>Ga0209777_10005531_pt1 | contig 14510 bp, 11 predicted proteins | sample FrelakmetHBP12HB_FD_187147 | JGI IMG/M metagenome (GOLD analysis project Ga0209777, IMG submission 187147) | Freshwater lake sediment microbial communities from the University of Notre Dame, USA, for methane emissions studies -HBP12 HB (SPAdes)... | ecosystem: Environmental > Aquatic >...
TTGATTCGGTAAATAATAATGGTTTCATCTGGGTGCTGACTTATGCTTAACCAAATCTTTCCGCTTATTGATTTTTTGAACCGGGCAATTTAAAGGATTTTATTACAAATGATAATTTTTCCTTCAATGTAGAATCTTGAAGGAACGAATGTGCCAAGGAAAATAATTGAATTTTTATTAATTCTTCATTAGAAAAATGAAATTCTTTTTTGAGCAGCATTAATTCATTGGAAACATGAGTCCTTGAGGTAATCGGATCATCATCCCCAATGGAAATCGGAATACCGAAATCGAAAATCTTTTTCACGGGGTGTGATTTCAAGTTGGCAACCGCCCCGGTGTGTATATTGCTGGTGGGGCAAATTTCTAATAGTACTTGTCGGTCATTCACAAATTCCATTGTAGAAGGTGAATCAATAATATGTACCCCGTGGCCAATACGAGTGGCACCAATATTCTTTATGGCATAGAGTACATTTTCAAATCCACCTGCTTCACCCGCATGAACCGTCAGACCAAGTCCAGATCTGCGAATGGTATGAAAGGCATCCATATGCAAGTCCGCCGGAAAACCAGCTTCATCACCTGCCAGGTCATAACCAACCACGCCCTGATCTTGATATTTTAATGCCACTTCTGCCAATAATTTGTTGTGAGCTGGATCATGGTTTCTCAATGCAGCCACAATTAATCGGGCAACAATTCCATATTTATTTTCGGCGGCTTCCAAACCCTCCAGAATGGCTTCAATGCATTTTTCAACCGGCAAATTTTCGGTTACATGGGTAAGAGGACCCGCTCTCAATTCCAGGTAGATGACCCCATCCAAATATGCATCCTCGGCAGCTTCAAAAGCAACCTGTCTCAAGGAATCGTAGTTTTTCAGAACTGGATAGTTCACTGAAATTTTGTTTAAGTAATCCACTAAAGTTCTTTCTGAACCATCCACCTGTAGATAAGAGGAAGCCTGATCGTCTGGATATGGCAAATTAATATTCATCCGGGCCACTAATTCCAAATAAGTTGACGGACGCACCGATCCTTCCAAGTGAGTATGGAGATTTATTTTTGGTAAATGTTTAATATTTTGATCAGGAACAGGGGGTATAAAAGCAGTATTGGTCATGGGATTATTCCCAATTTTTTATTTAATTCGGGTTGTTTTTTGGATAAACCAGCCATATAAAATCCAAGGGTTTCACGGTCAGCTTTTTTCACATCCATCTCAGCCACAATCTGCCCACGGTAAATCACCCCAATCCGATCGGAAAGAGAAAGAATCTCATCCAATTCTGCAGAAACCAATAGAACAGCGGCTCCTTTATCCCGGGCTTGGATGATACGGTTATGGATAAATTCAATGGAACCCACATCCAATCCGCGGGTTGGTTGATTGATGATTAAAAGATCCAAAGGTCGGCTCAACTCACGGGCGACAATGACTTTTTGTTGATTACCACCGGAAAGATTGGCTACCTGTATAAATATGGAAGGAGTGCGCACATCAAATTCCTTCACTAGGCGGCTCGCATTTTCATGAATGGCTTGAGGATTGATCAAGCCGTGGTTTGAGAAAGGAGTTTTATAGTAAGTTTGCAGAATTAAATTATCTTCCACTGAGAAGGCTAAAATTAACCCATATTTTTGCCTGTCTTCTGGAATATGCCCCATACCCATATTTATGAGGGAGCGAGTATTCGCATTGGTTACATCTTTTCCTCTCATAAATACGTTACCTGTGTTTATTTTTCTCAACCCAGTTAATGATTCGATTAATTCTTTTTGCCCATTTCCCTGGACACCGGCGATTCCATATATTTCACCTGCCCTGATTTTGATACTAATACCTCTTATTGCCTCAATCTTACGGTTATCCAGAATATGCAAATCAATCAGTTCTAATACCTGTTCTGCAGGGCGGGCTGGTTTTTTCTTTACTGAAAGGATGACCTCCCTGCCAACCATCATATTAGCCAATTCCTCCATGGTTGTTTTATCTGGTGAGGTCGTCCCAACCACTTTCCCATTTCGCAGAACAGTAATGCGGTCAGCCACTGCAAGTACTTCTTTCAATTTGTGAGTGATAAAAATGATGGTCTTCCCTTCGTTTATCAGGGACCGCATAATTGAAAAAAGCTCGTCTGTCTCCTGGGGAGTAAGAACTGCTGTAGGTTCATCCAGGATTAAAATTTGTGCACCTTTATACAACATCTTCAGGATTTCAACACGTTGTGCTTCTCCTACCGATAAATCCTGTACTACCGCTTCCGGATTCACTCTAAGATTATGTTGTGAAGCGATCTCGCGAATCTCCCGGTTTACTTTTTCACGATCCAATTTAGACAGTTGCCCAATTTTTAACCCCCTCGTTTTTTCAGTTCCCAGCATTATGTTTTCAACAACTGTCATCACTGGAACCAGCATGAAATGCTGGTGGACCATTCCAATTCCCAATCGCATCGCATCGTTGGGGCTTTTAATTTCCACGGGAGTATTATTGAGGAAAATTTCACCCTCATCTTGTTGATATAGACCATAAATAATATTCATTAGAGTTGTCTTGCCAGCACCATTCTCTCCCAGCAAGCAGTGTATCTCCTGGTGCCGTAAGTCAAAATTAATTTTATCGTTGGCTAAAACCCCCGGAAAACGCTTGGTGATTTCTTTTACCCTTAATAGAATATCGTTTTTATTGTTTTTCATAAGGCTTTCCAACCGCGGCAGGGCCTTTTGCCCTGCGGACAAATCCAGCCAAGACTAAGATTGTGATTACATAAGGTAAAATCCCTAAGAATTCAATTGGGATTCTTATATCGGGAAAGACAATCAAATTTGCACCAATGAGAATAAACGATCCTATTAATGTCATGATTATTATCGAGCGATTAGAATGGGCACTTTTTTTTCTGGAAGTAAATTTTCGAATAATCCAAAACAACCCGATGCCTGTGAGAGCTATGCCTACCATTGAAATCAGGATATAAAGATGATTCAGATCTCCAAATTGAAGTCTCACCCCCAGCGCTTCAGAAAAACCAAACAATAAGGCTGCGCTTAAAGCGCCAATCGGTGTCCAACCGCCGAAAATCAATGCAGCGAGTGCAATGAATCCTCGACCAGCGGTCATCAGTTTCTGGAACCTGGCCACATTCTCCAAAACCATGATTGCACCGCCCATTCCAGCGAGAGCGCCGCCTAGAATGACATTTAAGTAACGAGTTCTGTTTACATTGATCCCGTTGGTATCTGCGGCACGTGGATGTTCACCCACCGAACGCATTCGTAATCCCCAGGGGGTATGAAAAACGGCATATTGAAGAAATGCCACAAGCAGGAACATGAGATAGATCATTGGCTGATAGGAAAATAAAATTGGACCCAGAATGGGAATTTCAGAGAGAAAAGGAATTTTGATTATCGGAAAAACACCAACTCCGGAAAGATGAGTATTGTCAAAATAAACGTTAGCAACATAATTGGTAATACCCACGGCAAGCAAATTAATGACCGTTCCGCTGATCACCTGGTCAATCTTATAGTGAATGGAAAGAACAGCGTGTAACGCAGCCACCAGCATAGAACCGACCATAGCGCAAACAAGCCCGACAATTAGTGAAATTTCAGGGGAAAGCGCACCACCCGTCCATTGATTGAACAATGCTGATGCAAGAAAAGCAAAAAATGCACCCAAAAGCATCATGCCTTCGATGCCAATATTAATGACGCCTGATCTTTCCCCGAGAAGACCACATAATGCCCCAAAAACAAGAGGGGCAGATTTTAATACTGCTAGAGTGATCAAACCAACAAAAAAAGTGGCGTCCATGATTATTCTTTCCCACCTGCCCAGCCATGACCAAGATTGACTGTCTCCTGTTTCCCCTTGGTTTGGATGTGATAAATTCCTCGGATAATCTGATTAGCCGCGACAAACATGAGAATAAGACCCTGTAATATCGAGATTATTTCAATAGGTACTTTAGCCCGCAATTGCATCAGACGCGCACCGGCACTCATAAAGCCAAATAAAAGCGAAGAAAAGGCAACGCCAATCGGAGTAGTTGCCCCCAACACAGCCACCGCAATGCTATCAAAACCATATCCGGTATTGAACCCTGCTGAGTAATTGTAAGGTGGCAATCCCATGACTTGAATGGCTCCAGCCAGCCCAGCCAGTCCCCCACTTATCGCCATCGTTAACACGATATTGCGTTCCACTTTCATACCAGCATAACGGGCAGCGCTAAGGTTCATACCCACTGACCGGATTTCAAATCCCAATGCAGTCCTGAATAAAAGAATATAAATAACAACTACTAAAATAATGGCTATCAATAAACCCGCATGCAGTCTGGAATCCGCAATCAGGAGCGGCAAACGGGCATTAACCTGCAAAGAGTTAGTCTCGGGGACAACGCCGGTTGCCTTGCGTAAAGGACCTTCCGCGCCCAAAGACCAAGTGATCACTCGCGCAGCGATGTAATTTGCCATAATGGTGGTGATCACTTCATGGGCTTCAAATCTTGCTTTTAAAAAGCCTGGGATAGTCGCCCAAATAGCCCCACCTAAAACCCCAGCGGAAAGGGTAAGTGGAAGACTAATAACAGCGGGAGCTTTAATAGTTGATCCAACCAGTACCGCGCCAATGGATCCCATCATTATCTGCCCTTCAATTCCAATATTAAATAAACCACCCCGAAAGGCTAAAGCTGCTCCCAGTCCAGCAATGAGCAAAGGACTGGTTTTATTCAGAGTTTCAATGAGGCTATCCAAATCCCCAAAAGCGCCAGCAAGCATGGCTGAATACGCCGACAAGGGATTGGATCCAGAAAGGAAAATTATGACACTAGCAACCAGAAAAGCAGTAAAAATGGCAAGGATTGGTACTGCCAAAGCTGCCATGATTTCTTTAATGCTAAGGAAAGGTTTTTTATTCATTCTTTCATGATTATATTGCATCTATCTACTGAACAAGGCAGCACAAAATATAGAAGAAGGGTGGAATCCTAAAATTGGCGGGTTCCACCCTTCAATTAATTTAACGAACCATTATTAAAGTACGTTTATTTTACAGGCACGCAGAATGTATTAGGATTGGAATTCTTAAAGGTGGTGCAGGGATTGATTTCGCCGGATTGCAGTTTGTTGGCGATTTCGATCAATTTGGCTTTAACCTCTGCAGGAACCTTGCTGTCCAGGTCATGGAAAGGAGCAAGCATGGAAGGACCAAATAAATCCCCACCTTTAAAGGTACCCTTGCTGATAGACACAATCAGGTCTTGTGTACCCTGGACAATGCCTTTGAGAGCACTGGTAAGAACGCAGGCTTTCACCTCAGGCAGGGTCAAATAAGAATCCATATCCGTTCCGATGACATAAGCACCTTTGCTGCAGGCAGTGATCATAGCGCCATTGGCTGTCAAACCACCGGCTCCATATAATACATCCACTTTTTCATTGGCCATGGACGTAGCGGTTTCTGATCCAAAGGCAGCATCACTAAAGCAGACATCAATTGCGCCCGGGTGATAGACATCAATGATTTTGGCTTTCGGGTTCACATAAGTGACACCATTATGGTAACCAACCTCATAGCGCGCTACTGCAGGGATGAACTGGCAGCCAAAAACACCGCCAACTACATTGGTTTTGGTCATTAAGCCAGCAGTTGCGCCTGCCAGGAAACCACCGATATCTTCATGGAAGCTCAAACCGACGACATTTTTATAAGGATCGGGCTTGAAATTTTCGTCGACCTGCTGCTGGTCAATTCCAATGAAATACACATTCGGATTGGCTTTGGCAACTTTGCGGGTAGGCGCCCCTAGGGCAAACCCAGAAGTGACAATGATGTTATAGCCTTCTTTTACAAAGGAATTAATATTCACTTCATAATCTGCACTGTTGACCGTTTCTATAAAGCTATAGCAATCCGGGCTCAAACCAATGGCTTTAGCGCCTTCCTGAACACCTGTCCAACTAGCCTGGTTAAAGCTTTGGTCATTGATCTTGCCAACATCACTGACATAGCCAATTTTAAAGGCACATGTTTTTGGTTGAGTTGCCGCAGGTGCAGCTTCGGTGGGTTTTTCGGTAGCTAGAGCAGCAGACTGGCAGGCAGACAGTGCAACCGAAAGGATCAGCAAAGTCCCAATGAATAAATAGATATTTTTCTTGAACATTTCTCTTCTCCTTTTTTAGTTTCTTATCGTAGGCGGAGATGTTTGCATCTTGCGCCCAATCTGACTAATGGTATTTTTGTTTTTTTTAGTATTTGGGATAGTACCTCCGTTTATAATCAAATTTGGGTGAATATTTTTCGGTCAAATTTTCAAATTTGTTGGTTTCATAATAAACAATTGAGTCCAAAGCAATCTGGATAGCATCCTCCCAACCTTGAATAAGGCCTTCATTCACCTTGTCATAAATTACATCATTGGTCACCAGATTGCCCGAAACTGCACATACCATTCCAGCCTTTAAACCACGCATAGTGGCAATGGTATAGATGGCAGAACTTTCCATTTCAACACTAATCAGCCGATGGTCAGAAAGCATTTGTAACATTTCCGCAGTTTCTCCATAAAATGCATCTGATGCAGCACCTAATCCAAGAAATACATTGAAGGTCCGCCCCTTCTGATTCTTAATGGAAGTTTCAAATAAAGCTTTAGTTAAAAAATAATCTGGAACAGCAGGAAAACCATCATGTGCGTAATAGCGTGATGTCCCATCCAAGCGCATCGAGCCGGTATTAATGACCATATCACCAATCATCATTCCCTTCTGGAGAGCACCAGTGCTGCCCACCCGAATAAAATGGGTGGCGCCGACATTGGCCAATTCTTCAACCGCAATCGCTGTGGAAGGGCAGCCCATACCGGTGGAAGTGGCGCTCACGGTAATCCCCTTGTAGGTTCCCGTCCATGTGCGATGCTCACGATTACAAGCTATTTCTTTGGCATTCTCCAGATATTTAGCAATGCGCAGAACTCGATCAGGATCGCCAGGAAGTAATACATATTTACCAACCTGACCCGGACTAACATGAATATGGTATTGAAGTTTTCCTAAGGTTTTTTCGGATTTATCGAGGTTGATTCCATCTGCCATTCATTTACCTTCTTAAAAGTATTTTTGGGAATATTGAAATGGGTATTCATTCACATACAGGTTTTAATAAAGAAAACCTGCCAAGTTAAAAGATGGGATAATGGTTGACCATCATTTGATTAATACCATCATACATAAATAAAAGATGGATTTCAATCACAAAAATTGTTATTTTTCTATGAGGCATTATTTCATATAATTTATTTCATAATTAGAATCCCTTATAGCGTTACATCAATTTAAGGTTTTTGGAACCAATTGAAATATTCTGATGAAGTCTTTTTGGTTAAATAAAAATTTGGAACAAAGACAAAAATGAATCAAAGAATATGGATTGAATTAACCATCAATGGAAATAAACAGAAATATCTGGTTGATCAATCCTGGAAATTACTTGATTTTTTACGCGGGATAAATCTAAAAAGTGTAAAATGTGGCTGTCAGGAAGGGGATTGCGGGATGTGCACGGTGCTGATCAATGGAAGGCCGGTGAAATCCTGTATGGTTGACCTGGCGTATGTGGAGAATAAAAAGATAACTACCCTCGAAGGGCTGAAAATTGGCAGTCAACTTCACCCAATTCAACAGGCATTCCTGGAATCCGGCGCAGTCCAATGTGGTTTTTGCACCCCAGCCCAAATCCTGACCGCCAAAGCCCTTTTAGACCAATGCCCGGACCCAACTGAAAAACAGATCCGGCATGCACTCGTCAATGTTCTGTGCCGTTGCACCGGTTATGTGCGTATTATCGCTGCAGTCCAACAAGCCTCCAGAATGATGAGGGAACAAGATGCAATCCCTCTTCAGCCCGTCAAAATCGCCCTGCCAAAAAGAATCGATGACTTAATTTTGTCTGATGAATATCATCGTCCGGATTATTCTTCTCATCCTTTAGCACCAATAATACTGACTCCTGTGGATATACAAGATAAACAAGTCGTGGGTAAAAATGAAATCAAAGTGGATGGTATTCAATTGGTAAGTGGAAAACCGGTTTTTACCGACGATGTACAAATGCCAGGAATGCTGTATGGCGCACTATTAACCAGCCCACATGCACATGCAAACATACTAAGTATTAATACAGAAAAAGCCAAGAAACTACCGGGTGTTTTTGCCGTATTGACTCATAAGGATATTCCTCGAGTGAAATTTGCATCAGGTGGTCAAAGTTATCCCCAACCCCTACCACATGACCAGGTCTCTCTGGATAATAAAGTACGTCATATTGGTGACCGGGTAGCTGTTGTAGCTGCCAGCACACCGGAAATTGCTGCCCGGGCATTAGAACTAATCGATGTGGAGTATAAAATTCTTCCGTATGTTTTAGACCCTGAAGAGGCAATGAAAAATAGTGTAACTCAAATCCATGATGAGACCGATACTGAAGGGATTTTTGACCCAACTCATAATATTGTTCACCATATAGAGGTGGAAGAAGGTCAGCCTGATTCAGCTTTCAAAGAGGCAAATGAGATTTTTTATGGCGAATTCCACACACCCAAACAGCAACATGCCCAAATGGAACCGCATATCTGCATTTCCTTTTTTGATGAAAACCAAAGAATGGTCTTACGCACCAGTACCCAGGTGCCATTTCACGTGCGCCGCATCATTTCTCCATTGATTGGTTTGCCAATAAAGAATATCCGCGTGATCAAACCGCGCATTGGCGGAGGTTTTGGTGGTAAACAAGAAATGATCCTGGAAGATTTGTGTGCTCTTCTTACAATCGCCACCGGAAAACCGGTGCGTATGGAATACACGCGTAAGCAGGAATTTAGCAGCGGCCGTTCACGTCATAATCAGATCATTAGATACAAAATTGGTGTGAAAAATAAAAAAGTAACGGTCATCGAGTTGCATTTGATTAATGATACCGGCGCTTACGGCACGCACGGCTTGACTGTAGCCATGGTGGGTGGGTTTAAAGGTCTTACCTTATATAATCCAAAAAACTCTAGATTTATTTGCGATGTGGTCTATACCAATAAACCACCCGCCGGGGCTTTTCGCGGGTATGGAGCCATGCAACAGCAATTCGCGCTGGAAGTCCTCATGGAGCAAATCGCCGATAAATTAAACCTGGATGTAATTGAGTTCAAGCGAATGAATTGGATTAAAAAAGGCGAGCCCATGCACCTGGCTGCCCGCATGGGGGAAGGAAGAATTGGATTTGAGCAATCCATGGCAACCAATGCACTGGACGAATGTGTGCGAGTGGGAATCATTGCCACTGATTATTACCGTAAGCGGAAAGCATTTTCCAAACAACAAGAACCTCATCTTCGCAGGGGAATCGGAATGTCCATTGCCATGCATGGCAGCGGTATCGCTGGAGTGGACATGGCTTCAGCCACGCTGAAAATGAATGATGATGGTTCATTCAACCTCTGGATTGGAGCCACCGATCTTGGAACTGGTTCAGATACTGTTTTGGCTCAAATCGCGGCCGAAGAGCTGGGCATCGCATTGAAAGAGATATTGGTAACATCTTCCGATACTGATTTAACTCCCTTTGATAAAGGTGCTTATGCCAGTTCCACAACTTACATCAGTGGCGGAGCAGTTTTAAAAACCGCCAGAGCCATTAAAAAGCAAATCCAAAACCATGCAGTAAAAATGCTGGGGGAAACAGATCCAACATCTTTGATTCTAAAAGAAAGCAAAGTGTTTTCACTAAGCGGACAATCAGTTTCTTTTCAAGACATCGCTCTCAGCAGTCTCCACCAAATGGATCAACACCAGATCATGGCTACGGAATCTCATTACAGTTATGTCAGCCCGCCGCCAACAGCCGCTCAATTTGCGGAAGTATGTGTGGATATCCATTCCGGCGAAATCAAGGTGGAACGCCTGCTGATGGTGGTGGATTGCGGGCGGGTGATCAATCCAATGACTGCCACCGGCCAGGTGGAAGGAGGAATGGCACAGGCATTGGGTTTTGCGCTATGTGAAGATACTATTTTTGATGACCATGGACGGATATTAAATGACCGGCTGCGCAATTACCGGGTGATGAAAGCCAATGAAATGCCAGCCATGGACGTCATCTTCATTCAGACCGATGAACCCAGTGGTCCTTTCGGGGCAAAATCTGTATCGGAAATTGCGATTGATGGGGTCGCCCCTGCCCTGGTGAATGCAGTTCATAACGCCACAGGGGCATGGTTTCATACTCTTCCACTTACCAAAGAAAGAATAATCCGAGGATTAAATAAATCCCTAGCCAGTATTTATTAAATACCCAATAAAATATTTACTTCTGGACAACAATTTGGACAGGACGGCTTGCCCGAACTTACCAGCATTTTCCCCTTCCTCAACCGCACCATTGACCTGGCTGCCAGCAACTTCGCCACTGGCATGCTGGATACATTGGGCATCAATCCTGGTACAGATCGCGCAGCATCCCCTTAGGGGAAAGGCTGGATGGCGGCCAAGGCTGTGACCACCATGCCTTGTTTGGAAAATTGGAGTATTAATTACCAGCAGGATTGATTTAATAAAAACAGTTGGTACCTGAAAATAGAGCACCCCGCTACCAAACCAACGGGGTGTTGTTTTAATTAGTTACACTAGACAATTATCCCCTCCGCTCCACGGCTTGACGCCGTGGTGCTTCGGGGATCTCCGCCCTCCGCCCTTGCGGAGGGCTTCGAAAAGCGGACAAAACCGGACACTTTAAGCGAAACGAATAGCGTACGCCATAACTGGCTCCTCTCCCCTCCCTACGGGATGTTGCGCGATACGCTCCGCGGTTGGTTACCGCGGTGCTTCAGGGATCTCCGCCCTCTACGCTTGTGGAGGGCTGCGAAAATCCCGACACTTAAAAGGCATTTTTTAGAGCTAAAGAAGAAAAAAGCTGGAAGAACAACAAAAGAATCAAGATTTTCCAGAAATAGCTAATATTCGTTTCAAAAAAACGAATAATAAAGAATAATAATATTGGTTAGTTTCTAAAGAATCAAAGGTCATAGATTAAATGAGATGGTGCAAAAATATATCCGGGCGGCGTCCCGCCGCCATTTGCATAAGTAGTCATAATCTCTCCCTCCACAATTTTAATCTCCTCCTCCGTCAACCCATACAGCTTATCCACCAGTTAGTAGTTTAGTAGCTAGTAATATATAAAAAAGTTAAGGCTAAAAACAAATTCTTTATATTTATATGATGGACACTCTCAAACAAAGCGGCCCATAATCTTTACAACCACGCTTATTTGATATATTGTATAAGCATGGTTGTAAAACATAAAGCAAATCCTATTGAAAGAATTCGAGATATATTAAAAAATCAGAATGGAATCTTATTAACCGCTGCTGCTGACCCAATGTGCAGTCCAGCTCCCTCTGGCGGGGGTGGGCAACAAGCCTCCGCAGGTGACAACCGTGTAATCCCCGCTCACGTTTTCCGCATCTGAAAATGTACCTGAGATAGCAAGGGTATAAAAATGGAATCCCCTCAAGGTGACGGAAGTGCTGATGGTGCAGGTGGACCTTTTCCCGATGGGGACAACCATTTTGATGGTCATGGAATTCCCCACAATATCAATGGATACCGCCGGACTGCCCTGCCAATGCCCGGAACGGGGGAGCGCGATGGTAGGAATGGAGGTTGGCTGAGGAACTTGATAAGTTGCCGTGGGAGTTGCATAGGCGCTTTTACCGGAACTGCAAGCGGTAGCGATCAGCAGAATTGCCAGAAGCGCGATAGCGCCGGTTTTTTGTAGAATTGACTTGAGCATGTTCTTTCCTCCTTAAGAATTATCCTGCTGCGCACAAAGCAGGCTTAATAACAAAGGAAATGATGAAGAGAAATCCGTTTATACAATACAACAAATCAGGCCAAAAATCAATAAGGGATATCTATTTCTTTTTGCCATGGATTGAAGAGGCAACACCCAGGCCCATTCCCTCTCCCTGGTTAGTTCATGGGAAGGGTTGGCTGGGGTCTCTTTCATCCTTCCTCCACAATCCTGATCTCTTCCTCCATCAACCCGTACAGCGCATACACCAACTGATCGATCTGTCTGTCGGTCGCCTCAATTTCCTTTGATAACAATGATTTTGCCTTGTTTTACAATCTATTATTAAGTTCAATAATCTTCTTTTCTGCATCTGAAATACTTTCCTCGATAGATAAAATAATATTATTTGATGAATTCATATTTAATAAAGAGTGAAGTTTTTCTAAAATTATTTTTGGATAGTCATTACCATAATTATGACCTCTTGTCATATTAGCTAAAGCTAACCTGTTATCTAACTCATTAATTTCACTAGCGGTGGAATAAAAAATAGACAATATTTGAATCATTATTGGTTCAAATAAGGTTGGTATTTCCCCTCCTGTTTTTAGAATTTCCCAATAATCAATATTTAAAAGGATGTATATTGGAAAATTCCTGTTCTCTATAGAATTGATATAAATTTCAACATGAACAAGGATATCTTTAATTTCATCTTTAATAATTTTCAGATATTTAATCGCTTTATTTTTTAGCTCAATTCTTTTTTCTATCTCTAACTTTTTCTTTTCATTTTCAGATTCTCTTTTTGTTATTTTCCACATTACCCAAGTACCAATAATTGTTCCTGCAACAAAAGTTGCAATAAAATTAGATAAGGCGCTTAACCAAAATTCTTGTGCTGTCATTTTTTAACTAACTCCCTCCACAATCCTGATCTCTTCCTCCGTCAACCCGTACAGCGCATACACCAACTGATCGATTTGCCGGTCGGTCGTCTCGTTAAACCTGTCCGACCACAATTCCTCCCGGTTTTGTTTAATATGCTTAACCAGCTGGTGGATGGTTTTAGGTGCGCTCATAAGTGAACCCCTGTAAAGAATTTATGGATGCACTGATATTGTATATTAAAAATTATTATTCCTCCCCCTGTTTAGGGGGATCGCGATCACGCAGCATTCCGAAGTAGCCGCGCAGCGCTCCTGAGGAAGTGAGGGAGGGGATCATTAAATATTTCCTCCCCCTGTTTAGGGGGAGGGAGGGTGGGGGTCAGCATCTTTCTTTTGTTTTTTACACTTTTCCCTGAGTATTTCCAACACCCCTTCAAGGTCTTGATGAATTTCTTCATTGGTGAACCGCAAAACATCGTACCCTTTTTGTTTCAGAAAATCGGTACGCCTGGCATCGTATTCCTTTTTCTCATCATGAGTATCCCCATCCACCTCAACCACCAATTTCAATTGTGCCGCATAGAAATCAACAATATACCGAGAAATGGGGTGTTGCCTGCGGAATTTCACTCCTTCAAGTTGTTTCCCTTTTATTTCTGCCCATAACTTCAATTCAGCAATGGGCATATTGCTGCGCAATTCCCGCGCCCTCAAAATGATTTCTTCATGGGTTGGCATAAGTTGGATAATTCTTTAATCCATTTGATTGTATATGCATTTCCTCCCCACCTTACCTCCCCTCATAGAGGGGAGGAAGGATATCAGTGAGACGCGGGATTAATATGTTTTGCAATCTCCTCCCCATATACAGTTCGGGGAAGGTATGTGGGGGGAGTTTCCAATACTTTTCCAGTTTGCTTCTACTCCCAGCGGAATGTCTTCACTGAGACGATAATCCCCAGCAGGAGCATGCCGGCCAGCACGCCGACATCCAGCAGGTGTTCTCCCCATGGCTGACCGGCCCACAGCCCGCGCAGCAGGTTGACAACGTAGGTCAGCGGCATGAATGCCGAAACCTTCTGGACGGCTGCGGGCAGCAGTTCGACCGGGAAAAAGGCTCCGGAGAGGAACATCATCGGGTACAGCAGAACCATCCCGGCAACCTGGGCGGTGCGCGCCGTGGGCATGGTGCCGGCCAGGATGAATCCGATCCCGAAGAAACTCAGGCTGCTCAGGACGAAGCCCGCCAGCACGCTGAAGGCGTTGCCCTCGAAGCGCACGTGGTAGACCAGCATCCCGGCGGCGATGAGCGCCAGCATGCCCAGGCAGGTCATGGCGAAGACCACGATCACCTGCGCGGCCAGGACGACCAGTGGGCTGACCGGCGTGGTCCGCAGGCGGCGCAGGACACCGTTCTCCCGGTAGGTGGCCATCGTGATGGTGGTGGACATCAGTCCAGTGGTGCCGATAATCATGGCGGTAAGGGATGGTATGGCAGTGTCGATCGTCCTCTGACCGCCGAACATCGGCGTGGGTTCGTTGCCGGAAATACTGCCGAACAGAAACAGGAACATCAAGGGGAAGACCAGCGTGAAAAAGGCGCCCACCGGCTCACGCAGGAACAGTTTGGCTTCCATCCAGGTCATTTTCAAAAGGCTTTTCATCTCACTCCTCACTCTCTCATCTCGCGGCCGGTCAGGCTCAGGAAGACATCTTCCAGAGTCGGCTGCTCGGTGCGCAGGTCGCGGAACGGGACT
>Ga0209777_10005533_pt1 | contig 14506 bp, 18 predicted proteins | sample FrelakmetHBP12HB_FD_187147 | JGI IMG/M metagenome (GOLD analysis project Ga0209777, IMG submission 187147) | Freshwater lake sediment microbial communities from the University of Notre Dame, USA, for methane emissions studies -HBP12 HB (SPAdes)... | ecosystem: Environmental > Aquatic >...
TATCGGTCGTGGCCGACGCTGCAAACGCAACGCCCGCCGTCTTGGTGACCGTCAGTGCGCCGGTGGTCGCCACCAGCGTCGCATCGCCGCCGATTGTGGTGCCGGCTAGATTGCCGCCATTATTGTATTGAATCTGATTGCTAGAACCACCGGCCAATGGTGCGGCAATGGTGTAGTTCTCAATGTACCGCACAAACAGTGTCTGTCCCACCTTAGCGCCTGCCGTCAAGGTCAGTGTTTTAGGACTAGCCCAGGTATAGTCCAAAGACGCCACTAAAACAGAACCATCTAAAGAAACCGTTAAATTGTTAATGTTTCCTGGACTGTTGGACAGGGTAAATACCGTTTGACTCGCCGTGCAAGTAAATGTATCGGCAAACGCTACACCCGTTGATCCAGACGCCAGAGCGCCTAAGACCTGCCAACCAGAACCGTTGTACACAAAAGTATAAATGCCGCCAGTATTAAGATCATTGGCCGCTAACGGTGCGCCAAGTGGATCTACAACTGCAACAGCGCCGCCACCATTTAAGTTAAGCGTTGTAGCGCCGGTATTGCTTTGAGCAACTTTAATTGTCAGGGTTAAACCGGCTGACAATGTAGCCGCCGCCGGAGACGCTACCGTCACTACAATGGTATTGGCAGAACCTGAGTCCACCAGATAGTTGGTGTAAGTGTTAGCCGAGTTCACAGCCGTCTGGAAAGCGGTAAAGTTGGTATCCAAATTGCCGGTTGCTATCGGCCCATTTTGGGTTCCAAAGGTAATTAATCCGCTGACTGCGCCGGCCATGTCTAGAACCTCGTTCTTAGTTCGTGTTCAAATTCGATTGTATTAACAATAAATTGTGGCTGATTTGTCTGGATAGTCAAGCCAATGTATTTGCCCCATTGGGCAGCATCCGACTTATACAGCCAGTAAGACGAACCCGTTTGATTCCAGGCAACTATTACATTGGAACTGTTGATCCAAGTAACCGTAGCCCCTGAGTTGTTAACCCAAGAAATGACAGACCCGGCTACCGCATAAGACGGGCTGGAGTTCTGTTCTGAGTCCACCGTAATGGTGACAGACGAGGCTAAATTAGCCGTTGCTTCAATGCCAAACTTAAGCGCCTGTTTGGTGCGAATTGGATCGCCCATAGGCAGCAAAGCCGTCTCAACATAGCTGGCTACGTTAGATTGACTGTCTGAATACAATTGATACAGGTTGGTTCCATCACAGCCATAAGTTGTGATTTTGCCGTTGATAGGCGAGGAAACCAAATAGGACATGGTGTCCGTGGTCGATGTAAAGAACCACTTCTTGTCAAAGAAGATAGCCTGTAAATAGCGACCGGGGTATGTCTGACTATTGCCTGGGCCTAATGGCCCGTTGTATTCAAAATTGAACGCAGCGCACAAGATGTTGTTCAACAATGTCTGACACCCGTAGACCGGGCCGGCAAAGTTCACATCTGGGAATATGCCATCTAGGGGGTCTGAAATCTTTGTTGTCGTTGATCCGACAAGGGCATAAATGCCGTAATCGTTGGCAAATAGCACCGAACGAAAGTACGGAAAGATGCTGTAAGCACGTTTAGAACCCACAGACGCGCTGACATTAGTGTTTGAGAACAGCGTAACGCCGGTCGAGCTGACGCGAACGTCGCTGAACACGTTAATACTGTCATCACCAAAAATGTACAAGAAGTTGTTTGCAGACAACAACCAAGTGATATTGCCGTGCAGGGTGGCGTCATTTAGGACAACCGACCCGGCAGACACGCTGATAAAGTCTGTAGACGATCCGGCTGCGGTGTAAAACACCGTGCGACCTTGAGCAATCCAAGTGCGGCCCGAGAAGGACTGCAAGCCAGAACATTGATTGGTAGTGACTACGGCTTGTGCTGTAGCGACGTTGCCGCCTGTTGCGCCGCCGCCCGAGATGGTCACATTGGCGCTGGTGTATCCCGTACCGGGATTGGTCATGATGACCTGCGTGATCTGACCACCCGAGATGATGGCTTTGCCTACTGCACTAGTGCCATCGCCCGTAATCGTGACAACCGTGTTGGCCGCGTTGGTATAGCCATTGCCACCGTTGTTGATTTGTACGGCCAACGATCCAGTTGCAAACGTCAACGCGCCGGCAGCAAGGTTGGCGCCAGACCCGCTGCCACCTGAAATCGTAATAGTGGGTGCGGCGGTATAGCCAGACCCAGCATTAGTCAGGATGACACCGTTGATTGACCCCGTATCAATAGTCGCGGTTGCGGATGCCGAGCCGCCGCCACCACCCGAGATAGTGACGCCAGGTGCTGTGGTATAGCCAGAACCGGGGTTAATGATGCTGATGGATACGATATTGTTGCTCAAGATACTCGCGCCAGCAGTTGCGCGAATACCTGGGGGTGGAGGGTCACTCAGCGTGACTTTAGGCACTGATGTGAACGAAGCACCCGGAAAAGTCACCTGAATATTGATGACTTGGCCTGCCGTATTGGTAATTGTGGCAATGGCTGTTGCTTGTACGCCACCTGTTTGATCTGGTGCGCTGATAGTGATTGTGGGGGCAGTAATGTAGTTTGTGCCGCCATTCACAATGCCTATACCGGACAAAGAACCCACATTGACCAGATGAGTGCCGTCCCAAGTAAAGTATCCCTTGAGCGGATCAGCGATCAGCAGCTGCGTGTTCTGCCATTGCGAAACGGCCAATTTGCCAGTGACAGCCGTAGGTTGGGTTGTACCGTTAACCAGTTCAGCATTTATAGTGCCAGTGTGTTGACTGACAAGAAATTCCCCGCCGCCTGCGTCAGCAGTGATGTAAGTGTTTGCCGGTATGCCTGCGCCCGTTAAAAACATTCCTACGACAAACGTGCCGGTTACTGTTCCCGCCACTACAAAGTAATTGCGTTGTTGTCCGTAGGGCAGGTAGAAAAAATATCCTCCGGTGCAACTGGCAGTTGCGGCGGGCAAAGTAAACGTACCGGCTGCTGCCAACGTGCCTTTGCTCAAGGATTGCAGGTTGACGTACTCCGCCGAGCCATCAGACTCAAACGCAATCAGATAGTCCGACAGGCCAATGTTGACGGTAAACAGTGCCGTTACAGTGTGGCTAAACGTAATCCCCATATTGGAATACGTTGGTATTACGCGCAGGTTGGCGTAACCCACCGGCATAGCGTTCTCAAGCCATGAGAATTCTTCTTCAGCAATCGCTGTGCGGTTTGCCTTGGTATTGATTCCAAGGAACTTTTTGATGACCGCGTAGGACTTCTTTTGTTCCGGGGACTGGGCCATGCTAGTACCCAGTAGCGTAAGTATTTGGAATTCGTCTCGTCATGATAGACGCCAGCACTGCTTGAACGTGCTTGATGTACTCGTTCTTGTAGATCTCGGCCTCACCAAACGATTGCTCGTAATACTTGGCCGTATAAGCCGAATAGAACGCAACCGGGGTGGTATACGGATAGTTGATCGTATCCGTATCGGCCATGTTGACCAACAACGTAGGCAGAATGATCGTATCCAGCTCGATGGTATAGACCTGATCTGGAATAGGGCCAAAGTAGAGTTGCTGCTGCCCAAAGACGCTAAACGCGCAAGGCCGCCCAATGTAGTTCTGCCAGAACCGTAGTTTGGCATTAAAGTCTGTCCATGCTAGGTACTGCATGGGGACGCGAGTATTACCCCAGAACAAGTTGACGTTCAGAACGTCTAACGTCAAAAGCCCGCTTGGGAGACAGGCGTAGTTGATGAGTTCTGAATTACCGGCGTATTGCAGTTGCGCGGTGCCATTCATAAATGGCGCACTGGGCGGCAAACCGGTCTGTCCAGTTGGGTACGGTGGCGCAGTCCCATCTAGGGTTCCGGCCTGCGTTACCTTATAGATGTAGACGTTGGACACCACATAGTCGTTTAAGTGGACTGCGGTGTTTGCCGACCAGAAGTACGGGTTTGCGCCCCCAGGCACAGGAGTCATGGGGAGTTGCGCTAATTGAATGGTTCTCAGACACCCCGTATCACGAACAACGCGCTCCCGTGCCGCGTTGATGTAATCGGTCAGTTGGGAATCGGTGTAGAAATTCCCGTTTGCATCGTGCAGAAGTCGCCGGACTTCCGTGATGTAACCTTGAAGTGTCTGAGCCATTTAGATCTCATGAGGGTCTCAGAAATTAACGACATCGCCCCAGACAACAATGTCTACCGTGTTGGCGTTGCCGCTAACCGTGTTGACGTTGACGTACAGACAAGAAGTCGTATTTCCCGAAACAAACACCGCTGGTGAAGGCGTAATGTCTTGGAACGTACCTACAGCCGACACGCTGCTAATAACGGTATTAGCCGCTACCAAGTTTGCACCGTTGTTGGTTGAGCTAACGGAGATGTTAGCCGACGCTACCGAACCGTTTGGGTTCTGAATCGTCACGCGCCGCACAATGACACCACCCGATCCGAGTACCGCACCAGAATTGGTCAATCCGCCATTGAGCAGCGGAATGACAATGTTGGTGACTGCGCCGTTGCCCGACGTATTAAGCGACGTACCCCGGACTACGCCCAGCCGAAAATTGCTGAACGAGTCCTGAGTGGTTTGGCCTACTGCATCTGGATTAGCCATTGCTGGTCCCCTTACTTGTTGTTAAAGGTGCCAGAAACTGCGCTACCACCGTTCGAGCCGTACAACGTCAGAGTGATGTTCGCGCTGTTGCTCGAAATGGCCTGTACGTTCACACCGTCCGAAACAAACAGCGGGACGCCAATGCTGACTGCGGCAATGTTGGCAAATGCTGGCGCTGCCAAGTTGCTAGACGTATTCATCTGAATAACGACATTGGTGCTTGGGAGCAGCGTCCACACACCCGCCGGAACCGTAGCACCCAGTGCTGTGGTGCTGACTGCGTTTGCGCCCGTACTTACGGTGATGACTTGGAAGTAAGCACCGGCAGAGTTAGTTGCTGCGCCGGCCAGAAGAATCTTGTTAGTCGAAAGTGACATGGCTAGTGACTCCTTAGAGCGAAATAGAGTTGAAGCCCGTCACCTGAGTCATCGTCTTGGGCTTGGTCGAAACCAATTCCGCGATCATGATGACTGCACCGACATAACCCAACTGCCAGTTAGGCAGAGTGGATTCAAAGCCGGTGAACACAAACGAACCGCGCTCATGGATGTAGAGCGACAGGTAGTTGGTGTTGAGGAGGTACAGGACGCCTTCAGGGCAGTACGGATCTGGGTAGATAGGTACGCCGGCAACCATCAGTGCGCGAAATGCAGCGGACGGGCCATTCGGGTCATTATCAAAGCCCGAACCCGGAGTGATCACATACTGTTCCTGGCCCACGAAATCCTGCGCGAGCAGGGTCCATGTACCGAAACCGCAGAGACCAAAGCTAGGAACTTCAGCGCCGTTCTTGACCGTGCCTGCAATGTATTGCAGGACGTTCTGGCGCGTTGGGTTGACGTTACCCGCAGCGTAGACCTTGGACTGCCACCAGGTGTTGCTGGCGCGAGCAATGTTGCCGTAAGCACCGGCAGCAGGATCAGTATTTGATACTGCGCCCGGAAGGCCGATGAACTGCTGCGTGTTCGTTGTGTTGTTGTACAACGCAGTGGTCATTGCATCCATCATGACGTTGGTCGCGTCGTTCATACGCGCTTCAATCAACGGGATGATCGCCGCGTCTTGCTGGACTGCGCCTTCCATGCCAAGGAATGGCACTGGAGCAATCATGAGCTTGAGGTCGAACTCTGCGTTGTATGCGCCTTGCTGAACGCTAGGCTGTGCAAACGAACCGGAGTAATCCGACCACTGCGCGTTAACGAACTGCGAGCCTTGCACGGGAACCGTGATTGAGGACACGCCGCCCGATGCTGATTGGCTATTGGCAATTAAAGCCGCCATCAGTGGGGTTGAGTTGTAGATCTGAACCACCATCTTTGGGATGAAGGCTCTGCGGGTGACGTAAGTAAGTTCCGTGTATTGCGAACTTCCAGTCGCCGGGATAATTCCACCACCGATAGGCATTTTATATCTCCGAAATTTCTAATTACAAACCAATGGGCCGTGGCGACTTGCGTAGCTCATGCAAGGCTTTAGCAGCCTCATTTCGCGCAGCGGTCACCGGATTTTTGACGTAATCGCTCAGGTTGAGTGCCTTAAACGGACTTGGGTTGTACCCAGTCGGCGTTGGCTGCGCTGCCTGCTTCATGAACGCCCAGTACTCAGCGGCGACTTCATGATTGGTAATGCCCTTGTCGAGCATGACCCGCTCAATATCGTCCATGTCATCTTTGCTAGCGAGTCCTTTCTCAACGATGCGCGACCGGCGCTTGTCGAGTTCCTCGCGAATGTCCCGATCACGCAACTGACCTTCCAGCGCTTCAACGCGCTTATCAGATGCCACCAACCGACTGGTGGTGTGTTCCTCAATGTCCAATTCTGGAATAACCATGTCAGGCTTGGCCCGCTTGGTCAGTTTGAGGAAATCCTTGCGGGTTGCGGGGTTCTCAGCCAACTGGCGGGCCAGTAGGGCAAGTTCGTCGCGGGCGTCAAGCGAAAGGTCTTCAAGGCTCATTAGGAATCACCGAGTGTGTTTACGAGAGGTTTTGCGCGGGGCTTTGCCAACAGCTTTTTTCATTTGCCGATGGTGCCGATACGGCATCGGGTCGCTAGTACCACCTTCCGCAGCTTCAGAGTCTCGCTGCGGATCACGCGGTGGCGGGTTAGCGCGAGCCATCTTAGATGACCTTCTTGCCGTCGCCAGGCTTCTGAACAACCATCTTGTTCTTGGTGCCAATGGCGGGGCCGTTCTTTAGGCCACCAAAGCGAGCGAAGCGCGGCTGGTCAACAATGTTGCCATACCACTGGTTGTCATCAGTAGGGCGGCGGGGTTGCGACGAGCCTTTGGGCTTAAAAAGATCCATGATGGTTCCTTACATTCCGGGAAGTGCAGAACCGCCGCCACCAGGCGGAGGCATTGGGGGAGCGCCACCAGGCGGAGCGCCAGGAGGTGCCATATTTGGGATAGCAGGTGCTGCGGCCATAGCTTTGCCTTCTGGCGTACCGCCACCGGCCTGCGGCAGGTTTTGCATCATCTGCATAATTTCAGCGGACTGCAATTCCTGCGTCTTGCCTTTGCGGGGGCCAATGATGCCGGCCATCATCCGCAAAACAGAAAGGGCCTTCTGGCCCTCTTCACTTTCAGAACCCAACACGGGGAGTGCTTGTTCGATCAAGTCCATCGCAAGCGACAGATTGACAAACGCGCCCTGCTTATTACCCATCTTGGCTTCTGGCGTTGACATTGGCGCCCCCATCGGTGGGGTAGACGCATCAGAAGAATCGCTAGGCCCAGGCATAGGCGGCGGCGCAGTCTTACCACCGCCACCGGCGGGGGACTGGCGCATCAGTTCCATGATCTTGTCTGAAGGGACGCCCATACGTTGTTCCTACGCTACAAAACTATTCTGTACCACAATTTAACATTTTGTCAAAAGAAAGGCGGCAGGCAGTGACTTGGGAAAGGTACCTGCCGCCCTTCTAGAAGGTTTGAGCTTACGCCCTAAACCTTACTTGCGGGCCTTACGACCCTTGTGCTTACGCGCTTTGCGAGCCATGAGATGTCTCCTATTGCGGGCCAACTTAGAAGGGAAGTCAGCCAAACCCTTATTCGATTTCCACCGAATCTAAACTACCGGCGAGTCTTGCGGGACTTCTTGCTGTGCTTACGCATTTTAACTCCGACCTAAAGTGCGACCCATGTTGCGGGGTTGCTTCGCATTATACGTTTTAACCCCGCTTTGACGATATTGCAAGTTAGGAGTTGATGACATCGGTTTGACGGACTTAGCCGACACTCGGGGACGATCCGTCGCGCTGAAGCTGGTATTACCTTGCGTTGCCATTATTCACCTACCGCTTTCAGATCTGGTTTCTTGCTGGGTTCTGGCTTTTGCGGCTGCGCCGCCTTAGCCGCCTCCCGCTTCTTCAGTTTCTCTTTGAGCAACTGTTTCATGGGCGGTTCAAGCAGGTCAAGCAGGGATTCATTGTCAATGGCGCCTGCTTTGAGCAAGTTAAACGCCAATTGTCTTAGATCTTCTGTGAAAATCGGCGAATTGCTGTGAGCATCCACCTTGACCACAAAGTCTTTGGTGAATTGCTCGGCAATGAACTTGGTACCGTGTTCATCCCTATAGGCCGTATCGTCATAGACCTGCATCAGCTTGAGATACAGGGTAGCGACCTTTTCCAAGGCATCTTCTACAACTAAAGCGCGTTTTTTGGCCCGAGAGGACCCCAAACGGGCTAATTGCGAGGCATGACCTGCCGATCTGACCCCTTTCTCCCCCTGACCCGACAGGATGGAGGAGATACCCGAGGCTTCAGCGAACATGGCATCCACTTCATGGATAACCTCGAACAACTCGGTTGGCATCTGCGGGGCCAGGCGATCTACCTTGGCATTGGGCATATCGGTAAACAGAACCCCACCGGGCTTGTTCAGGGCGAAATTCTTCTCATCCATGATGCCCGTCCAGCCTGACAGGGCTGTTGGCGGGTTTACCTGACGGGCCAAAAGGTCTAATACCTCCTCCATGCGCTTGTTTCGCAGCTGCTGGAGGAACTTCAGGCGCTCTACCTCGGACTGACCCCAGTAGTAATCAAACTGTGGGTTGGGGCAGATCTGGACAAAAGGCAGTTCGCCGCGCAAGAAAACGGTTGCGCCGGGCCGGTCATAGATGAAAATGTCCGGCTCTGCCATCGTGACGACCTGATAGTCCTTGGTGTCATCGTTCCAGACCCACAGTTCGTACATCTTGACGGTATCTTCCGCAACCCGCGCCTTGTAGCGGGGGGAAGAGTACAGATCCAAGTTCACCGTGCCATAGATGACGGGACTGGACTGGGACATGACCAGGCGATCAAGGCCGTCTGGTACGTCATCCGTCCGGGTATTCACATCCGTCGATATCTTTTTAACAATCTGCTCGCGCTTTGGATGCGACCACAGTCGATTGTAAAGCTCTGATTTTGTTATGTAATACGTCTGGACAATGGCTTCTTGTCGATCCGTATAGGGCAAGTCCTCACGCAGGACGCCCATAGAACCTGGCTCGACCATGAACGGGTGGATGCCGTTGTTGACCACCAGTTTAATAAAGGTGCTGTTGTAGGCCAAAGCCCAGGTGAGTGCCGAGCTAAACACCTGATCGGCGTTGGAGTTGATCCATTCGTCGTTTAGGGCTTGGGTCAGGCGCGGCACCTTAACCTGTTCCATATCCGAGACCGAGGCGCCCATGTTGATGCTAAAGCGGGTGGTCTCTGCCGAATACAAAAACGAAGTCAGCTGATCAATGTGCGGGAAGATTTTGTTAAACAGGGCGGGTGATTCTTCCGGCCCTGCGCCAAACAAAAAGTACGCCCGCTGCGAGGAATAATCGGTTTTACGTTCAGAGACCGAGACCATGCACTTGTCGATCAAGTCTCGGTAGAACATCTCGCGGTGGTCATTGTCGCTGGGGATTTTCATTTGGGTATCGTCAGGCCTTCATGGTCTTGGATATAACTCGCAGCCTTTGGGCCTGTCAAATTGTTGTAGGCTTGCTTGGGGATGATGCCTACGGGTTCATCGCGTATCGGGGTATTGTAACGCCCACCCAGAATAGATTTCATGTCCATGCCGCCGGCACGGTTATGACCCCACATCGCGGCATCACCCGGACGCGGTTCACGCGGGATGCTGTGCGACTCCACCTCGGTTTTGGTCTTGTTGTTACGGGTGAGATACCCGGCCTGACTTTCGCCGGCGCGGACGGTCTTCATGTCCGTCATGTTGAAGTCGATAGCCAGCTGCTGCTTGGTCTTGTCGATGTTGCGGGTAGAGTCTGACCCGATAGACGGGGCTTGCAGGAAGACCAGCAACACCTCTTCCTTACAGCGTTTCTTCAAGCACCGTGGTTCGGTGTTCTCAAAGTAGCCATGCGTTGAACACTTATAATCATGCAGTACGGCCATTAGGGGAGCCTCTTCAATTGTTGTCCAAAGGTAGGCTGCGTATAGTCAGCCCGATTTACAATGCCTGTTTTGAGGACTATACGTCCATTTTCAACCATAAGTCGATTGTCGCGCCGAAGCAATAGCTTGGGTTCCTTGCGGTATTCCACAAACCGGGTGGTATCTCGGTTCTGCATTACCCGCACATTCCCGTCCTTCCACTCCTGGTAGGCCTTAGATACCCGTCGCTGCACCGTCTCGCTGAGTATTTCCTTACGCCGGATAAAGACATCGCGCAGGCACTCCATGCTAATGCCACACAGGCTTGCAAACAGCGCAATGCTAATGCCCCGGTTCTTGTCATCACAGAAGCGCTGGATGGTATCCAGTAGCTGTTTCTTGGGCATGACTGGCTTCATTGTGAGATACCCACTGCTTTGAGATAGGTTGCCACCGACCGGGTTGCAGAGACCTGCTCTGGCGTTCTGGCATCGCCGGCACGACTGATAGCACGGGTATGGCGCTGGGCAATCAGGCGAGGCCGCAGCTGCTCCTCATAGGCCGCTACCGCCAAGGCCGAGGCAATCACCCGGTCATCCTTGTTACGTCCAGAGGCCATGATCGAACCACCGTCTCTGACAATCGTCTTCATTTCGTCCAGCAGATCCATCGAGTAGACAGCCATCATGCCGCGCTCAAAGTTGTCCTTCATGTAAGACAGCATCCGCTCTTTAGACGTAGACGTAGTTAGCCAACCCACCGAGTTAGACGGCCCCGACAGGTTGTCGTTACGGCGCCACAGGTAACTGCTCATCGACCCCAAGACATCCATCAGCGAGCGCCCCATCGTCCCACCAATGGCAGACGCCTGACGCTTCAAGTTCTTCATCTCGTTCAACACAGCCTGACCCGGACCATTGACCTCTAGGTTCAAAGTACTGTTCTTGTACGCACCAGCTAAATGGGAAATCACCCACGCAAACTGATAGGTATTCAACTCAGACGTTGCAAACTCAGCAACCTGCTCTAACCCGTCTGCATAACAACGATAGACCTGTATGCAGAAACGATCAGCCCAGTCAGACGATCCATACGCCGGGTCTGCACCAATCACATAGTAAGCCGAATCCACCGGCTCCTCCCATACCCGCAACGTACTCATCCGCTCAGTAGTCTTCATCACCTCCGTATCTTGGAAGTTCGCACCCATCACATAACGATAATTATCAAAGGTAAGCTTCTTGGCAATCTTGGCAGCATCCGTACATCTGGAGTTACTAAAGAAACTCGTACCCGACATGATGAACGCATAGTCCTCCGTAGGCGGGAACTCCTGCATCATCAGGGATTCATCCTTAATCCCCTCATGTAACTTCCAACGCCACCAACCCATCTGCCTGGAATTGATCTCTACCCCATACAACTTCTTGATGTCCTTTACCCACTCCTTCTCTTCAGGACTTAACTTCCCATCCCAATACACCTTGTACACAGCAGACGCCGGATCTACGCTGTACAACTGATTGCGCCACCAACCACAGAAAATAGCCCTCTGCGTCTTCGCCCTCTTGGCCGTCATGTACATATCGTGGAACTGATTAAACCCACGCGCCGTACTCTCAAAGATATACAGACGATTCTCATTGGTCTCCGCTAAGGACGCTAACAGAGACGCCAGACCCTCCTCATCACCCCAGCTGGATGTCTCAGTACCATGCAGATAAGTAATCGCCTTACCGCGCCCCAGAGAGCCTTTGGCACGTAGTCCAGCTACCTGATAGAACAATCGACTGCGGTTCTTCAAAGACAACTGATTGCGGTTGTGCGCGAGTAACGGAATCCGATACTCCTTGGGCAATCCCTCCATATACATCGACAACGTGGAGCGGAACATATCCTTGTTCTCCTCCGTATCCGTCGTTAGCGTGCCTTGCAGCCCCGGATGAATGAAGTGCCAGTACAGATCCAAAGCCAGACTGATGGTGGTAATGCCTAACTGTCTGCCCTTGAGGATGACAAACATATGCACATCCTCCTCCAGACCCTTCGTAATCTCATCCATCACATAGGTCTGACTGCCTAAGAGCGTGTCCATACGCCTCAGACCCTGCTCCTTGGTCTCAATCCGTAACTGAGAACAAAAGCGATAGAACTGCTTGAGATTGAATTTCATGTGCCAAACCCAGTGTTAGGAAGTACACCATACCAAAAAGGAGAATTTCTTTTGGGGGGATGAGGTTGGGGGGCACACACACAAGGGGGACAAGACCCATGCACAGGGCAGAGGGAGTGGTGTGGATAAGTTATGCACAGAGCCAGGTTGTCTGTGGGTAAGTTATGCACAGCCTATATAGGTTAGGTATAAGTAAATCTTATAGCAGGTATATAAGAAAGTAATAAGCCTACGTAACTATCACCCTAGGTTAGTATTGGAGTGTATATACAGGAATGTACATACCTGTATCTACATATAAGAGTACATATATATATAAAGAGAGTGAAAATAATTTAGAAAGAGTGTTGACAAGAGCAGATAAACCTATATACATACACTTATCCCGCGCCATATAGCGCATCCGTTCCTAACCGGAGATTGACATGAAAATATTCACAATCAGAATTAAACCCTGCGCCAGCGGTTCGATTAGCCGAACCACACGCGTTCGATCAAACGACCTAACGGCCGATAGCACGTTTAGCACTGACTGGGAGACAGACGGCTACCGTTCGTCGACGGTAGATCGCGCTGTAAAAAAACTGTTTGGTAGGGGCTGTTTTTTTGTTCAGAACCACGGCCTGCCGCTCGGCTATGGCCAGATTTTTAAGCCCTGCACAGGCGGTTCAACCTCAGTAACCGGTTCAATCCGGGTTGAGGTGTCGCTGTGAACTACAAAATGAAAAAACCAAACGGCGCAATTCTGTGGCGTGGTGCGTCTCGTTTAGACGGCCAGCCGATCGTAGTGATCGGTATTCGCACATCTAGCAATAGTAAGACCGGCCGGATGCTGCAAACGTACATTATCAGGGCTGATCAATCACCTATAGACGCTATCCGAAACGGCTCCGACGCTTCAATATGCGGTATCTGCCCGCATCGCGGTATTGCCGTAAACGGACGGAATACTGGCCGTACCTGCTACGTAAATATCGGCCAGGGGCCGACAGTAGTTTATAAGGCATTCCAGCGCGGATCCTACCCGGCCTGTGAGGATATCGAGGAATTCGGAGAAAGACAGTTAGTCCGGTTAGGTACCTATGGCGACCCTGGCGCTGTGCCTAGGTGGGTATGGCAAAGCCTAATTAAGTCCGCGACGGGCCATACCGGATATACGCATCAATGGCATACGCGCCCGGATTTACGGGGAATCGTTATGGCCAGCGCTGATAACGCGCAATCTGCGGCAGTAGCTCATGCGGACGGTTGGCGCACGTTCCGGGTTGCCATGCCCAACCATGTTTCGCGTCTAAAAACAGAATCTATCTGCCCTGCTAGCGCGGAAGCTGGCAAAAAGCTGACTTGCGAGACTTGCCTAGCCTGCCATGGCGCAGGCTCTGGCCGTAAAGGCTCTATTGTAATTCAAGCCCATGGCGGATTCGCTGTCATGGCGAATGTCGCGACGCTAACTGCTGCAGCATAATAGACGGTAGCCTATAGCCTATCGGTTCGCCGGTAGGCTATGGGGTAGTGTCTCACTGCCATATCCTAACTCTATACGGTGGAACAATCATGCAAGCAATCAGAACACGGTATCACGGCCCGTCGAATGTGCGCGGCTCTCGCATCAGCGCCAAGTGTGAGGCGCGGACTGTTTATGTATCTTATGACCACGCGCTAAACATTGAAGAGAACCACCGCGCGGCGGCTCGCGAGCTGGTGCGCGTCATGGACTGGGGCAAGCGTCCAGACGCCAAGTATTCGCACATGGTCGGCGGCTCTTTCGCTCGCGATATGTATTGGGTGTTTGAGGACTCAATCAGCACGGGGGACGCACAATGAATATCGTTTCATGGACCGGCGGCAGTAAACCGCACAAGTACGCCACTATCGGTGCGGCAGAACGCGCCATTGTTCAGCATTTATGGCGCAAACAGGCTCTGACGTTCTTTTATCACTGGGGAAATTGCCCGCTGGATGTCTGCCGCACGTTCTGGAAACGTGCCCGCTATGACGCCCACGCCACTATCCGCCAGGCGATTGAGACTGGCGCAGAGCGCATTAGCGCCTAAAGTTTCCACCACCTAGGGGGCGCCCTCGGCCCCCATTTTTTCCTAACTGTGAGAGGGTTACACAATGAAAAAGTTTTTCGAGACTCTGTCGCTAATCGTTTGCATCCTCACGCTGTCGCTGGCCGATAGCACAGGCTTGGTTGCCTCGCTGGCATGGTTCGCTGCGAGCATCGGCCTGGTGGCCGTGACTGTCTGCATGGGAGGGTTTAGCCGTGGCGAATGACCATTACATACCGGATCACCCAGAGGATGACCCAGAGGATGCCGATAGCGTCCTTCAGAGCGCCATAGAGGCCTTCCTAC
>Ga0209777_10005534_pt1 | contig 14503 bp, 12 predicted proteins | sample FrelakmetHBP12HB_FD_187147 | JGI IMG/M metagenome (GOLD analysis project Ga0209777, IMG submission 187147) | Freshwater lake sediment microbial communities from the University of Notre Dame, USA, for methane emissions studies -HBP12 HB (SPAdes)... | ecosystem: Environmental > Aquatic >...
CTTCACATTTGAAATTGTGGGTTGCGAGACCACCCCTAGCCCCTCCTTGTCAAGGAGGGGAACAAACAGGTGCCTCCCCTTAACAAGGGGAGGTCAGGAGGGGTCTACCGCTAAAATCAAATGTGAAGGTCCACTAGTTTATTCCGCCAATAATGTCAACACAAGGCTCAGTACATATTAAATTTAATCACCTTCTGCATCAGGCGAAAGTGCTTATCAAGCGTATATAGTGCCAGATTGTTTTGCATAACATTCTGGACCACCAGCAGGTCCGGAATGCCCACCTTGTTAATGCCGTTCTTCAGGTTAAGCAGCTGCAGACGAATGATGTCGTCCCAGTGTATGTTCAGCGCAACTTTTTCAACAGCAAGCAGAAGGGAAACAACTTCGTTTTCATTTTTTATTTTCAGAAAGGGAATAAGTTCTGAAAGGATAACATCATTGGTGCAGATGCGGTTGCGCTCCAAAAGGCCTGACAATGCCTCGGAATTGCTTCCGATGCTGAAATAGTCGATCCAGACCGAGGTGTCGACCAGCACCAGTTTCATCTCTTCCTCAACACGTCAAGATCGATGTCCAGCTTGATTTTGCCCCTGTAGTTTTTTAAAGCCAGCAATTTTTGATTTTGAATCAAACTCTTAAGGGCTAGTTTAATTACTTCGGTTTTAGTGCGGCAGTGACATATTTTCTGCGCCTCAAAAAGCAGATCCTCCGGCAGGTCAAGTGTTGTTCTCATAGGGTATCCTCCCGTAACGGTTCAGCATAATAGTACAACCTGATCGTATGCATTGTCAATGGCAATTCGTATGCATTAAAAAGGGGGGGGGTAGTTAAAACACCGCCGAGGGCGGGAAGCTCAGGTTTATGATCACGTCTGCGGGTATGCCCACACCCAGGCCCATCTTCACCGCGATGTTCTTCATCGTTAAACACTCAAGCCATTTGCCGTTGCGCCGCATCTTGAGGCGCATGCCGGCATCTGTTGCGGCAGCGCCCTTGCGCTTCTGCAGAAGTGCGGTATGCGGAAAATTGGTGTCAAAGCTTGATTAGTGATTTAACTCACTCAAGCACAAATATACGTTCTTAAGCCCCCGTTTTCTCGACCGCAGCCAAACATGCCTCACGGCTGCAGCAAATAATTCCACTTCTCCGTGACAACTTTCCCTTTGTCAATCAGCTTCAAATTCAGCTCAACGGCGCGGCTTTTCTCCTGTAACTTCAGATGCGCAAACACGCGCCAGCCGCCCGTTTCAGGATTGGCAACGATGAAGGACTTTACGAGCTCTGCTCCGGGCGAATGCTCAAATTTTATCTCCGGCTTGAATCGCTCGTCACAGGCAATACCCTGGATCGGCGAAAAGTCGACCACAAATTCCTGCAGATCCTCGTGACTGACGGCCTCGTATGAACTGGTGACTGTTCCGTCCTTCTTGGTGCAGACGCTGGTGCGGCGCGTGGCGATGACATGCCCCAGAGGGGGCAGCTGGGGATCATCGCGGAACCAGGTGAGCCGGTACTGCAGGTCAAAACGTGCGCCGGGCACAGCTGCTGCGCCCGGCTCCCAGAATGCCACGACATTGTCCATATACTCGTTATGGGTCGGTATCTCGACAAGGTGCACACGGCCCAAGCCCCAGTCGTCCAGAGGCTCTACCCAGAGGCTCGGGCGCGTTTCATTGTGGGCGCCCAGGTCCTGGAAGTGGTCAAAATTTCGGTCACGCAGCAGCAGGCCGAAACCTTTGAGCGATCCTGTCTGAAACGAGCTGTGCCTGATTGCCGGGCTCAGCAGCAGCGGCCGCCATATCCACTCGCCGCCCCGGTCCCCGACCAGAAGCCCGTCGGAATCATGCACCTCGGGCCGGTAGTCCTGGGGCTTTGGATAGCTGTTTTCACCGTACCAGAACATGGAGGTAAGGGGCGCAATGCCCAGCTGCTTGACCGCCCTGCGTATAAATAAAGAAGTTTTCACGACCACGGAGGTTCTGTCGCCCGTGGAAACAGTTAAACGGTAGGCGCCGGTGCAGCTGGGGCCGTCCATAAGCGCATACACCGTTACCGTCGGGTCGCCGGGCGCGGGACGGACTATCCAGAACGAGGTAAAATCGGGAAACTCCTCACCGTCGGGGTGGGCGGTGTTGAGGGAAATGCCGCGGGCTGATATGCCGTATCCCATATTGTTTGCAAGCGCCCGGAAATAGCTTGCCCCCATAAATACGAGAAATTCGTCTATGGAGCCGCCGGGGTGCAGCTGCGAGTGCAGGCGGAAGCCGGAAACGGCATTGGGAAGCTTTATTTCATTGTCCTGCTTGTCCTTTGCTCTGGTGAACATGTCAGCAGTGATGGGCATGGGCTGAACCACCCCGTTCACCACCTCAAAGACAGCAACTCCCACTTTATGAATCCACCCGACCGGAAAAAACTGCAGCTGAAACGGCAGGCCCTCGTTCTTCCAGACAGCATGTTCTCCGCGAAACATGACATCGTGAAACTGCGCATACTCCATCTTCGGCAGCTCAAGCTCTTTGGGCTTTTGATAGGGGGTCTGCGCGAGGTCCCGTGCCATGCCCGCCAGGATATCAAAATCCATGCTGGAAGCAGCCTGTGCCTGCGGGCACACTTTCGGGCCGGCCGACAGGCCGAGCAGCACAACAACAATACCGATAGCCACTCTGCAAAATCTTAAAAACTGTGTACGCCATATGTTCATAGACTAAAGGTCTCCATGAAAGGCAACGGGCACGGCCTAAAGCCGGCAGTCGTCGTGGATTATTTTTCCTTAAGCTTTAAATAGCCGGCAATGGCATCGGCTGAGGCCTCAAGCTGCACGGGCTTGTTGACCAGTTCGGGTTTTGCCGTAATGCCATACTCAGCCGGGAATGAATTTTCAAAATACATCTGCTGAAAATTTGAGAACTTGAGCTGATGGGAGGTTGAGTCGACCACCACGGTGCGGTCTTTTGCAACGATGCCGAGCTTCACGGCTTTGGCCAGACCTGCAATCGACTCGCCGCCCTGCGTGCAGACTACATGGCCGCGCCGGTTTGCCTCAAGCATGCCCTCAATGACCTCCTGCTCGGAAAGATCTACGGCAAAGAACTGCTCGCGGAAATGTTCATCCACAAGCTTTCTCACCTTGGGAAATGATACCGGGTCGCCAATCATGGCAGCCTGCGCAACACTGGAGCGCACCGTCATGGGCTCATACCGGCCGCTGGCGCGCCACGTCGCCACGGGGTTTGCGTGCCTGCTCTGCACGGCAACAATCTGCGGCAGGTGCGCTATGATTGAAAGCCGGTACAGATCAAGAAACCCTTCCATGATGGCGGTCACATTGCCGGCATTCCCGACCGGCACCACCACGGTAAGATCGCTGGTATCATAGCCCAGCTGCTGGGCGACTTCAAAAGCATAGGATTTCTGTCCCATGATACGAATGGGATTTTTGGAGTTGAGCAGGCAGACCTGATAGCGCTCGGCAAGCTGCTCCACGATGCGCATGCAGTCGTCAAATACGCCGGGCACCTCGATAACCGTGGCGCCGCTGCCCAGAGGCTGGGAAAGCTGCTGCGGGGTGACTTTGCCTTTCGGCAGGAGCACCACCGACCGGACGATGTTCTTGTCGAGATAGCTCAGGTACAGGGCAGCGGCTGCCGAGGTGTCGCCGGTTGAGGCGCAGATGCCCAGCAGCTCCGTAATATTGCGCTTGCGTATGGAATAATTGATAAAGCTGATGGCGCTTGCCATGCCCCGGTCTTTAAATGATGCCGACGGGTTCAGGCCGTCGTTCTTCACGAAAAACTCCATGCCCACAAGGCCGCTCAGTGAGGCATTGGAGCGCACCAGGGGAGTATGCCCCTCGCCAAGGTAAATGATGTCCTGCAGGGGAATGGAGGGGAAAAGTATTTCCTTAAAAAGAAAAATGCCCTTGAGCGGTTCAAGCCGCAGCATCAGGCGATAGTCGAAAATATCGCGCCAGGTCGCGCCGTCGATTTTTTTCAGCTCATCAAACCTCCGGTCATGCAGGCGCAGCAGGCTTTTGCACGCAGGGCAGGTGTACAGGAACTGATCGAGGTGATAGGTCGCGGCGCAGCCGATGCACTCATAGACCACGTCTCCTTCATAGGTCGGCACGAGATGTTCGCGCACAGGGGCGGGGAACTGTTCAAGGCTTACTGATGAATTTTTCATATGCTCTCTTTATCTGCTGACTGTGAGCGGTTTTAAAAATAGCCTGTATTGCCTGATGTAAAAACGGCCGCAAGTTGCCAATGCGGCAGTGACATTATACCAAAGAAGCCGGTGCATCAACCGATGGGACACCGTTGACGCCGACTTTCAGCCTGGGCTCAATGCAATCGGCTTACGGAGAATAACCCGCATGTTTGAAGTCTTGCCCGTCAGGGCAAGCTGTGCCAGGTCGGCCATAACAGCGCAACCCATGACAACAGGATTCACATAGGTGAAAAATATGCGTGCCAGCCGCGGCCAGCCATGATCCTGCAGCCCGTGATGCAAAGACTGAACCCAAAATGAGGGCGACAGCATAAAGGAGATTTTTTCCGTCGCAAGGCCTGCTTTTTTCCCTGCAGCCGAAATGATTTCCGGATTAAAAACAGTCCAGTGCCTTGGAAAATGATAGCCGCCCCAATACCTTTTTTTAAAAAGACGCGCATCCCAGGCATCAAAATTCGGCGTTTCTATGATGAGCCGCCCCCCCGTTTTCAGAAGGCCAGCTGCCCGATTTATAACAGCCATGGGGCAATCAAGGTGCTCAAGCACCTGCCTCAAAAATATGGCGTCAAAAGAGCCCTCCGGCAAATCTATGTCCTCAAACCTTCCCGGGAGGGTTTGAAAGCCCCTTCTCTGAAGTTCTGCAATGGTTCTGGCCGAAAAATCGTTTCCCCACAGCTTCCAGCCCGGGCTTCCATGCTTTCGCAGCAGCTCAACATAGGCGGGCGTGCCGCACCCGGCATCGAGTATGTCCGCTGCAGGGGCAAGCAGCGCCCTGAAATACGGCACCCCTCTTTTTTGAAAAAAATTCCTCGCCCGGTGCATCAGCCTTTCTTCATCGAAATGATATGGTGCATATTCCGGCGGATAGATCACATCAAGCGCGGACAGATCAGGCCTCGGGCTGAGATAGAGGGCTCCGCATGCGCCGCAGCGCAGAAAGCTGAACTCGCCATCGCAGGTTTCATACTCGAAATCGCGGCCGCTCGCATAAGCCCGGGGCTTGTCCGCCCCGCAGGAGGGGCAGCAGACCTCCACGAGTTTGAGCGGCGGGCCCATCTATTTGCCGGTTGTCCTTTCCATATGCTCTTTCATCCAGGGTATTGCAGAATAGTGCACCGGAAGCCTCTGCTGAATGCCCGCATAACACGGCATCTTTTCGATGAATGCTTTTTCTTCCGCCGCCAGGCAGCATGGCCAGTAATCGGCAAACTCTGGCACTCTGGCAGCCCGTGCCCTGATCTCAGACATGGTTTCGTTTTTGAGGTTGCCCAGCGAAACCTGTATAAACGGGCAGGGCATGATATCTCCATAGGCGGTAAGATAGGCCTTCTCTTTTATGGTTCCGCAGCCTGTCACATACCAGTTGCTGCAAAGGTCTATTCTGCAATGCGGATTTTCAGCAACTGTTTTTCTCCACGCCTTCATATCCTCTTCTGTTATCATGAAGTCCGTGCACTCACGCCAGTTACCGGCTGGAACGGCAAGATTGAAATAGCACCATATGCCCAGCTGCCTGGTCATGTCAATTATATCACGCAAGCCCTGGCTGCCCAGATTTGCATGGCTGATGCAGGTCGAAATCGTGACGCAGAAGCCCTCCTGCATGGCCATTTTCACTGCCTCTACCGCCTTGGCAAATGCACCAGGTGTCCTCCTGAACGCATCATGCTCTTCGGGAATCCCGGAATCTATGCTTACATTAAAAATATCGACCCCTGCCCTGCGCAGCGATCTGAGCCTTTCCCGGGTGACCAGCAGGCCGTTGCTCTGTATGCTGATCGAGCACATCGATGGCTTGAATGCTTTAATGATTTCTTCCAGATCCTTTCTGAGCAGCGGCTCGCCTCCGGTGAAATGAAAAATGAGGCAGCCCTGGGCCCGGAGCATGCGGGCAAGCGTCGCGTAGTCCTGCAGTGTAAGCTTGGGCGTGCCCGGGTCGGAGAGGCTGGCAGCAGAGCAGTGGACGCACCGCATGTTGCAGGCATAATCCACTGCTATGTCCATAAATCGAAGCCTTTTTTGCTTCAAAACCCTTGCCATGAAAAATCCGTAAAGCAGCCTGGCAAAAAACAGGGGTTTCCTGATGCATATACCGCCCAGAAATCGCAGGTTTTGAGTCTTGATTGCAAGGCTTGTTGTATGAGAAGCCATACCGTTTCTTTCTCGAAAAATATTGTGAGAACCGGCCAAGCCGCATCTCATGCCAGCCATCACCATATAACATACAGGCCTTTTAAGTCAACACAGATGGCATAGCGGGAAAAACAGGCTTGCGTGCACAGCTCCTGTTCTGCTAACATGCGTGGCATGAACACACAGCAGCAGATTGACCGGACTGCCGGAACTGGCCTGCGAAGGAGGGACATAATTTTTTCGCGCAGAACTAACCGTCATGGCTAAGCGAAAACAAACCTGCACCCAAAAACCTCAAAAACCCGTACCAGCCCCGGCCGCACGGCAGGGCCTCAGCAGTCTGTGGCTCCCCGGTATATGCGCTGCTCTGCTGGGCTTTTGCCTGTACGCTAATACCCTGGGAAATCAATACTGCCTGGACGACCAGGGTACCATCATCAATAACTATGTCGTGAAGGGCGGGATCAAAAACATCCCCACGCTTTTCGCTACTGAATATCGCTACGGGGGCATGTCGCGACATAATCCAGGCCCGCTGTATCGCCCCCTGCCACTTGTCATTTTTGCTGCTGCCTGGCAGCTCGCACCGGACAACCCGGGGTTCTACCATTTCATCAATGTACTGCTTTTTTCGCTGACCGGGTGGCTGCTATGGATTACCTGGCGGCGTATTTTAATAAAATACCCACCCCTATTGCCGGCGCTGGCAGTGCTGCTGTTCATGGCCCACCCAGTGCATACGGAAGTTGTGGCCAATATCAAAAGCCTTGATGAAATCCTCGGGCTATTGCTGGGTACTGCAGCGCTGTATGGGCTTTCGCGCTACACGGACGAACAAAAATCCCTCTGGCTTGCCGCAGCGCTCGCGGCCTACACACTGGCGCTGTTTTCCAAAGAAAGCACCATTGTATTTGTCGGGCTTTTCCCGCTGATATTGTGGTTTTTTTCCGAAAAAAAGCCCCTCGAAATTCTAAAAACATCGGCGTGGTTCCTGCTCCCGGCAGGGCTTTTTCTGGCAGTGCGGGCCACGGTGCTGGCAGGTCAGTCCGGGCAGATGGATGTGAACGGTATGATAAATTTTATCAGCATGGCGCCCGATACATTGACGGGTTTGGCATCAGCACTGGCGATGGGCTGGCGCTATCTTGCGGTGCTGGTGCTGCCGCATCCGCTGGTAAGCGACATGAGCTATCCACAGGTGCAACTCGTTTCTTTCTCAGACTGGCGCGCACTGGCCGGGCTCGGGGCATACGCAGCAATGCTCATATGGGCGCTTTGGCAAGCCAGGCGGCGCTTTTTCCCGGCATTTGCGGTTTTGTTTTTCCTGATCTCTTTTTCGCTGCTCAGCAATATATTCATTGTCTCCTACTCCAATTACGCCGAACGTGTTCTGTACGTGCCTTCGCTGGGTTTTGCGTTTGCGCTGGCATGGCTGCTGACCATAATTTTTCCTTCCACGCTGTCCGGGGGAAAGCCGCCTGCCCTGCTCTGGACGGTCGTCGCTTTGGTGCTGGTGCTGTACGGTGCAAAAACAGTAAGCCGCAACACCGCCTGGAAAAACAATATGGCCCTGTTTGAAGCCGATATCCGGGTGTCACCCAATAGCGCACTGCTCCAGCACAATTACGGCGTTGAATGCATGCTCAAAGGCTCCGACAAACAAACCGGCGTCGTTCTTGATATCGCTCTGGTAGAAAAAAGTATCAGCCTTTTCACCAAAGCCCTCGGTGCATTTCCGACCAATTTTGAGACACTCGGCTATCGGGGCTCGGCCTATGCACGGTTAAAAAAAGACGACCTCGCCATTGCCGACTATGAAAAAGCCATCGAGATCAGCCCGAACTACGCAGCCGGCCTTTCCGCGCTCGGTTTTCTCCAGCTCAATGTACGCAGAGAGCCCGCTCAGGCCGAAGAACTCTACCGACGCGCTATCGCTGCCGACCCGCGTCTCGTGGCAGCGCTCCGCGGTCTGGGCATAGCCCTTGCGGTGCAGGGGAAACACGCTGATGCAATCACGCAGTGGAAAGAAGCCCTGAAATACGCGCCCGACGACGTGCATCTGAATCAGTCAATTGCAACTGCCTACTGGAACATGGGGCAGCCCGACCTGGGAAAGCAGTTTTCAGAAAAAGCTGCGCAGTTAAAAAACCTTTCTGAAAACAACCTACCCCGTTAACTCTGCTTGCTTACACACACAGCCTTTGCCCGGCACGTCAACCCTGGCCGCAGCAGCAGCAGAATAATCAGGCTTGCATGCACTGCTCCTGTTCTGCTAACATGCGGGCCATGGACACAGAGCAGCAGATTCCAACAGAAAAACTAACCAAATATATACAAACACGGATACTACCCGCACTGGGGGCACAGGGCCGCAACTTCACCCTTGAACTCATCAGCCCCGGCAGCCGCAATATCATCTGGTTATTGACTGTGGAAGATGGCGGCAAATACGTGCTTAAGGCGATTTCAAAGCGTTTTCGCATCAAGAACATCATCTGGGCGCATGCCTGCCTCGAGCGCCGCGGCATCCCGGCGCCCCGGCTCTTTTTTGCAGACAGATCATGGAAAACCGCCGGGAGCATGGGCTATTATTTTTCCTGCGAAGAGCACATTGACGGAACGCCGCTTGACGGGCTCGGGGACGGGCGCAGGAACCATATTGCGCAGGCAGCGACCCTGTTTGCCCGTATGCACGCTGTGCGCAGTTTTTGCTGGGGGAAGATTAAGTCATTTCAGGTGCTGGGGTTCAGGGACTATCTCATGCGCAAGACGACCGAGCGCGCGCAGGCAATTGCCGCATCGGGCTGCACGCTGGGGAGCACTCCCGCGGAAAACCTTGTGCCGTGGTTCGAGCGGAAAAAATCCGTCATCAGGCCCTTTGCCCGCTTCAGCCTGTGCCATGGCGACGTGAACATGAAAAACATTCTGCTCTGCCCCGACGGCAGAATCCGCCTTATCGACACCGAAGCGTTCAAGTTCCTGCCCTTCCAGATCGAATATTTCCGCTTGGCCTACGGGCTCTGCGGCTTTGATGCTATGCTGCAGCAGCAGTTTAAAGAAGCCTACCTGGCTGCAGCCTCGCGAAAAAAAAGGCGGGATCTGGCGCGGCGCGGCTGCCTGTACCATGCATATGTTTTACTTGAAATTGCCTGGCATTTTAATAAAAAGCTGAAGCAGAAGGAGCTGCCCGACTCTGTGCGAACCGCCTGTACGGACAGCCGCACCAGCGCCCTTGAGCGGCTTGCCGCAATCCTGTCAAAAACCCCTTGAAAGGATATATACATGCTGTCGCTTATCATTCCGCTGTACAACGAAGAAGCGCTTGTGGATGAGCTGCTGTCACGGTCATCGGTCGCGCTGCAGCGCTCAACAGAGGACTATGAAATCATCTGCGTCGACGACGGCAGCAGCGACCGGACGCTTGAGATGCTGCTTGCCGCCCACGCGCGTGACGCCAGGATCAAAGCCCTGGTGCTGTCGCGCAATTTCGGCCACCAGTCGGCCTATACCGCCGGGCTCACCTATGCCCGGGGAGACTATATCGCCATGATGGACGGCGACCTGCAGGACCCGCCCGAGCTGCTGCCGTCCATGTTTGAAAAAATTACGGCTGAAAATATTGACGTCGTGTTCGGCAAGCGGATCGAGCGGGAGGAAAAATGGCCCAAGCGTCAGCTCATCCAGCTTTTTCACAAGATGTTCCGGCGCGTGCTGCACAATCAGGAAATAGAGAACACGGGCAATTTTTCGGTTTTTTCCCGACGGGTCGCCCAGGCTCTGCTTGCCCTGCAGGAAAAAAACCGCTACCTGCCGGGGCTTCGATTTTTTGTGGGGTTCAGGCAGGGCTCTATTGAATACCGCCGCCCCGACCGGCAGGAGGGCACGGCAAAAATGACCCTTGCAAAACTGGTGCGTCTGGCTTTTGACGCATTCTTTTCATTCACCGACCTGCCCCTAAAAGTCTGCCTTTATGCCGGCATTCTTGGCGTCATCACCTTTTTTTTCGGATTCTTCATTACCGTTATCGGCAAAGTTTTCAGAAATCTTCCCTACGGCTGGTCGTCAACGGTGCTGAGCATCTTCTTTTTCGGCTCGGTGCAGCTGATATTTCTCGGAATTCTGGGCGAGTATGTGCACAGGATTTACAGGGAGACGCAGAACCGCCCGCTTTTCATAGTTCGGGAATACATAGAAAAATAGTCGCTACGGCTTCGGCACCAGGATAAGCTCGGGCCGCGTGTACAGCCCCGTCGTACACAGGAACTGGTCATCAGTTGCATACGGCAGCCGGCCGCCGGGCTCGTAATGCTGCTGGATGGCGTTTGCAACTGCATCCCCCGAGGTCATAAAAATTTTCAGGTTGTCAATAAAAACCCGGTCACCCTTGGCGGTCATAGATGCTTTGTCATCGACAATAATGGCGGCAAAGTATTTCCGCCGTATTTTCTCCAGCAAATCAACCGGGATATAAGGTTCTTTGCTCAAAATCTGCCAGGCCCAGTACGCCCCTCCGCTCATGATCTTTTCTTTGCCGGCCATGATGCCGTAGTAGGGATGATAGGGCAGGTACACCTGGCCCGGCATGCTGCGAATCATGCTGATGATCTGCCTGCCTTTTTCCGCGCTGCCAGGCGCGGGCACGAGCTTCTGGGGGCTGTACAGCTGCAGCGCAAGCTGCCCTGCAAGAAGCAGGTACAGGGCCGTCTTGACGCTCTGGCGCGCATCGTCGGCATGCGACTTTGCCAGCCGCGTCAGCATGAGCCCCAGCAGCATGCAGCCCCACAGTGTCAGGTACATGAAATCGTTTTTTTCGGAGCCCAGGTGCGGCCGTATGCTGAAATAAGAAATGATGGCAGGCAGCGCCGTCATTTCCCACATGCTCACGCGCGATGACCTCTTGAGCGTCAGGCCGCGGTGCGCGAGAAAGCCGGCCGTGAGTGTGAAAAAGACCGGCAGCTTGTAAAAAATTTCATACCGAATTTCGGGCCAGATGTGGTCGCGAAATTCAAACAGCATTTTAAAGGGAATCTGTTCGATGGGCCTGCTCATCAGCTCGGTATATCGCAGCGGGTTATACAGAACATAGGTTGCAAACCACCCGTCGGATCCGGCATTGAGGCCGAAAAACATGCCGAGCACCAGGGCCGCGGCAAGCGCGCCGAACAGCAGCCCGCGGCGCCAGTCCTGCAGCAGAATATAAAAAAACGCAAACGGCAGATAATACACCGCCGACTGCTTGGTATAGCAGGCAAGCACCAGCAGCACGGCGCCGGCGGCAATACCCAAAAGTCGGTTCCGGGCATAGGCAAGCGCGTACAGGCCGCTCACAATAAAAAAGAAAAACAGCATGTCGACCCTGCCGACGTCATACCAGGGGCCGTGAATTTCGTAAAAGCTTATAAAGAATCCGCAGGCCAGCAGCGCCGTTGTCCGGGTGCCTTCTTCCCTGCGGATAATACGGTAGAGAAGAACAAGAATGCCCGCAAGGCTCATGACCGACACGAGCCGCAGCAGCGGGAAGCTCACCGCACCCGCCAGCTTAAAAACGGCGGCAATCACATAGTAGTAGACGGGTGGGTAGATTTCAGCGATAAACTGCGATGACGGCGGGCCGTAGACCTGCAGCCCCTGCAGCAGCTGCAGGCCGTGGCAGATCATCTCGCCCTCAAGCCACTCGATTTCAAAAGGATAGCCGATCCGCTGCACCGCGCAGTACATGAACAGGCAGGCAAACACCCCCAGCAGGATAAAAACCAGAGCCTGCACAAAAAGCAGCGGATAGGATCGCTGAGCTTTCACATTCAACATGCTGCCTCCCTTTGCCCGGCCGGCATAAAAGGCCCCGGAATCCACAGCGCGGGGGGCTTTGCGTTTATGGCGAATGTGAGTAGGGGCGGTTTATTGAAAAATCCCGTGCTGCAGCCGGTATCAGGGATGCTCTGACCGGAAGACTGCGCAGCGCCCCCCTGACGGGCATTGCAGCGCGGCATGCAATGCCCCGGCGGCACGGCATCGGCAAAAAGAAAGCCTTCAAGAAACTTAAGCACGGCTTGTCTCCTGTGGCTGCTGCCTGCTGCTGCAGTAAAAGAAATGATACGACCCCATGAACGGAAGCAGACGACGGGCGCGCTCAAGGCGAATCAGTTTTTCCGTGCCCCCGGGCATGCGCAGCGCCTTCATGGCCGCAAACGGCGGCAGCAGGCACAGTGGGGCGTGGGCCATCACCTGCATGCCGCAGGCGGCAAGCTCGCGGGAAAGCCCGCGCCTGGTCAGTCTCAAATACTCTATTTCTTCTTTAACGCTCATATCCTTATTGGTAAAAATCTGCAGAAGCAGCAGTGGGTTCCACGGATTAGGTTCGACAAAAACAGCCGGCGCTCCTGTGGAGTGTATAAATGAAAACAGCTCGTGCCGCTGCTGTCGCGAAAGATGGTGCAGCAGGTGAAAGCAGAAAAAAATCGAGTCGGGCGGCACCGGCGTTGATGCAAAAAAAGTCTCGGCCGTCGTATCCACGACCCGCACATGCTCCTGCGGAAACAGCTCGCGCAGGGTTTGGGCAAAAGCGCGCGAAGGCTCTATGAGCCATACCCCGCTGAAACGGCTGACCAGCGTAAAGGAAAAACGGCCCATGCCGGCGCCGAGTTCAATAGCGTTGCGGAATTTTTTATAATCATCGCCCATGACCTGGGCCATGGAGGCGAAAATAAAATCGGCGAACGCCCCGTCGCTGCAGCGCATGTAGTCGTGGGTATCCTGATCGTAATAACCGTCAATATTTTTCATGGTCACACCAAAAGATTGCGTCGAAAAAATAGTTCCTGTCCCGCCGGCCCCTGCACTCCCCCCGGATGGGCCTGCCCTGCTTGACGGCTTATTGCCGCCCCGTCTTTTTTCTCATGACGGCAAGAATGCTCTTCCCGATACGATAAAACACAAGGGGGTCGACAAATCGCGACATGCGCACCAAAACGCTGTCCCAGAATGTGATCTGCTCAAGCGTGGGCGATGCCTGGCTCAGCAGTAAACGGTTTGCCAGAGAGGCCAGCATGCCGACGCTGTCAAGATACCCCATGCGCTCAATGGCCAGCTCAGCAGGGCAGGCCGCCCTGATGGCGGCTTTGTTATAGCGCCTGTGGTGGCCGATTTTGCCGTCAAAGGGGCTGAAAAGAAAATTATGAGCCGGTGCCAGCACGATAATACGCCCCCCGTCATTCAGCAGGCTGGCTGCCCGCTGCAGCTCGGCGCAATCATCTGCGATATGCTCGAGCACATCCATGTAGAGAATCGTATCAAAATGCCGGCTCCCGCCCTGCAGGGCCTGCGTTGTGCCGTTATATACCGAGCAGCATTCCGGGAGCTGCCCCGAGGACACCTTGGCGCGAATCCTGTCGCAGAAGCCGGGGTCAGGCTCAAGACAGAGCCACTCCCGATGCACGTCCGTGCAGAGATGGCGGGTGGTCTCACCCAGCCCCGCTCCGACCTCCAGAACCCTTTGGCCGAACAGGTCTCTGATCGCGCGTCCGTAGTACTGTTTCCAGTTGACCGCGTGGGCGAAAATTTCCAGTTCCTCGCCGATATATGTGTTTTTCGTCATAAACTCCCTGTGCCGGCGCGCCCCCGCGGGCGGCCCGGGCGTAAGCCGTCCGGCATAGCAGCATCATTATTCGATTGCGCTTTTCTGCTTGTTTACCGCAGAGAATAAAAAATGCAGCCAGTCAGCAATCCTCCCGCATTCCGAGCCGGGCATTACTATAAACAAAAAGAAACACTATAGGTTTTTTAAATCTGTATTGCCGGTCATTTTCACACATGTCATTGCTGCGCGGCTTCCCAGGTACAGCGCACCGGCTCAGGGCCGGTTGAATCAAAATAGGCTATTTTTTCCGGTACGATTTTAATAATCGTCAGTGTCGCCTTGACCGCATCGGGAAGCGCTGCGCCGGTAAATAATGTGCTTATTTCATCAATCCGGATAATGTCCGCGCCGCGGGCGAACTCATCAGGCGCGTCCTTCATGGTCAGCACATGCGCCGTGCCCCACATCTGCAGCCCCCGCGCGTTTTTCATATAGCCCCTGCCCACGGGAATAAAAACGGCAAGGCACACATGGGGGTTTGTTTTTATGGCTCTTTCGGTT
>Ga0209777_10005535_pt1 | contig 14500 bp, 17 predicted proteins | sample FrelakmetHBP12HB_FD_187147 | JGI IMG/M metagenome (GOLD analysis project Ga0209777, IMG submission 187147) | Freshwater lake sediment microbial communities from the University of Notre Dame, USA, for methane emissions studies -HBP12 HB (SPAdes)... | ecosystem: Environmental > Aquatic >...
CCGGCGACAGGCGGCGGCCACGGTTTTGGTGTTCTGGACATCGATATTCTGCTTCAGGCAGTACCATGCCAACGTGCGATACATCGCGCCCGTATCCACGTGCACGAAGTTCAGCGCCTTCGCCACCAGTTTCGAGTTGGTGCTCTTGCCGCTGGCGCTGGTGCCGTCAATTGCGATTACAATCGGTGCTTTGTTCTTCGGGTGCGGCATGTTTTCTTCAAAGGGTTATCTGAATTACAGCAGTTTCCTGGGTTACATAGGCCACACGGGTGGCATGAGAGCAATGCGCAGGCTGCCAATGTAACGGTGTAACCATGCAACCATGTAGCTCTCATCCACGTTCATCCGGCAAACAGCTCAGCATCTCTGAGGATGCGCCCGCTCTTGCCGTCAGCCACGGCTGCCCCCAAACCGTCCGGCGGCGGGGCCGCCAACTTCTGGAAGAAATCCGGGAACGTCTTCTTCACGCACAACGGATTCTTGAGTCTTATCCCGGGAACTTTCAATCCCAGAATTGCAAAGCACATCGCCATGCGGTGGTCGTTGTAGGTTTCGATTAACGCGCCGTGGAGTCGGGAGGGCCAAACCGTGAGCATATCGCCCTCCTCGACCACCTTCGCGCCGCACTTCGCAAGTTCCTGGCGCAGGGCCACGACGCGCTCGCATTCCTGCACCCGCAACCGGCCGAGGTCGGTGAAGCGGACCGGCTTCATCGAAAACGGCGCCAGCACGATAGCCGTCATAATACTGTCGCCCAGGTCGGTCCGCCGGGAAATGGCCGCCGGCAGCGGCAGGAAGCGCGAAAAAGCCGCATCGACTTGCCAATCGGATGCCGGGCCTGCCTTGAGACTGACCCCGGAGGCCGGCGTACTGATTGGTGCCGGAAAGGTTTGAATCTGACTCCGTACAGGCGGCAAGGGTTCGCAGGAGGAGAGCAGGAAACCGGCGGCCAGGAAGTAACTGCCGCTCGACGCATCCGGCTCGACCTGGAACCGGCCACGGCTCCCGGGGAACGCCGCGACCAGTTTTGAGGTCATTGCGACGTAGGGTGACTCCTCTGCATTGTCCCCTGACACCGCCACTTGCCATTTACCGGCGTCCGCGCAAAGCAGCAGCGCCGAGGCAAACTGCGAACTCTCGTTGATGCTGACCCGGCATTTGGCCGCGCGGGGGCCGGCGCCGTGAATCAGCGCAGGCAGCTTGTCATTAGCCGACTCGATGCGATAGCCTAGCTCGCGCAACGCGTGGAACAGGGGGGCCTGCGGCCGCTCGTGCATCCGTGGCACACCGTGCAAGCGATAAACGCCCTTGCCGAGGCAAGCCATGGCCCCCAGAAACCGGGCCGCAGTGCCGGCATTGCCCACAAAGAGTTCCAGAGGCCGTTCTTCCGTGCCGCCCGGAGGGACCAAGCCGCCCTTGCCATAAACCGTGATGGACCGATTGCAAGGTTCCCGGGGGTCCAACTCCACGTTGACCATGAACCCCAGTTCCTGGAGGCATTCGACCATCACCTGCGTGTCCTCGCTCCAAAGCGCGCCCTGCAGGGTCATTTCGCCCTCGATCAGTGCCGCCAGGACCAAGGCCCGGTTCGTGATGCTTTTCGAGCCCGGCACCGTAATCTCCGCGCGCACGGGCGTCCCCAGCGGGACGATTTCAATAAGCTCAGGCAGGGGCATCTATTAGCACCAGCCAATGCCCACCAATGTGATCTTCTTCCAACGCACGTCCTGATTCTCAGGTGTCGGCACGCCCGTTTCAAGCCGGGAGTTGGTATGGCCCTGAAAGCGGCGCGCCGCCGCCTGGAGGAGATCAAGCAGTTCGGACTTTGAGCCTTGAAACACAGCCATCGCAAGCTGGCCGCCGTGTAGTCGCCGACGGGAGTCGGCGCCATCTTGGGCGCGAGAAGAATGCCCCGTCCGCCGTCGGCGGCTACGCCTTGTCGGCGAATCCTGCGACGCGTGAAATATCCGGTTCCGCCACCCGTGCATCTCCCGAGCAGTGCCCAAGCAGCACACAATCAACTGGTTTCCTCCCTGCATCCCCCTGTCTGCAACAGGCTCGCGCCCGGCTTGTCCCTGGCTTGCTGGTCCGGGCCAGATGCGTCTCCGAAGTTTAGTGGCAGTTCAACGCCCCACCGCTTGGGTCCCCTGCTCCGCCAGCCCTGAATGACGTGGCCGTTCCACCTCCCGCACGTGCTCCTTGATGGTAAGGACGCGCTCCACCGCGTCCCTGATCTGTTTCCCGGGAAGTGTGGCGCCGGCGGAACACGTCCTTACCCGAACCCCTCCCAGCTTGCCCCTCGAGCCAATTCCCATCCCGACCAGACCACCAAACCAGCCGCTCTTTCCATTTTCCGCCAGCGATCGATGGACAACCACCCGTCCACTAACTAACCTGCCGACCGTACAGTTCCACCGAACGTGATTATGAATTCAGCCTCCGCAGCCAGCCGCCGCCATTTCCTGCGCCAAACCACCACGGCCCTCGCCGCCGCCTTCGCCGCGCCTGCCATTATCCCTGCGTCGGCCTTGGGCCGGGGCGGCGCGATGCCTCCCAGCGAGCGCATCACGATGGGGTTCATCGGCGTCGGCGGCCAGGGGAGCGGCCACCTCTTGGGCGGCGCATGGACGTATGTGGCGGGCGGCTACGCAGGGCGCAAGGATGTCCAGGTGCTGGCCGTGTGCGATGTCTGGCGCGAGCGCCGCGAGAACGCCACCAAGAAGGTCAATGACCACTACGCTGAAGCCTACGGCAAGGGCAACTACAAGTCCTGCGAAGCCTGCACCGACTTTCGCCAGGTGCTGGCCCGCTCGGACATTGACGCCGTCCTGATCGCCACCCCGGCCCACTGGCATGCCACGATGGCCGCCATGGCCGCCGAAGCCGGCAAAGACATCTATTGCGAGAAGCCGACCGCGGTGACCGTGCGCGAGAGCCAGGCCATGCTCGCAGCGGTGCGGCGTTATGGCCGCGTCTATCAGGCCGGCACGCAACAGCGCAGCGAATACAACGGCAAATTCCGGCGCGCCTGCGAATTCGTCCGCAGCGGCCGCATCGGCAAGTTGCAAGCCATCTACGCCTATCGCGACGGCGGGGCCGTCTTCTGGCCAAAGCGATTCGGTCCTGCCAAACCGGTGCCCGCGGACCTGGACTGGGACCTCTACTTGGGCCCCGCGCCCTGGATTCCTTACGACGGAAACACCGGCGCGCACCGCTTCGACATCGGTGAACTCAACTGGGGCCAGCACCACTACGACTTTGTCCAGTGGGCCGCCGCGGCGGACGAGACGGGGCCGGTGGAGCTTTTCATGGAAAGCGACCGCTCCTGCTACAAGTATGCCAGCGGCGTCGTGGTCTATGGCAAGCCTTACCCGGGCGAAAGAGTAGGCGAGGTGGGCGGTGCCTGTTTCGTCGGCACCGGGGGCCGCCTCGCGGTGGATCGCGAGGCGCTCGTGTCCGACCCGCCGGACATCGCACGCGAACCGCTGCGGCCGGACGAGGTGCATCTCTACCGCGCCACCAGCCACGCCGGCAACTTCCTGGAATGCATCCGCACCCGCAAACGGCCCATCTGCGACGCTGACATCGCCCATCGCGCAGCCAGCGCGCTGCTGCTGGGAGGCGTGGCCAAACAGTTGCAGCGCCCGCTCAAATGGGATCCCCAGGCCGAGCAGTTCGTCAAAGACGATGAGGCCAACCGCCTGCTCTCCATCGCCAAGCGCCCGCCCTGGTGCATCTAAGCCATTTTCGATTGGCGATTGGCGATCTTCAACCCCGTCGCTGAACCGGACCTTCACATGAAACCATTCATTCTCTTAAGCTTGGCGCTCGCCTGCCTCCTGCCGGCGCTTCCCAGCACGGCCCAAGCCGCGCAAACTAACGAAGAACAGCAACTAATCGCCGTCCTGCAATCTGCCTCGTCCCCAGCAGAGAAGGATGCCGCCTGCGCCCGGCTCAAACGCATCGGCACCGACCAGTCTGTTCCGGCTCTCGCAGCGCTGCTGATCGATGAGCAGCTCTCCCATTCCGCCCGCTATGCGCTCGAATCCATGCCCTCAATCAAAGCAGGCCAGGCATTGACCGATGCGCTGCCGAAGGCCCCTGGGCTGACCAAAGTCGGCATCATCAACTTGCTGGGCTTCCGCGGCGAGCAGCGAGCGGTGCCCGCACTGGCCCGCTTGATGACGGCTAACGACGAGCGCGTGGCTGCCGCTGCCGCCACCGCCCTGGGCCAGATCGGTAACACAAAAGCCCTCAAAGCCTTGCAGGACACCCCCGCCAACTCCGCCGAGCCGGTCCACAATGCCATCGTGGACGCCTGGCTTCGCGGTGCCAACCGCCTGCTTGCCGCCGGCAGCCAGTCGAAGGCGCAGGAGATATTCCAAGCCCTGTATGACAATGAGCAGTCAGACATCATCCGTATCGCCGCCTATCGTGGAATGATCCTGGCCTCGGGTAAACATGCGCTGCCCCTGATGGTCAGGGCCATTCTCGGCAAGGACGCGGCCAGCCAGACCGCCGCGCTCCAGTTGGTGCGCGAGGTGGCTGCTCCTGACGCCACCAAGACCCTCACCGTCTTGCTGCGCCACGTGGTTTCGCCCGTTCAGGTTGCATTGATTGAAGGCCTCAACCAGCGCGGCGATGTCTCCGCGGTGGCGGGGATTGCCTCGATGGTGAGCAGCCCCTCCCCGGAAGTGCGCGTAGCGGCCATCAACGCCCTGGGCATCCTGGGCAATGCCACGATGATCCCGCTGCTAGGCGTAGCCGCCGCTTCCACGAACGCCGATGAACAAGCGGCCGCCCGGCTGGCTTTGGTCCAATTGCACCGCGGGAATCCGACCGAAACGCTGCTCCGGTTCCTGCCCGAGGCTAAACCCGAGGTGCAGGCCGAGTTCGCCCGCGCGCTCGGTGGCCGCAGGGACAGGACGGCCGTTCCCACACTCCTGAAGCTTGCACAACAGGAATCCGGCTCGGCCAGGAAAGCCGCCCTCCAGGCGCTGGCCCTGCTGGTCGATGATCCCCAGTTGGGCGTGATGGTGCAGTTTGTCACCGACGCCAAGACCGAGCCGGCACGTGCCGATGCCGCCGAGGCTCTGAACGCCGCCTGCCAACAGATTCAGACCCGGCGCGGCAAAGTGAATGTGGAGCCGCTGCTGCAAGCATTGGCGACTGCCCCGAGCGACGCCCGCATCGCTCTGCTCCCCGTCTGCGGCGGCCTGAGCGATCCCAAAGTGCGCACCGCCCTGCGCGCAGCCGTTTCAGCATCGGACCCGTCAGTCCGCGCCGCCGCCATCCGCGCGCTGTGCGACACCTCAGACGCTGAGCTCTTGCCGGATGTGCTGAAGATCGCCTGCGAGGCGCCAGAGGAGAATCTCCGCACCCTCGCGATCCGCGCCTGCGTGCGATTAACCACCCAGGAGGAAGCCATCAAGCTCCCCATCCATGAGCAGATCGAGCCGCTTAAGACCATCCTCGCCAAGCCCCTCCATCCCGAGCAAAAGCGCCTGGTGTTGGCCGGCCTGGCGGAGATTCCGAACGTAGAAGCCCTCAAATTGGCCGAGCCCATGCTGGATGAGACCGGCATCCAGCTTGAAGCCGCCCAAGCCACCACTAAGATTGCAACCGCCCTGCCCTATGGCCAGGCCGAGGCAGCCAGGGCCGCCTTGAAAAAGGTCCTCGCCGCGACGACCGATGCCGGCATACGCAAGGCTGCGGCAACAGCCCTCGAAGAAATCGAGGCCGGGGCTGATTACATCGTCGTCTGGCAGGTGGCCGGCCCCTACTTGCAGGAGGGCAAAGAGTATAAGGACCTGTTCGACATCGCGTTCCCGCCGGAAACCGACAAAGCAGAAGGCGTGAAATGGCAAGCGCTGCCGCCGGGATCGGACCCGAACCGCCCCTGGGTGATGGATTTGCTCAAGGCGCTGGGAGGTGAACAGCGCGTGGCTTACGCCCGGACCTGGGTGCATTGCGACCAGGAACAACCCTCCCGGCTCGAGCTAGGCACCGATGATGGGGTCAAAGTTTGGCTCAACCACATCGTGGTGCACACCAACAACACCTTCCGCGGCCTACAAGCCGGTTCGGACAAGGTGAACATCACTTTGAAGGCAGGCTGGAATCCCGTCCTGCTAAAGGTCACCCAGCTCACTGCGGGCTGGGCCTTTTGCGCCCGCTTCGTCAAGCCCGACGGCTCTCACCTGGACGGTCTGCGCTTTGATGCCGCGCCCGGGGACCCCGCTGCTCAGTAAACTACCTTGTTGAGCGGATACTCGATAATGCCTTCCGCCCCGGCGGCCTTCAATGCCGGGATCAACTCGCGCACGATGTGCTCGTCGATGATCGTTTCGACCGCCACCCAGCCAGCCAGGCTGAGGTTGGAAATAGTCGGGTTGCGCAGCGCGGGGAGCGCGCTTAGCAAGTTCGCCAGGTCCTTCTGAGCAATGTTCATCTTCAGGCCAACCTTGGCTTCCGCTTCCAGAGCCCCTTTGAGCAGCAGCGATAGCGTCTGAATCTTCTGCCGCTTCCAGGCATCCTTCCAGATAGTGTGGTTCGCGATGAGCCGCGGCGTCGAGGTGAGCAGCGTGTCCACGATCCGCAGCTTGTTCGCGCGCAGGGACGAGCCCGTTTCGGTGATGTCCACAATCGCATCCACCAGCTCGTGCGCCTTCATCTCGGTCGCCCCCCAGGAGAATTCCACCTCGGCCTTGACCTTGTGCTGGCGCAGATACTTCTTTGTCAGGTTGACTACCTCCGTCGCGATGCGCTTGCCCTGCAAGTCTTTCACCGACTTGATCGGCGAGTTCTCGGGCACGGCCAAGACCCAACGGGCGGCTTGCCGCGTGGCTTTGCTGAATTGAAACTCCCCCACCTCGTGGACCTTCGAGCCGTTTTCCTGAATCCAATCGTGCCCGGTGATGCCGCAATCCAGATAGCCGTGCTCCACGTAACGGCTGATCTCCTGTGCACGAATCAGCCGGATTTCCAGCTCCGCGTCATCCACATACGGAATATAGGACCGGCTGCTGACTGAAATGTTGAACCCGGCCTTGCCCATCTTCTCGATGGTGGCCTCTTGCAGACTGCCCTTGGGCAGTCCAAACCGCAGTACCTGTTGCTTCTTCATGCTGTAACCTGGCTCTCTAACACGAATACGCGAAGGCTGCTCCGCGAATTGTTTCAATCGTGCGAGACGCCCTATGTGCCACGTTGCCTACCGGAAAGCGACCTTTTTCTTTCGGTTTTTCTTTCGGTTGCTCGAGAACCGGGCGCATCTTGTATGTACCACCAACAGGCGCGCTGGCTCCCTCGCCCCGCGAGGGACGAGCGGGGAGAGGGCTGAGGAGAGGGGTTTGGAAGAGCAGCAACCACGCTGTTGAATTGCCCCTCTCCCTTACCCTTTCCCCCCTTCGTCGTAGGGAGAGGGAATTCGCTCCGCTGGCAAAGTGGTACGTGCAAGATACGCCCTGGAGCGCCGGATGCCTCCGGACACTGCCCCGGAACGCCGCCTTCAGGCGGCAGGAGCGCGCGAAATGCCACCCCGGCTGCCTGAAGGCCGCGTCCCGGACCACCACAGCCGCGAATTTGGGGGCAGCGTCCGGTTGCGCCCTGAAGTATCCGGAGTCATTAGCCAAGGCGCGGGGCGACCAATGAGCACAGCCCTGGTGCGCGCCAGGCGAGGAGTTCAGAGCCAAGGACCACCGTTTTGGGAGTTGCCACTGTCTTGGAGGTCTGTTTTGTCATGTCTTACGAGTGAACCACCACCAAAGTAAGCCCGCGAGCAGCAACAGAATGATCGCGCCGCCGCAAAGCCAGGCGACTGAGCGGCGCGAACGACCCTCCAAACCCGACTCACCCAGGATGCTCCGATCGCGCACGCGAGAATCTGCACGCCAGATCTCAGCAACCATGTCGATCAACTGGCCGATCAAATCACCCATACAGCTCTGTGCCTTTACGTCGAACGCCGGAACTGAGCGATGCGGGTGGCCCAAGGCTCCCGAGGTGCCGGCAGACGTGGCCCGCCCGCATTCGCTCCAGTGATTTTGATAGGTGTTAGCCGATTGCACACCTTATCCCGAGTGTGCAAGCCCATAGCAGAAGAGCAACTCTGCCACAGCGACCAACCCACCAACGACACTGCAAATGATTGGCCCCACCCTCGGCTTGCCACCAAATAAAGTCCGTGCGCCAGCGACCAGCCCACAAACCGGACCGATTGCAAGCAACGCAACCGACGTGGCACTTGCAGCCGGAACCCCGCCCGGGCTCATTCCCCAACCGATCAGTGCCAGGAAATACAGCGGCAGCAATCCAACGGGCACGAGCAGGGCGACGGCAGCGAGGAGCGTTTGGCTGGTCTTCTTCGGAGGCTGCGCCATAGTTCAACGTAAAGCTGAGCGACCGCCGCCGGAAAAGCAAGATCGAGCGCGAACGGCGCGCTCGAATTGCCGTCCGGCACCGAGCGGAATCGCGGGGCGGCAGTTCGTCTCCAGCGTCTGGTTAGCCTGCATATATCAATCCAATGAAAGTAAAATCATGTCTCCATCGCGAGCCGCCGACCGGAAAAACTCCACGACTCGAGGGTAAATCTCAAATACCGATTCGGCGTCCTCATCAGTCCAACGTGCTCGCCCAGGGTGAGGATAAATCTGCGCAGCGTTAAATGACGCGACACTAAAACGAGAGCGCAACTCCTCGACCGAAATCTTACTGAGAGCATCGGCAACTGCGCGAACCTCGTTCGGCATGAGAGAGCGCACGTGTCCGTATGTGCAAGGCCATTGTGTCTCTGTCCCGCCCTGCACCACATTCCCGAGCGGTGGTGGCGGCAAAGGATGCGGTTTCAACTCGCCGTCACCCGTGAGCAGGAAATGCAGAGCGTGCCAGTCCGTGCCGATAAACAGAAGGCGGACGCTGCCCTCCTGCTCCTGCCTCCGACCAAGCAACTTCTCCGGATCGTCCAACTCCTCCCACAACTCCTCCAGATTCGGCCAGAAGAAAGACTCTGCGGCCTTGGCGTCGCTCTGGAGTCGGGCGAACTCCTCGGGTGTGACTCGTCTATAAATGGTTTCGATACTCTTGCTGCTGGCCGGGGCGCAGTCTTTGCAGAGGTGAACAGTCTTCTGCGGCTTTCCGTCCACCACGGGGGTGAAGTCGATTGACGCCTCATTCTTATGGCACTTGGCGCAACGCATAGCATTCGCAGCTAACGATCAAGCTCAGCGACCGCCGCCGGAAACGCCCGGTCGGTTGCAACAGTCGCGAGCAAATTCTCCCGAACCGTCCGACTGCCCAGCGGGGCGGCGGTTCGCTGCAGCGCCCTGGGCAATTCAGTGGGCCGTATATTTCTTTTGACCCAACCCAACTGGCTGATTGGTTTGGCCTTCATTTTGTTTCTTTCCTCGTCGCATCGAGACTTATCCCCACTAATGATCTTCCTTTCATGGTAAACCTCGCCTCCCACTGGTTGAAAGGGTAGAGCGGATTACTCGTGAGTGGAGAATGTCCCTGCGCCTTGACCAGCCAACCGTCGGCGAGCTTAGCGGGCGTCCACGACTTTTGCTTTAGGAGCTTGAGGAGATTGTCCTCGTCCATACCCAGCGAAATCCCGCCCGCCCAAGCCAGCTCATTCCGAGTCAAACGCGCATAAGGCACGCGGTGGCCGGGCTGGGGGTCCACCGTGATGTCGACGTGGTGGCCGGGCTTGGAATCCACCGTGATTTCAAAGCGGCCCACGACCGCGCCCCGCTCGGAATATTCGAAAGCGTCCGCATAGATCACCCACGAAGTTCCCTTCACTCGCCAAAGCCTGGCCCCGTTTGAGTGACCACCAACTGTGACTTTGCCCTTGCCGAGCCGGCCCTCCAACTCTTCCATCGAGGAATAGCCAACCTTGATCCCCGCGATGTTCGCGATTTTTGGGATAAATGTCTTCGGTCCTTTGCTGTCGGCTGCTTCTGCCGGGGTTACCGCCGCTATCAGCAGCAATACCAGCGCCCCAACCCATCCCCAACCAAACAGTGCACGCAGCAGATTAAAGTCAAACTGACAGAAGTCATATTTTGACTGATTCTCTTTGGCGGGAGTCATATGCCGGGCCGATGATGCCGAACGGCGAGCATGAGCCGCGGGAGGCAGCCGCCACTGGCTCTCGAATACAAGCTGACCGGAACGGCTGCCTCCCGTTGGCTCAATGCTCTGGTTGGACAAAGGCTTTTTCATTTGGAGTGGCGCTGCGACGCGAGACGGGCGATCGAGAAGAAGATGAATACGCAGAGGAGACTGACCCCTAACCCCATGACGTCAGACTTCGGTCTGCCGTATTTCTCCCGGAATAGGTCGGCGAACACCGCCGCGCCGATTATCCCGAAGAAGATGGCAAGCCAGGTTACTACCTTCGAGTGCATATCCGCTCCGTTATCCAACGACCGGAGTCAGAGGCGCCGGATCGCTGACGTCCAGCATGAAACAGAAACCCGAATCCGGCGTCCTCTGCACTCCGCGGGTTAAGCCATACGGTCCTCTTCATGTGTCGCCTATTTCTGGTGTTCCGATAACTGCTCAAGGGAAAGTCCGTTCTTCTCTGCCAAGGCCTTGTAGTCGCGCATCGTATACCATCCCGGTGTCTGGCTACCGGCGTTTCCACCATACCCTCCCTCTCTATATCTATAATGGCCCAGCTTTTCGAGCAAGACGACCCTGCCAAATAGTTCAGCTTTGGACGCGTGTGGCGGAGGAGGCAAATAAACAAACTTACTGCAGACAGCTTCCAGATTGGTCGTGCCCGAGGTGACGAGCGACGGCACCTCGGCCAAATTTGATGGAAGCCTGTGCTCCGGATTCTGGTCCACAAATTGGTTAATCGCGCTCATTATCCGTCTCACTTGATCCTGGCTTTCTGTTTTTACTGGCTCATCCTGTTGCTGCTGGTGGTAGGGAACGAAGACCCTGAACGCAAATGCAGCAATGAAAATCATTCCACAGAGCGCCAAAACGCGAATTGCCGTGCGCATAGTCGCCTAACGGCCAGCATCAGCGGTGGGAGCCAGCCGCTGCTGACGCGCGAACTGCCTCTGACATAAACGGCTGGCTCCCATCCGCTGGATGCTGTGGTTAGTCACCCGTGGAGTTTTCATGCCTGCTTTGCCTTGCGCAACCTCAGAATGGCCGCGCGAATGCAGTACCCAATGCCGCCGATGATTGCTACGGCAGCGGTGACTGCCGTAGCGGCAATGAAACTCAAGACAAACCTCTCCGGCGGCGAGAGTGGAGTTGACTTCTTCCAACTCTGAGGACCTGAGCCAACGATCACGTAGAAATCGCTGACGAAGTAGAACAGGAACAGCAGGGCGAAGCAAGCTGCCCAAAACCCGAAAATGATGAGGAAACGTCTCATGCGCTCGCGACTAACGCTTAGCTCACCGATGGCGGCCCCTCCCTGGCTACCGAATTTCCTAGCGGCGTGGCGGGGCCGCCATTCGGTGGAGCGTCGGGTTCGCCGTTCTTGATCTTCTCCTGATACCACTCAATCGCCCAAACGGCGGCTGACGCGTGATGACCCCAATGGAAGAAGTAAGAATCACGCCAATATCGAAGCGCCCATATCAGGTCGCCCTGCTCCATGGCTTGCAGACCGTGTCGAAGCTCGGCATAGATGTGCGCAAAGTCCTCATGAATGTCTTCCGTCCACGGCCCTTCTGGATGCATCTCATAGGGCCAAAATACCGCTGGGTAGCACTGAAAAGGGAGGTCCGCAAATCGCTTGGTCTCGGCCCACGGCACCTCCCGCGGAAGTCCCGGGAAGGTCCGCTCGGGGGGGAACCCGCTTGATGTTCTCAGGCCTGGTGCGCCCTGCATGAGCGCGATCAAAAACTGGTGCACCGTGTCCAGGTCGTGCGTGTTGGACTCCGTCCACTCGCAGTACTGCCGCACATGGCCGGTGAACGTCTCGGGAGACATATGCTCTATGGCGAACGACCCGGCTCAGGCAGGCCGGGCCAGTGATGCCCGATTGCCAACCGAGAGGCGATCCCGGCCTTGCCTGCAGCCGGATGGTTCGGCGATCTGTGACTGCTCATTTGGGTCTCGGCAACGGTAATGAATCCGAAATCGGGTGATACAAATCCCACAACCGAAGATACCAACGAACCACTGGCCATGCTACGGTGTCGCCCGAATCGAGCAGCGGGCTGTAAAACCGGTCCGCAAATGACTCGAATCGCGTGTCCACCGACAATCTGAGCATTGGCCCCACGCTAAGAAAGTAGAGCAGTCCCGCGCCAAGGACACACCCGGCAATCTTCAGCACCTTTGCCCGCATGGATTTCATCGCGAGATGCGCAACGCCGAACGAAACGCTCAGCGGCGCGCCGACGGTGGTGCAAGAATGAAACTGAAGCATCATCGGCGCGTCCGCTGGAGCAGAAGTTAGCGCTGCGTCGAAGCCGCGGTGGGCCGGAGCGCCCCTAGAAACCCACGGCTGCTCGCGGAATAATAGTGGCTCTGGAGAATCGAAAGTAACAGTGCTAGGACGAAGAACGCCGTGGCAGCATATCTTGTGATTTTGGTTAAGATGGTGCCGGAGCCTGCGCCGAACAGAGCGTCCGTCGCGGTGCCGCCGAAGGCCAGTCCAGCACCGGCTTCCTTTTGCGGAAGCTGAATCAGCACCAGAAAGATGAGGGTTCCACAGACCAGAACCATTGCCAGAGTCAGAAGGCCGATAATAAAACTCATATGATTTCCTTTCTTTCTTCATTATCGCAGCGAAGCCGGCGGTTGCAAACGAAATCCGGCCAGCCCGCACCAGCACCGCGTCCACGCGCTAACGTTCTGCGTCAGGCGCGCCGGCCCCCTGACCCTCAATAAACAGCCAGGCGCAATCCGGCGTCGCCTGTACGCAGTTGTTAAGCCGCCGGTTCATTTCTTGTCCGCTTCCGTAAAGGCTTGGACGGTCTCCCCGTTCATTAGCACCGGAACCTCCAAGTAGTCGGTATATCCTCCCGTTCTGAGTCGGTCGCCTGCGGACAGGGTGACCACGTAATACCAGAGCCCCTCGTCTGAACGGGTGAGGGAAATTTTGAGGCTACTCCACTCAGTGATATCTGGCCGGATCAGGCGAGCTTGAGCCAGCGCCGCCGCCTCAGCCTTCTTGGGTGGCAGCGGAGGATAGTCCTCCTCGGGCTTCCACTGGGGTTGGCTGTAAATCCGGGAACGTGGGCACTCGAAAAAGTAGTTCGTGTCCCAGAATGAGCACCTGCTGAGGTCGGTCCACTCTGGACTGGTGCGCCGGATTGGCACGCGGCTGGAAACGGTCGCGTGCTGACAAGCTGTGCATCCCAGCACTATCAAAATGAAGGCATAGCGTTTCATGTAGCCAACCTGAGCTTAACGCTCAGGTCACCGATGGCGGCCCCTCGGTGACTCCCGAATCAGCAGCTGGCGTCGCGGGGCCGCCATTCGGTGCACCGCCTGGTTCGGCACCGCTTCTCGGATCGACGACCAGAGCCCTGCACCAAGGGCAAGACCCAGCGTCCCTGAGCAAACGCTTCACATGTCGTCCGAAGCTCAAGGTGTGTCCACAGGAAGGGCATTTCAACCCGAACCTTCGGTCGGCAAACTCAAGCAAGACGCCTGCGATGATTGTTGGCGCCAGCAGTGCCGGTAGCATCGCGAAAAAGACATTCTCCCTCGGCCACGAGGAAGACGCTGCTAGACGATCAGTAAGGTAGAGCGCGCCGAGGGTTCCCAGGACGACGACGGAGCAGAAGATGATTCCGTATCGCCACGATAGCCTCTTCATCGCTGCGCTGTATTCGCTCGCGGTCATCGCATTATGCCGGACGATCAGTTCACCGATGCGGCGGAGCCGCATTCGGTGGAGCGCCGGGTTCGGCTTTCAGTTTGCCAACCCTCTCCCGAACCTCCTGTGGGGAGGAAACATGCTGAGCTATCTCGGCACCTCGCTCCTGGAGTAATCTGATCTCTGCTGGACTTAACACAGTCGGAATGACGAAGGCTTTACGGTCTGCGCCTATCCACACTGTCTGCCCGGGTTGAACGAGAGAGCTGACCCTCACGCCGCCTTGGTATCGATAAGCAAAGCGAAAAGGGCCTTGGTGTCCCGGCAGGCTTCCGCCAGTCGGACCTTCATATTCGATATCGGGCCAAGCCTCCGACAAAACAAGATACCCGAGCCGCTCAGGGAGCCGTCCTTGCGAGTGAATCTCGTATGCACCGTACAGGTTCCCTGCATGGAAGCTGCCGGACTGGCTGCTGCCTCCTCTAAGGAGCACGTAGTAGGCGAGCACTCCTGCGCAAACAACCACGAAAGTCAGTGATCGCAACATGTGTAAGCTCAAGCCGAACGTGAAGGTCAGCGGTGCGGGCCAGCCGTCCCCGAAGCCCGATTCGTCTCTGAGCGGAATGGCTGGCTCGCATCCGCTGCACCGGTTAGTTGGCCGACCGGTACTGCCGGCATTCCGAACCGCCACGGCAGATC
>Ga0209777_10005536_pt1 | contig 14499 bp, 14 predicted proteins | sample FrelakmetHBP12HB_FD_187147 | JGI IMG/M metagenome (GOLD analysis project Ga0209777, IMG submission 187147) | Freshwater lake sediment microbial communities from the University of Notre Dame, USA, for methane emissions studies -HBP12 HB (SPAdes)... | ecosystem: Environmental > Aquatic >...
AATATTGTGGTAAATATAATTCAGACCACTATCCACTCGTTATTGATTTAACATTTTAAATTTATAAATTGTTATTTGTTATTTTTTAATAATTATTTTTATTTTTATTAAAATATATTTTTTTTCAAACTTTCAATTTCTTTTAAATTTAAAACAGCTTTTAAATGTAAATCAAAAGATTCATATTTGGAATATTCAGTTAGAAATAATCCATCTTTAATATAATTTAGAACTCTTTCATTAAATAAATATTCAGCTCTATTAACAGCATCTAAATAATCCAATTTTTCACAATATATTCCAAACATAATACATCTATCAATATCATAAGAAGATAATAAGTCTGATTCTCTAACAATATGATATGCTACTTGATATTCACCTAAATCAGGATAACCATTAATTTTTACTTTAGAATATGACATAGATGAAATTATATGACTAATTATATCTATTTTGTCTTGGGATAAATAATTTTTGAAATATTGTTTAATATTTTCAATACCTTTTTTTTCATCTACATATTTTTTATCACACATATCATGTATTATAGATGAAATAAATATAATATCTTTTTGTTCTTCAACTATAGGATATTTATTTTTTTCACATTTATATATGTTATTGGCATATTGAAATACCTCCATACTATGTTTTAATGAATGTGATTCATCAATATTATATTTTATACTTGTATCAGTAACATATTTAAACGCCGCATTTATAATAACTGGTAGTGACATGACTTTCATTTGTTTTATTAAATATTATGATTATTTTTTATTTCATTTTTTTATTATAATGAATTTTATATATTATATATTCAAATTGTTATTTTTTCAATTAAATAATTATTATCATTATAAGTAATTTTTATATATTTTCCACATCCAGATATTTTTTTATTTAATAAATATCTATCACAAACAACATTGCTAATATATGGATTTATCAATTTTCCAGTATTTTTATAAATTCCATGACGAAAAAATCGTAAATTAAGTACATTTGCTTCATTTATAATTAAATTTTCATAACAATAAGGACATTCTAATATAATATTTATTTTTTCTTCAAAATTTGCCATTATATAATTGTAAGTTATATTTTTATATTCAAAAATAAATATTTATTTACATATATTTATATAAATTATTTTAAATATCTTTTTTTTGTTTTTTTATTTTTTCTCTTTAATTTATTCGTTTTTTTATTTTTTCTCTTTAATTTATTCGTTTTTTTACCACCATTATAGTCTTCTCTCTTTCTCTTTAAAGATTTATTTTTTAAAGCAATATTATAATTTTGAGTTCCTTTAATTAAAGGATAATTATATTTTTGAATAGGTATTTTTGAAGAACCTTTTGATTTTTTATTATCTAATAATAATCCTTCTTTAATCTCTTGATATAGTTCATCAATTTTATAATTATCAAGATAATTTTTATATACATCATAAAATTTATCTTTTAAATCATATTTTACAAGATTTCTTATGAAAGATGCTGAAAATGCACCTGTAGGAACAGTACTTATATCTAATGTTTCTAATTGTTCATTAGACATATTTTTATATTTACCCATATCAAGTCTATCTAAAACAATACCATCAAATGATAATATTCTCTCATTTTTAAATAAAAAAGTATCAGCTATACTATCTAATAAATTTTTTCTATCATCACCAATTATCATAAACAAATTTAATTTATCTGTTTCAGGATAAGAATTTATTATATCAAATAAAGGAGATAATGGTGATTTTTGTTCTGGTTTTACACATATATATATAACATTCATATTTTGAATTTTTTCTTTTATATCAGAATTATTTTCATCATATATCATTTGTTTTTTAAGATTTTCTGTCATTGTATTAATATCATTAATATTACCTAATACATTTATTTTACTTTCACAAGAAATGGGATCTTCATTATTATCGTTTGTTTTAGATAAAATTACATAAACTTTATTAATATTTTTTTTAATTCCTTCTTCAATTAACTTTTGAATTAAAAATAAATGTCCTGGAGTAGGAGGATTCATTCGCGCCATTGTAAAGATAATTGTATCTATATTATCTGAATCAGAATTTATATCAAATGATTCCATATATAAATAAAATTATATTATTTTATTTTTAACTTTCAATATTTTTAATTTCATAAATAAAATTATATATCATCCAAATCCAAACATTTATTGTGTTAGGTTTTTCATTTATATCAAGATTTCCATTTAAATATAATGTTTTATATTCTGATATAGATTTAATCATATTTTGATGATATTTATCAAGGTTTATTAAATAATCTAATTTAATATTTGTTTCACCTGTTCTAGAACGTTTTTGAATTCTATCAATACAATTTTGAGGTGTTGTATCAACATATATAATTTGATGAACCGGATATTCATGAGCAAATGATTCAAATAATTTCATATATATTTGATAATCTATTAAATTAATAAATCCGTCATCATAAAGCATTTTAGCAAATACCATTTTATCTGTATATAAACTTCTCTCAGTAATAATAATTGCGTTTGGATTTTTTTGTATTGCTTCTTTAATTAAATTTAATCTAGATATATATGCTAACATTTGAAATGAAAACGAGTATTTTTCTTGATTTTCATAAAATTTTTGTAAAATTGTATTTCCTTCTTTATCTTTTACATTTTCCCATTCATCAACAGGCTCTTTTAAAAATATAACATTACTATTATCAATAAAGTAATTTTTTAAATGAGTTAATAATGTTGACTTGCCAGAGCCAATATTTCCATCAATTGAAATAATTTTAAATGACATATTTGAATTAAATAATAAATATAATTAGTTATTATTTAATTGTTAATATTTTATTATTTCAATTTTATTTTTAATTTTTAAAAAATATAAATTTATATACAAGGTTTTTACTATTACATATTATTACATGTTATTTCATGTTATTATGTATTTTATTAAATAAAAAATTGAAATTAAAACAATTTAAATAATAAATTACATATTATATAAGTTATTTCGTCGATAATGGATATTAATCAAGTTAAACTAAATAAGTCTGAATGGAATTCTATTGAAATCCCGGTTTCAAAAAATGAAGTTGATATATTAAATTTAATTATTAATGGTTATAATGATGTCAATATAAAAATTAATATGAATAATTCATTAATTTCGTTTTTGAAAATGGAATATAATGAGAAAATTGAAGATTTTATTTTCAATAAATATTTCAGAGAAATGATTAAAGATATTATCAATAAGTATAAAGTTGATTTTATAGATATAGATAATATTAAATCAAATATACAATTAAAAAATATTGATAAAATTAGATTAGAAAATAATAATGCAGATACAATATCAAAAGATGATATTTATGAATATGTATTAATCGAGCAGTTTAAAAAATTCATTGAATATAGATATTATGATATTCATTATAATAATGAAAAAAAAATAATTAAAAGAGAAGAAAATAATAAGAAATATGTTTTTCATTTCTTCACACTTTGTAAATTAGTAAAGAATAGCATAAAGTTAATAAATAGACATATATTAAATATTATTAATACAACAATAAATTATTGTAAAGATAATATTGATATGTTAAATATTCTGGAAAATTCTGTTGAATGTATTGAAAAAAATAAAAAATTATTGAAATATGGAGATATTCAATTATACGAACATCAAAAAGAAATTTTTACAATTTGTAAAAATATAGATCCAAAGTTAATATTATATATGGCACCAACAGGAACCGGAAAAACACTTACTCCACTTGCTTTATCACAACAATATAAGATTATATTTGTTTGTGCTGCAAGACATGTTGGATTAGCCTTAGCAAGAGCAGCTATTTCTGTAAATAAAAAAGTAGCATTTGCGTTTGGTTGTGAAAGTGCTGATGATATAAGATTACATTATTACTCAGCTAAAGAATATTCAATAAATAAAAGATCTGGAGGAATTGGCAAGGTTGATAATAGTGTTGGTGATAATGTTGAAATAATGATAAGTGATTTAAAATCATATTTACCAGCAATGTATTATATGAAAGCATTTAATTCAGAAGATAAATTATTATTATATTGGGATGAACCTACAATTACTCTTGATTATAAAGAACATGAATTTCATAATATTATTAAAAATAATTGGAAAGATAATTTGATTCATAATATAGTATTATCATCAGCTACATTACCTAAAATAAATGAAATAATTGAAACTGTTAATGATTTTAAAAAAAAATTTGATAGTGAAAATGTTTATAATATTGTTAGTCATGATTGTAAGAAATCAATTCCAATAATAAATAAAGATGGATATGTTGTTTTGCCACATTATTTTAGTTTAGATTATATTGAAATAAAAGAATATGCTAAACATTGTGAAGAAAATTTAACATTATCTAGATATTTTGATTTAAAAGAAATTGTTGATTTTATTGTTTTTGTGAATAAAAATAATTATGTTAATAATAAAACTAAAATTTCTAGATATTTTGAGTCTATTGATGATATTAATATGTCTAATATTAAAATTTATTATATTAAATTATTAAATAATATATTACCTGGTACTTGGGGCGCAATTTATACACATTTTATTTCATTAAGACATACAAGAATACCTTATAATGATCTTATTGATTCTAAAGGAAATAAAATTATAAAAACAAAAAGTATTGGACCAGGAACTACAACACATTCAACAAAAGAAAATTTAAATGGTAAATCTATAACAAGATTAGTAAGTGAACAGATTACTACTAATCGCATAGAAATGAATAATAATTCATCAAATACATCAAATCCAGGCATTTATATTACAACCAAAGATGCTTTTACATTAACTGATGGTCCAACAATATTCTTATCAAATGATGTTGAAAAAATAGCTAAGTTTTGTATACAACAAGCTAACATTCCAGCCATTGTTATGGAAGATTTAATGACTAAGATTGATTTTAATAATAAACTTAATGAAAAATTAGATAAATTACAAAAAGAACTTGAGTTTATCACAGAGAAAAATGAAACTACGAAAATGGGATCAATTAATAATAAAAATAAATCCACAAAAGATAATAAAAAAATTAATAGAGATACACAAACTAATTTAGGTAATAAAAATGAAATTAATAGAATAACAAATGAAATTAATATGATAAGAAGTATGATTAAAACAGCTATATTAAATGAAACATTTGTACCAAATAAATTATCACACATTAAAAAATGGGCTGAAAATCAGGATTGTTCTAATTCATTTACTAGTAATATAGATGAACATATAATTAATGAAATCATGTTGTTAAATGGTATTGAAGATACTTGGAAGGTATTATTAATGATGGGTATTGGTGTTTTCACAAATCATAAAAATACAACATATACTGAAATTATGAAAAAATTAGCAGATTCACAAAAATTGTATATTATTATTGCTTCAAGTGACTATATCTATGGAACAAATTATCAATTTTGTCATGCTTATTTAAGTAAAGATTTAGATCTTACACAAGAAAAAATTATTCAAGCACTTGGACGTGTTGGTCGTAACAATACTCAACAAAATTATACATTGAGATTTAGAGACGATAATTTAATAATGAAGTTATTTAAAAATGAATCTGATAAACCTGAAATTAAAAATATGAATTTATTATTTAGTTCTAAAAATATTGAATGGAATGGAACAGAATATATAATATTAGAAGAAGACAATATTTAAACTTTATATTAAAGTATTACAATACATACATTACTATTATTTAAAAAAAATATATTTTAATTATATATTTTTTTTATATTTATTTAAATACTTAATAAAATTGAATATATGGAAATACCAATAATAATAATATGTTATAATAATTATAAATATGTTGATATGATGATTAATCAGATAGAAAAATTAAATTATAACAATAATATATCTATATGGATAATTAATAATAATAGTAATTGTAAAATAACTAAGAATTATTTAAATAAAACATTATATAAAGTTATTAATTTTGATATTAATCAAGGACATAATGTATGGCAAACAGATTATATATATAATATATTACCAGACAAGTTTATAGTTACTGATCCTGATTTAAAATTTAATAATTTACTACCAAATAATTATATTGATATATTGATTAATTTGAGTGAAAAATATAAAGCAGAGAGAGTAGGTTTTGCTCTTGATATTTCAGAACCAGAAAAAATGTTTCCATATAAATTTTCTGATTTTAAAAGTGACTGGTCTCATATTCCTACTGTTTGTGAATCACAAAAACAATATTGGATTCATAAAATAAATGATGAAAACTATGAAATTTATAGATCACCTATAGATACTACATTTCATTTATTTAATAAAAATTATACTCATTCAACACATATTAGAGTAGCTGGAAATTTTACATGCAGACATTTACCTTGGTATATTGATGTCAATGGCATTTCTAGATATCAGAGATTTTTAATGTATAATGATACTAATGATTCATCGTCAATAAAACATTTTGAATTACAATATATTAAAGATAAAAATATTGTTGAAGTTAAAAAAAATAAAGAAATATTTTTAATTGATGAAAATAATTACAATAAATCTTTGTTTTGGAGAGAAATTGTTTCAGATTGGGAACCTGATTTATTTTATATATTAGATAAGTATTTAAATAAAGAAAAACAAATTTTAAATATTGGAGATGAAACTGGATGTATTTCATTATATGCTTCAAGATATTCTAATCATGTTGTAAATATTGAACCAAAATTAAATGCTGATGATTATAATAATTTAATTGATTTATTTAAAATGAATTATTGTGATGTAAATATTGATATTGAAACATCACTTTTATCAATTAATACTATTGCTGTTAAATATAAATTGGATAATTTATCAATTATAAACATAAATATAGATGGAAATGAAGAGAATATATTAGAGGAATATTATAGTTTTTGTTTTGATAATAAAATACCATTATTAGTAAAATTTAATTATAATTTGTGGAAAAATAAAGATTTGAAAAGATTTACATTTTTAAATGAATATCAGAGAGAAAAGATATCAAATAATTCAGAATGTTATATTTTGTTTAAACCCTTGAAGATTTAAAACGCCGATTTATTATAATAAAAAATTGAATTAAAAATATATTAATAATAATTATTATCAATAATATAATGACAACTTGGAAATTAGATTGTGGGTGTATACAAAAACAAAATGACATTAACCCTTGTAAGAATAATTATAACATTACTTACAATATGTGTGATTTTATTACCGAATATAAATGTAATAATGAAGATCATAAATGTAATAATCTAGAATATATACAACATAAAAGACAAATAATTAAAGATAAAGAAATAAAAGATTTATCAGCGTTTAAATTAAAAATATTTAAAGAAAATATAATTTCTCTTGAATATGAAAAAATACCAATTAAATACCTTAAAGAACGAATATATAATAACAAGTATATTGGTGATGTATATCAATATCATCATTCACGATCTGGATTAGACCCATATTTATTAAATATACAAAAAATAAATAATAGATTTTATTGTTGTAAAAATAGAGTAGATAAGTATATAGAATTAGAACTTTTAAAATATTATTTTATAAACTCTTTTAGATGGAGTTAATGGGCGTTTGAAATGTAAAAAGGTGTAAATGCAGATTATATTATTTCTAATCCATCATATTTTTCTTTAATTTTTTCATTTAATTTTTCTAATTGTTCTTGTAAATCATATTCTTCTGGTAAAACCATTTTAATACTTAATCTTTTATCATCTGTTCGTTTCTCAAAAACTAAATGAGGTTTTTCTCTCGCTATAATAAGTGAAACATATTTTGGTAGTTGAGTTTCTTCTTTTTCCGGATAAATATTATTATCTAAATCTTCAACTACTTTATTAGCTTGATTTAATTTTTCTTGAATTGTTATTTTATTAGATTTAGTTGTGCACCAAGATTTATCTAATTTTGGATGCTTTTCAACTTTGAAAAATTCTCTTTCTTTTGTACGTTCTTTGTCTAACCATTCGTGATAATAAACAACATATTTTTTCATCATATCTTGAGTAATTTCTCCAGGCAAATCCTTAGCATTATGTTTTCTTTCTCTCTTTGTTCCTTTTTTAATACCTTTTGAATTTTGTTCTTGCTCTTTTCTAGTAGCTATTCTTAGATTTTCCAAAGTATTATTTAATGGATTTTGGTCTATATGGTCAACACTAACAGATTTAGTGCCTTTACCATTTCCATAACAATTCATTATTATTTGATGAATAAATAAACCAACTGAACTACAAATATAACCATTAGAATGGCAAAAAAAAGTAATCTTTTTACCTTCATTTATATTTTTTTCATATTCTTTAATTTTTTCAAAAGATTTTTTACATAATTTACAAATTGTATTTTTTTCACAATACATTAGTATATATTCCTCATCATTTTCTTTAATATTCCAGAATGGATTTTTCATAACATACGCATCTTTTCCATTATCAGTATAATGTCCAAGTTCAAAATTTATTATGTTATATTTTTCATTTATAAATTTATAGTAATTATGATAAATTGTGATATTATTTCTTCTTAAATCAAATTTATTATTATTTTTAAAAATGTATTCGATATTTAAAGAATCAAACTTAAATAAATGTTCTAAATAAGATATTTTTTGATTGTGACGTAAATAAAATGGATATGGTTTATCAGAAGTATAATGAATAAAATTTTTATCAAAATTAATAATAGAAAATAAGTCTTCAAAATCCATAAGAACATAGTTATCATTAAAATGAATAATTCCACAATTTAATTGTGGCTCATAATTATATGAGAGTATATAATTCATATTATAATTTATATAAAATGAATATCTTTAAGTTATTTTTAAATGAAATATTATATTTCAGTTCGCTTAATTTGAATATGCTAATCCTCCCATACCACTCATAATTCTTAGGACATTGTAGTTGGTGGCATAGACACGGACCTTAGCAGTCTTGGTTCCCTCAACAGTGGCGTTAGACAAGACCAATTGAAGTGTGGCATTGTCAATTCTGGAGAAGTTACAAGTGCCTGAAGGTTGGTGTTCCTCAGGGCGGAGAGCGAAGGAGTAAACATTGATACCTTCATCAGGGTTTCTGGTGTGGGATTGGTAAGGTTGGACGAGGTTGAAGTAAGATCCTTCACGCTCAGAGAAACGATCTTGGCCGTTAAGTTGGAGCTTAGCGGTGACGACGGGATTTTGGCCCCAACAATGCATGTCAAGAGAGGTCTCAGTGAGAACGAAAGTACCAGCATCAGAAACACCAGAGTTGGTAAGGTGAGGATGAGATCCACTGTAAAGAGCAGCAATGGTGGCAGCATCAAGTCCAGAAGTATTCAAAGGAACTTGAGGTCCACCAAGGTTGGGCTCATTATAGGGATTGGAAGGTCCATGCCAGTATCCAGTCCATCCAGGACCAAATTCAGCTTCAGGTTGGTAATCAAGAGCTCCGGCGTCTTGGAAGAGACCGCGAGCATCAATGAAAGCACGAGAATCCTCAGCAATTCCAGCAGGGCCTCCGAAAGCATGGACGGCATTAGGAAGAGCATCGACAGCATCAGTGTAGTTGAAGGGTTGAGCTCCAAGAACCTTGAAAAGAGTAGCATCACAAGTTAAAGAGGAGCAGTAATCAACGTTTTGATCGGGTTGAACGACCCAGACTAACTCCTTAACAGGGTGGTTGAAGTTGAGCTTGATCTTGTTAGAAGAAGAACCAACGGATTCATCACCAGTGAATTGGAGTTGAGTAATGAGGTATTCATGAGGATTTTGGGCCATTCTGCGTCTCTCATCAGTGTCAAGGAAGACATAGTCAACATAGAGAGAAGCAGCAACTAAAGATTGGTTATAGGCAATAGTGGCAGGGACAGGGCGTCCAACTGAGTATTGTCCTTGAGTATTAGTGTAAGGATTTGTGTTGCAGTTGAGTGTGGTAACGGCCCAGAGACACTCATCAATAGGTCTGATATCAAGATTGATCTTAACCTCGTGGTATTGGAGAGCAATAAGAGGAAGAGCAAGTCCAGGGTTGGTACAGAACCAAAATTGAAGAGGAACATAAAGAGTTGTCTCAGGAAGAGCATTACGAGGAGCGCAAACTTGACGAGGAGCAAGGGAGTCACAAGGTCCATCAACATCAACGAAAGAAGGATCAGTGATAAAGGTGAGTTGAGTTGTGTTTCCAATCATCTTGAAGTATCCTCTTAATTGTTCGGAGGTCATGGTGAGTTGATTCCAGATGTGCATCCAATCACCATATTGTCTGTCAATTCTTTGTCCTCCAATTTCAACCTCAACTTGAGCGATGAGTTGTTCTCCGGGGAAATCTAACCAACGGGCATAAACACCAGTGTTTTGGCCGGAAGTATAACTTCCAAGACCCATAAGTTGATTGATCTCAGGAAGAGTAACTTGGAGATAAGTGCGGTAAGCTAAATCACCGTTTCTGCTAATTGTGCATTGAACACGACGACCGAAATCGGCTTGTCCATTGAAAGTTTGCTCGATTGATTCAATAGCAAAGTTAGTATATCTTCTGTAAGTGACTTTCCAGAAAGTAATTTGAGGATTGCCAGTAAGGTAAACATCTTGCGATGAAAAATCCCTAATATTTCTAAGAGGGGCAGAGTACACCTTAAGAAATTTCAAGTCTGACTAGGACTATCATAAATTCCCGATTACCGTCTACTCGTTGAACCTTCATCTTATATCTGTCATTATATTTTGATTTAAATAATCTAATGCTAATTTTAATTTATCATCTAATAATATATTTTTTCCAAAAAAAGATTTATCCTTTAATATCGGATGATTTGAAATCCTATAACCTTCTTTTCCTGAATTATCAATATAATATCTTAGATATTTTGGTAAATTATTATCTTCTTCTCTCTTTCTTTGTCTTTTTGGATATTCTTTTCCTTTATTTTTATTAATCATACTTATTCTTTTTAAATTTTTTGTTTCATCTGATTGACGACAAATACTTCCTCCAGTTGTTAAATTATATCCATTTGGCACTAATGTATTATAAAAATTGATATAATATGACTCATAAAAATCTAAATCATTTATATCACATTCTTTTAAAACTTCAATAATAAAATTTTCAGGTTTATATTTTATAATAGCGTTGTTTAATACACGACAGTAATTTTTTGTCTTTGAATCTCTTATATGTTCTTTCCATCTATTTAAATAACCCCAAGTTTTACCATTACTTAAAATTTTAACACATTGACCTATATATTTATGACCTGAAGGACTTGTAATACAATATATTTCACCAAAATTATTCATTATATTATTTATTTTAACATTTATATTTAAATCAGTTTCGATATAAGATGCTTGGCTGCGGATTATCCAATCTTCAGCGTTTTTACTATGCCACCGGTCATTACCCTGTGGTATTATTTATGTCACCATAAATAAGAAGTAGCTGAAGCTCTAAGGAACTTCCCGACAATTTGGCAATCTTGCAAATCAAATATAAATATTTGATTCACTAGCGAGTTATATAAATTGAATAAAATATTCAATTCGCATATTTACACTGTTTTCCTATTATAGAGATATGCGACCTATAATAGCAGCTCACTGTTGGCGCCCAGTGATGTTTAAGCGCCGTAGGCGACTAATTGCATGAGACCACCACCCATATTTTATAATATTGCTAAAGAAAAAAATTTTTGAAATTTAAATTAATTAATTTAATTTAAATTTAATTTATTTATTATGAAATTACTTTATTTATATCAAAATTTGTTTTCATAAATCTAGATAGATATGTATCATCTAATATTTCTCTCTTACCCTCATGATTTTTAATAAAAACATAAGAATCATTTCTTTTTTTTATAGTCCAACCATCATCTAAAGCATTAAATAATAATAACATTTTCTGAAATGTAATACCGTCTAATTTAAAATCTTTATTTTCAAAATCAATTAATGAATTTATATTAATCTTAACATCCATCTAAATAAAAAAAAGAAAACTATTATAATTTTCAAACTATTTATTTTTTTATTAAAAATCAATTTAAATATAATTATTTTATTGTATTCAATTAATTAATTATACATCTTATTTCTATTATAGTATTTTGAAAAATGATATTCTGTATTATCTAAACATTTAATATTTGTTTTGACAATATCACCTTCATTATTTGAATAATAAATATTATTAATTTTATAACCCTTTTTTTCAGGTAATATTTTCATAGTCTGAATACAATTATAACAAGGTTTACTCATTTGAATAGTATTTATTCTTGATACTCTTATTACAAGTATATCTATTGATTCTAATTTTTTTTTCTTTTTTAAAGGTAATAATTTAGATATGGCATCATATTCAGCATGTACGCTAGGTTTTTTACCATCAGAATCACTGTATTTATTAATACCAAAACTCAATATATTCAAATTTTTCATATTGATTACTTTACCTTGAAATATACAGGCAATATGATTAAATTCACTACATAAACAATTATTTATTTTATTTAAATTTTTAGTATTTGTTATATCTAAGTTACATGGAAGACAAAATCGTTTAATATACATTGTTTCTAATAATTTATTCATTTTTGATTATTATTTTTACTAATTTTAAATTTTAAATCAATTAATAATCAATTTTTTTAATTAATGTAAAATAAAAAATATATATTTTATTTATTATCAGTTAAATAAATTTTCTTTAATACATTTAAAACTATAAATGCCTACATTTAAACCTAAAACTAATAAAAAATTAAAATATAATAAAAAAAACTCAATAACTCTTGATGGTAAGCATAAAGAATTTATAAATGAATTTACTAAAGATGAAACAAATAGAATACCTGATTTGAAAATAGAAAAAAAAGGATTAATTATAAAATTAGAAAATGAAAGGAATAATTTAACTATAGAACAAAAATTAGATATATCAGATAGAATAAAAGATATAACTAATTTGATAAAAGAATTAAAAATTAAAAAAAAAGAATATTTTTTAGATAATTCTAAATATATTTTTGATTATTTTGAAAATAAAAAAAATATATCATCAGGAAATAATAAAAATATATCAAATAATTCTACTAAAAGTAAATTATTAAATAATTTTTTTAAAATAAGACAGGATGATAATAATGAATCTGTAAATGAAAAAAATAATAATAATATAGTTCAAAAGTATTTAAGTAATATTGATGATATTTTTCTTGATATTAATCAATTTATAAGTCAAACTGACATATGTCAATATTGTTTTAATGGAGAACTAATACCTCTAGAAGATGAGGGTATATTAATTTGTAATACCTGTTCAAGAAACATACCATATCTTATAGAAAATGAAAAACCATCATATAAAGAACCACCAAAAGAAGTATGTTTTTATGCTTATAAAAGAATTAATCATTTTAAAGAAATATTAGCCCAATTTCAAGGAAAAGAAACAACACAAATACCTCCTCATGTGATTGATAATATAAAATTACAAATTAAAAAAGAGAGAATTGAAATACATCAAATAACAAACTCTAAAACAAAAGAAATATTAAAAAAATTAGGATATAATAAGTACTATGAACATATTCCATTTATTAAAGATAAATTAGGTATAAAACCACCAATTATGTCTCCAGAATTAGAAGAAACATTATGTAATTTGTTTATTGAACTTCAAGCACCATATTCTAAATATTGCCCTGATGATAGAGTTAATTTCTTAAATTATTATTATACTGCATATAAATTATGTGAATTATTAGGAGAAGCACAATATTTACCATTGTTTCCTTTACTTAAAGATAGAGAGAAAAGAATAGAACAAGATATAATATGGCGTAAAATATGTGAAGAATTAGATTGGGAATTTATATCAACTACTTAATAATATTAAAATCTAAAACTGAGGATTTTCATCTTTATATAATCTCAATGATCCAGGTTGAGGTTTATCATTTTGACCTCCTCTCATATTTTTTGTTTTATTTAATTTATTAGTTTTATATTGTTTTTTATTTTTTATCTTTTTTGTTTTTTTTATTTTATTTTTCGTATTTTTTTTGAATATCATAATATATTATCATATTTTAAATTTATTATACCTATAAGATAATTTAAAATAAATTAAATAGAAAGTATATTATTTAAATTAATGGAAGAAAAATATATAATTAATAGTAAAGATAAATTATATACTTTATTTGGTGAATTAAAATTATTTGTAATAATTGAATTATTTTTTACTGAATTAAATAATAAAATACAACCAATAAAAATACAACCAATAAAAATACAACCAATAAAAATACAACCAATAAAAATACAACCAATAAAAATACAAAAATATATGACAATTAGTGAAATACCAGAAAAATTATCTGAT
>Ga0209777_10005537_pt1 | contig 14494 bp, 9 predicted proteins | sample FrelakmetHBP12HB_FD_187147 | JGI IMG/M metagenome (GOLD analysis project Ga0209777, IMG submission 187147) | Freshwater lake sediment microbial communities from the University of Notre Dame, USA, for methane emissions studies -HBP12 HB (SPAdes)... | ecosystem: Environmental > Aquatic >...
CTCCCTGGCAGGGCGAGCCTGCCGTGGCTCGACCGCACCCGGCCTTCGGCCACCCTCTCCCCCAAGGGGAGAGGGTTAACGGTATGTCGCGCTAAACACATACAAATAGGGAGGAATTCATGCCCTGCAGGCCTGTTGCTATTGGCGCCGCGGTGATCGCGGGTTTGCTCGTCTCGGCCCTGCCGGCGGCGGCCGACATCCTCGGCGACCAGGTCCACAAGGTCCGTGACGCCGTGGTCCCTTCGACCGTCGTCGTCTCCTACGCCGTGCAGCGCGACGACGGCTCGCGGCCGGACGTCCACCTGATGGCCACGGTCGTGGGGCCGGGCAACCTTGTCATGTTCTCGAGCGCCGCGGTGCCGGTCTCGCTGCCGGTGTCGCAGCTCAAGGATTTTCGCGTCATCGTCGTCAAGGGTGACGAGCAGGAGTCGTTCGCGGCGGAGTACCTGGGCAGGGACGAGGAGTCGCAGGTCGCCTTCGTGCGGGTGACCGACCCGAAGGCCCCGCCGCTGCCGCACCTGACGTTCGAGACGGGCGTCAGCCTGAGCGTCGGCGACCCCGTGGTCACGTTCTCGCACCTGGGCGAGCCCGACCGCTACGAGCGGCTGGCGCGGATGGTCCGCATCTGCGGGCGGGTGGACCAGCCCGTGACGACCTACGTGACGATAGAGACGCTCGGATCGGCGGGCACCCCGGTGGTCACTCTGGACGGCAAGGCCATCGGCATAGTGGGGCTGGCGCGGATCAACCGCAACACAAACGCCCGCCCCGACTGGGTGACGATGCCGATCGTGTGGCCCGCAGAGCGGTTCATCGAGCGCATCAAGAACCCGCCCAAGGGCGGCGCGGCCGTCCACCATGCCTGGCTCGGCGTCGGCACGCTGACGCCGGTGACCAAGGACCTGGCGGCATACTTCAAGCTGGGCGAGCGGCGTGGCGTGGTGGTGGGCCAGGTCGTCGAGAAGGGCCCCGCCCAGAAGGCCGGGCTGGCTCCAGAAGACATCGTCCTTGCCGTGGGCGGAAAGGACATCAAGGGCAGCGAGGGGCAACTCGTGGAGAATTTCCTCAACGACATCCGCGAACGCAAGGCCGGCGATGCCGTGACCCTCACCATCTGGCGCGCGGGCAAGACGCAGGACCTCAAGGTGACGTTGGAGGCCGAGCCGAAGACTGCCGCCGAGGCCGACCGGTACCGCAGCGCGTCGGTGGGCCTCACGGTGCGCGAGATGGTCCTGTCGGACCGGCTGTCGCGCGAATTGCCGGTCTCCGAGAACGGCGTAGTCGTGGCCAACGTGACGAGCGCCTCGTGGGCGGCGGACGCGGGCCTGAAGGCCGACGACATCATCAAGAAGGTCCAGGACCAGGACACGCCGACGCTGGCCGACTTCCGGAAGGTCTTCGACGCCGAGGTGAAGAAGCGGCCGAAGGAGATCGTCCTGTTCGTCCTTCGCGGCAAGAAGGACACGCAACTGGTGCGCATCGAGACCCGCTGGACGCAGCCGCAGACGCCGCCCCAGCCTCAGCCGCAGGGCCCGCCCGCGCCGCAGGCCGAGAAGCCCAAGGCCGAAGCGCCGGTGAAGTAAGGGAGGCCGGGGCGACAAATCGCGAGGGCATTGATGCGCACCCTGTCTTGCGAGACAACCTGGAAGCGTCGGACGGGAATCCGCTGCCTGATCGTGCTCATGGCCGCGGCGGCTCTTTCGGTCTCGGCCGGCCCGGCGTGGGGCCAGGCCGCGGGGGCGGGTCAGCCTGACGGGGCCGCCGCATCGGCGTATGTCCCGCCGCTCTGGTCGGCTGCGCCCTTTGTTCTTCTGCTCTTGGTGATTGCGATCGTGCCGCTGGTGAGGCGGTGCGCGAGGTTCTGGCATCACAACCGCAACAAGTTGCTCGTGGCGCTCGTCCTGTCGGTCCCCGTGCTGCTCTACTACTTCGCCGCGCATCCGTCGATGGCGGTGGGCGAGGGCGGGCAGCTCGTGGAACTGGCCGCGGGCCTGCCGGTCCTGAAGCACGTTCTGTCGGCCGCGGTCCTGGAGGAGTTCGTCCCGTTCATCATCCTCCTGTTCTGTCTGTACACGATCAGCGGCGGGATACAGGTCCGCGGCGACCTGGCGGCGCACCCGGCGACGAACACGGGCTTCCTGGCGGCGGGGGCCGTGCTGGCGAGCATCATCGGCACGACGGGCGCCGCCATGCTCCTCATACGGCCGCTCCTGGAGACTAACAAAGAGCGGAAGCACGTCCGGCACACGGTGGTCTTCTTCATCTTCATTGTGTGCAACATCGGCGGGTGCCTCTTGCCGACGGGAGACCCGCCGCTCTTCCTCGGATACCTCATGGGCGTGCCGTTCCTGTGGACGCTGGGCTTAGCGGCGGAGTGGGTCATCGCGTGCGGCATCCTGCTCGTCGTGTATTACTTGTGGGACACGGCGGCCTACCGGCGGGAGGCGCCCGAGGACATCGCCCTGGATGAGGCGACCGCCGAGCCGCTGGGCGTTCGCGGCAAGATTAACCTCTTGTACCTCGTGGGCGTGGTCCTGGCGGTGGCGCTGCTTGTGCCGGGCGAACCGTTCGTGCTTTACCGCGGCTTTGTCGTACCGCCCTGTCTGCGGGAGGCCGTTATGCTCGCGCTGGCCGGGATAAGCCTCTTGACCACGCCGCGCGGGCTTCGCGAGGCCAACCAGTTCAGTTTCAGCGCCATCGCCGAGGTGGCGGCGCTCTTCATCGGCATCTTTATCACGATGCAGGCGCCGATCGAAATGCTGCGGGTGCGCGGCCCGACGCTGGGGATGACCGAGCCGTGGCAGTTCTTCTGGGCGGCGGGTGGCCTGAGCAGTTTCCTGGACAACGCCCCTACGTACGCCGTGTTCTTCGAGACCGCCAACTCGCTGACGGGCGGGCCGGGAGCGAGCATCATGGAACTGGGCGGCGGCCGGTTCATCCGCCTGGACCTCTTGGCGGCCGTCAGCCTCGGCGCCGTCTTCATGGGCGCCAACACGTACATCGGCAACGGCCCGAACTTCATGGTCAAGGCCATCGCCGAGGATCGCGGAATCAAGATGCCGTCGTTCTTCGGGTACATGCTTTACAGCATGGGCATCCTGATCCCGATCTTCCTTGTGCTGACCGTGGTCTTCTTTGTCCTGAAGTTGGTTTAGAGGCTGTTTCAGAACCGGCTTTCAGCGTATGATCGCGCGGCGGGCAGTCTTGCCCGCCGCGCAAAGACTGGTTTGTATGCGCGGTGGGCAAGACTGCCCACCGCGCGACACGCGGTTCTGAAACAGTTTTTTAGTGCGAGGTGGTGCAGCGCCTGGGTCCGGCGGGGTCAGATTTCCTCGTCCAGGTTCGTCGGCTGTACGCCCAGCGAACTGATCCGGGTGACCTGGCGCAAGAGGACGTTGTACGGAACATGTGTGTTCAGGCGCATCAGCAGGAACCGCCCGGTGGCCCCCTCGGAAGCCATGATGATGTGCCGCGATGTTGGCGCCTTGACGCCCGGCGTCGATGCCTGGTGGCCGGTCACGAGGATCTCGGCGCCGACGCGCTTGGCGAACTTGTCGGCCACTTCCTGGTCCTGGTACCGGCCCCAGACCAGGGAATAGACGCTGCCGGCCGGCAGATGGTCCTCCGCCGTCAGGGGGCGGTCGAAGATCGTGTAGTCAAACAGGTCCAGCGCGTCGCGCTGCGGCGTGGAGTGGCTGATGAATACGCCGTTGGGCGTCCTGACCGCCAGCGGCAGCGCGGACAGCAGCCGCCGGTATGACCCGTGGACCTCCGGCCATGCTTCGCCGTAGGCGCTCTCTATGCCGCGCCAGAACGCGCCGCTGACGCTCTGGCCTCCCTTCTTGATGGTCGATCCGACGATTTCCGCCAGGTCGTGGTTCGACAGGACCAGTTGCACCTGCGACTTGAAGCGGCACTTCAGGACCGCGGCCTCTTCCAGCAGCCGGAAACTTCGGTCGCACCCGCGGTCATCCAGCGGCCCGCCGTGCACGAGTTCCTGGAGGACGAGGTACCGGTCGCGGTTAACGCTGAGGGCGGCCCACTCGACGACCCTCCGCAGGTTCCCGACGTTGCCGTGGAGGTCGCCCAGGACCACGAGGTCGCCGACGGGGGGGAGGCAGATGACGTTGCCGCGGCGCAGCGGGTCCTGCCGCGTCAGCATGGCCGCGCGGTCCATCAAATCGGTGATCTCGCCGACGCCCTTGGGCGGCGGATCATGTTCGACGGGCCATTCGCCCTGCTGTGGGTCCAACGCGGCCTCTCCTAACGACTGCAGCGCCGTCAAGATTTTGGCGCTTCCGCGCGGCAAGCTGCTGCAAACGGCCGCAAGTCGCGCGGTGGGCAGTCTTGCCCACCGCGCGGCGGGCAAGACTGCCCGCCGCGCTCATGCTACTCACAGTTTCAATTTTGACGCACTGCTAGTCCGGATCGGCGGCCGAGGCGGTGCTGAAGAGGCGTTTCAGATGGTCCTTCCGGAGCTCCATTAGAAACGCTTCCATAGGAAATAGTCGGCCAGGACAGCGGGTATTCTTGAGCTCTCCATGCCCGAAGACGCAATCGAGCGGAATCCGGCACCGGTTCTGCAGCGCCAGAACGAGCATCTCCAGCGACGCCATCTGAGCCGGCGTCGGATCCTGGAGGTCGAAGTTACCGATGAGGCAGATGCCGATCCCCTCCGTGTTGAACTCCGGATGATCGCGGACCTTGGTATGCGCGCCGTCGATCTGGTCGATCCATCGCGTGGTGGGCAGGATTTGGCCGTCGGCGGTGCCGGCAGACCGGCCGTTGTTGATGATAAAGTGGTACGCCACGCCGCTGGTGAACCCACGGCCGCGATGGCTGACGTCGATGGCCTCCAGGGTCCCGGCTGGTGTGGCGGAATGGTGGATGACGATGTAGCGCCAAGCCCGGACGGGCGCCATCTCCTTGGGCCAGACGATCCGCTCGATGGCGCCCGGGTCGGTCGGTACGGCGGCAACCGGCGCACCATCCATGGCCGGCAGCGTGGCCCATCCGATCAAGCCGGTGACTGTCGTGGCCAGCAAGAGCAGGGCCCACACGCGGACCGCGCGGCCCCAGTTGGTTGGCTTCGGCAGGTCCTTACCGTTTTTCGGAACTTGCGTCATCAGGCACCCATTCGGTCCGTCGAGGTCGCTGACATCCGGGCAGGTACTTCCACATTATAAATCTCGGGGCCAGGCGCGTCCAGTGAGGATTATGTGTTTGTGATGCTGCCCGCGGTCAAAGAAGGAATGGAAATTCGACCCGTTCGTTCTATAATCGTGTTCGTACAATCGGGCAGCCGATACGGTCGGCGGAGGTGGAGGCCGGTAGCCGCCGATGGGGTCGTTGTCTGCCGGCCATGGTGAAGGATGAGGATGAACAGTAGAAGGGCGTTGATCTTGGCGACCGGCGTGGCTGTGGCCGCGATGTTCGCGGCGGGAAACCTCCCGGCGGCGGATGCGCCGGATGCTGCCGCCGCCCGCGAGGTCGCTACGGGAAGCGTGTGCCTCGTGATAGCGGAAAACGCGCTCGGGGCGCCGGTGGCCTATGCTTCGGGCTTTCTTCTGGGGGATGGCCGGTTTGCCATAACGGACCTTGCGTCGCTGGCCCGGCCGGACGTAAAACAGGCGCGGTTGCAGTTCCGCGACGGCGGCAAGGCGGTCGCCCTCCAGTTCGGCATGGCTGATCCTTCGATCGGGCTGGCGGCCCTCAAGGTGGACCAACTTCCCGGCAACCTTTCGGGCCTGGCGCTTTCCGCGGTATCTTCCGCAGAGGGGCTCGGCGAGATCACCGTTATCGGGCACAAGTGGGCCCAGGAACCGGAAAAACCGGACTTCATCATCGGCCAGTTCTCTCATGTCACCTCGTCGGCAAGCTTGGCGACGGAGATGCTGAAGGTCGACCCGCCCAAGCAGGCGTTCTCGTTCATTAACTTTGCCAGCATCAATCCCGAGCAGCCCTCCGGGTCTCCCGTCGTGGACAAGAGCGGCAAGGTGGTCGGGGTCCTCCTTCGCATCGCCGGGCTGAGCAAGCCCCTTGTGGTGCCGGCGTCGGTGCTTCGCGAGGCACTGATGGCGTCGGACCGGCAACTGAGGCCCTTGGCCGAGTTGCCCAAACCATTCTGGCCCATTGCGGTCCTGCCCGTGCCCGGCAAGCCCCCTGCGGCGCAGGACTTTGCGCAGACGCTTCGGTTGATCAAGACGCGCAGCCTGTGTAACCAGTGCAAGGCCAAGGGGACCATTACGGTCCGCAAGCTCATTGAAAGCCGCGTTATCAACGGTGCCCAGCGGAACGTGTACAAGGACGAGGTCCAGACCTGCCCGACCTGCAATGGCGAGTGCGTCAACTTCCCGGACGGCCTCTACGCCCAGTACAGCCGGATGGCCGAGGCGGGCACGTACCTGGCCTCGGCCGGCGGCGTGGACCAGAAGGTGCGCGATACGGTGTTTTCGGGTTGCATGGACCTTCTCAAGGCGGTCTCCAAGATTGGCAAGGCCTACCGCGACGACCTGGTGAACGAGATCAAGGCGGACCTCTCGAAGAACCTCGATGGCGGCCCTCACGGCATGGTGGTCTTCGCCCAGGTCCGGGAGTCGGTCGAAGGACCCGACGGGCAGTACCTGATGCTGGCCCCCCACGGCTCGGAGGCGAAGCTTGTGGCGAAAGCGGACCGACTGGCCGCTGTCGCCGAGGTGCGTGGCACGCGGTTGGATGAGGGCCGGTGGATTGTTCTCACAGGCATGGCGATGGGAAGCGTGTCGATCGGCAGCCAGCGGGCGATCTACGTTCAGCCTCTTGCCTGGGCCGACGGGCCGAGTTTCGGCTCGCACGAGCGCAAGCCCGGCTGGTCGGGCACGGGCGCGCCTCCTCCGCCGAAGCAGCCGGGCAGCCCGAATTTCTTCGGACTGTAAGTTTGAACTTGGAAATCGCCGGCGTGGGCGTTACATTCGTCGCCGATAAACATGGCCGGCAACCCGATTCAGGATGCAAAGGCGCAAATCCGCCGCATCGTGGCGGAGTCGCTTGCGATTCTGACCCCGAGCCACCGTCGCGCAGCCAGCGTAACGGTGGCGCAGCGGCTGGCGAATCTGCCCTCGGTCCGCGCGGCACGCACGCTGATGGCCTTTCTCTCGCTCCCGACGGAAATCGACACGTGGCCGACCATACGCTGGGCCTGGCAGGAGGGCAAACGAGTTACCGTTCCGCGAATCGAGCCCGCCGGCGCCGGGCCGGATCTGCCGATGACCCAACGCGACATGGTGGCGGTGATTCTGCGGGCGGCAGACGTCGAGGGCATAGCGTCGCATCCCGACGTGCGGCCGGGGGCACTGGGCATCCTTGAGGTTCCTGCCGCCGAGCCCGTCCCCGTGTCCGAGATCGACGTCCTGCTGATGCCGTGCCAAGCCGTGGACCGCTCCGGCAACCGCCTCGGTAAGGGGGGGGGGTTCTTCGACCGGTTTCTCGCGCGGCCGGACCTGAGGGCGGAGAGAATTGTCGTGGCGTTTCACGAGCAGATCTTCGATGAGGTGCCCGTCACGGAGACCGACCAGCCCATCGACATGGTCGTGACCGACGGCGAAGTGCTGACCTTTAAGCGGCGCCTGGTCGAGCCCCGACCGTGAGGTCGGCGTCACACTCGACCGCGGCGAGGTTCTTGGCTGCCCGGGAGAGTGACCCCGAGCTTACGCTCGCGGCTCGATGCGGGGCGTGTAACTAGCGGCAACAGTTGCCCCGCAGGCGGGTTTGACTGGAGATGAGCGGCCGATGCGCCCTGGCCGCACGAGACTCAGGAAAGGAATGTTGTAGCATGACGACGACGGGTCGGATCATTGTGGTGTTTGCGGCAGCCGCCGGGCTGGTGACGTTGACGGTGATTGCGATGCATTATTTGAGGCCGCCGGAGCCAACGCCGCCGATTCCGGCGCCGGCAGACGTTCAGACCCCCTCGGGGCCGGGGGCCGTTGCGGCAGGCGGCGCAGGTGCGCCGGTCGGCAGCCCTGGCGCTGCGGCAGGCGGCGGTCTGCCTGGGGCCGCGGCTGATCCGAAGGGAGGGCCAGCCGGTGCGGCGGGAACGCTGACGGGAGGCCCGGCGCCCGCTCCGGCCGGTCCGGGCGAGGTGATCGCCGATGACGGCCTTGCGCTGGCCGCGAGCGGTCGGATTGTCGAGGCCCAACGGCGCCTGAGCGAGGCCCTGCGGGCCGGTGTCGACGGGCCAAAGGGCAAGGCCGTCCGCGAGGCCCTCGTGACCCTGGCCGACCGAGCGCAGCTCTCCAGCGCCCGGCTGCCGGAGGACCCGTACTCTAAGGCCTACGAGGTGGCCAGGGGCGATTCGGTCACGCGGATCGGCCAAAAGTTCCTTATCACGAAGGAACTCCTGATGAAACTCAACGGCCTTGCCTCGCCGGGCATTGCCGCCGGCCAGCAGATGAAGGTTGTCCAGGGGCCCGTAAACGTCGAAATCTCCAAGGGCCGCCACGAACTCCAGGCGTGGCTTGGCGACATCTGCATCCGCGTCTGCCAAGTGGGCATCGGCAAGGGGAACTCGACGCCGGAGGGGACGTTTGTCGTCAAGAACAAGATGATCAACCCGCCGTACCAGCCGCAGCACAAGCCGAAGTCTGAGCACCGCGACGGCGGGGCGCCCGACAACCCCCTCGGCTCGCGCTGGATCGACATCGGCAACCACTACGGCATCCACGGGACGATCGACCCGGCGAGCATCGGCCGCGACGTCTCCGAGGGCTGCATCCGCATGCACAACAAGGAGGTCGAGGAACTGTACGACCTCGTGGTGCTGGGCGGCAGCAAGGTGACCGTCAAGCCCTAGTATTTGCCTGCGGAGAGAATTGAGGTTAGAATAGACTTGTCTGACTAGCGCCAGGTAGCCGGCCGGGGCGGAATGTCCAATGACCAAGCACCAATGACCAATGAAACGGAGACGAAAAGGCAATGCCCAAATGCCAGCTCGCATTTGTCATTGCAGTTTGGAGTTTGCAGTTTGATTGGTCATTGGTGCTTGGGCATTGGTCATTCAACGCCGGCGGTTGCTGTCGGGCCTTGACGGGGCCTGTTCGGGTTTGATTCGCCACTCGGGCTTCGCCATTCGTAATTAGTATAGTGGTCTTCACCCCGGGAATCGCGCGGCGCGAAACAAGGAGCGGTCGATGACGACGATCACAAATGACCGTGCGTATTACGAGGTCCTCTTTCGCGTCGACAAGGCCCGTGCGCGCCTGCGTTCCGTCCTCGTGCTGGAAGGCGTTTTCATCCTTGTGACGATCCTGTGCGCCGTCGTTCTCGCGTCAACGCTGGCCCAGGGGTATATCCGGTTCGGCACGTATGGTCGCCTGACGCTCCTGGTCCTCTCGAGCGCCTCGGTCCTCTACGTGTTCTGGCGCTACGTGCTCGCGCCGCTGCGGTACGACCCGGGCGACAAAGAGGTGGCCCGGTTCCTGGAGACCCGCCTTCCCGAGCTCGGCAACAGCCTTATCAACACGCTGCTCCTGACGGAGGATGCCGGGCAGTGGTCGCCGGTGCTGGTGGAACGGGCGGTGAGCGAGGCGGCCGCCGGGGCGCGCGACATCGACCTTCTGGCGGCCGTCAGCGACCGCAGCGCCAAACGCTGGGGCTTGTGGGCCGTCGTTGCCGTCTCGCTCCTGGCGGCGTTCGTCGTCCTGGGGTACGGGCGGTTCTCGTCCGCGGCCCTTCAGATTCTCATGCCGTTCGAGAAGGTCGCTTCGGTCGGCGACGTGCAGTTCAAGGTCTCTCCCGGCACGGTCGCGGTCGTCAAGGGCGAGCCGCTGGACATTTCGGCCGTCCTTAAGGACCCCACCGGCAAGCCGCACGAGGGGTTCATCGAGATCTCCGAGGCGGGCGTCGCGAAGGCCGTCCGCAAGGACCTCCTGTGTACGGGCGACCGACTCGAGCGGTTCTCCTACCGCGTGACGCAGGTCCTTCAGCCGTTTACGTACGTCGTGAGCGTGGGCGGCACCGAGAGCGAAGCCTACAAGGTCACGCTGCGCGAGCCGCCGCTCATAGAGCGGATTGACGTCGTCTACAAGTATCCGGAATACACGGGCCTGGCGCCGCAGAAGGTCGACGGCGTCGGCGCGGAACTCCGCTGCTTGATTGGCACGACCGTGGAGATGACCGTCCGCGTCTCGACCCAGGTCGATGGCGGCAGCATCTCGTTCGGGCGCGGCGAAGTCCTCAACAGCAGCCGCAAGGCCGACGAAGGACGCTCGATGACCTTCACGTTCACGGTCTTGGCGAACGACACCTACCAGGTCCACCTGGCGGGCCAGATGCCCGATGGAACGGCCGCGGTGTATCGCATCACGGCGCTGGAGGACAAAGCCCCGCTCATTCAGTTCACGATGCCCAACCGCGACTCTGCGGTCGCCCCCGGCGAGACCGTCAAGATGGGCCTCAAGGCGAGCGATGACTATGGCCTCGGCGAGGTCCGCCTGCTGGCCCAGTCCGACAAGGAAGAGCAGCCGCGCGTCGTCGCCGGCTGGAAGAAGTTCGCCGATATCAAGGAGGCCGTCGTGCCCCACGCCTTTGTGCTCGATCCGGCCCGCTATAAGCTGGGTCAGACGGTCATGTACTGGGCCGAGGCGTACGACCGGCGGACGTACCAGGGCGGCAACTCGCCCCGCGGGCCGAACGTGTCGCAGACGGCCAAGTTCAAAATCCTCATCGAGGACCGCAAGGCCGCCGCCGAGCAGAAGCTCGGCCAACTGGCCCGCCTGTACGACCGCCTGCGAGAAATCCTCAAACTGCAGGAAGAGGCCCGCGTGACGACCTCCACGGTGGCCGCCACGAAGAAGCAGGTCGAGGTCCGCACCGGCGGCCAGTCGCTCGAGAAGGCCCAGAAGGGGGTCCGCGATGGCACTGTGGCCGTTGTCAAGGAAGTCTCGTTCGATAGCGACACCGTGGCCATCAAGGAGACGCTCGAGGTCCTGACGAGCAACGAGATGGCCTCGGCCATCACCAAGGCCAAGGCCCTGGCGGACCTCGTCGAGCCGTCGCGCATGGCCGCCCTGCCGGACCTCGCGAAGACCCTCGCGGGCGACCAGGACACGATCATCGCGGTCCTCAGGCGCATCCTCGACATCGTCAACAAGCTGGCCGACGCCGTCAAGGAAGAGGCCAAGAAACTCGACCCGTCGGACCTGCCGCCGGACCTCCTCAACAAACTCAAGAACCTCAAGGACAAGCTCAAGGAATTCGCCGCCGAGCAGAAGAAGGTCATCGAGGCTTCCAAGGACCTCGCCAAGAAGCCCGTCGACGATTTCCAGGAGACCGACCAGCGGAACCTCGAGAAGCTCAAGGCCATTGAGGACCAGTGGGACAAGTTCCTCACGGAAGCCATCGCCGACTTCTCGAAAATCCCCGAGCTCGATGCCTCCAACCCGAGCCTCGTGAAGGAACTCATCGAGGTCAAGACCGACGTCGAAATGGCCAAGGACGCCCTCTCGAAGAAGGCCACCGACGTCGTAGTCCCCCTGGAAGAGCTTGGCATGGAGGCGGCCAAGGAAATCGCGGAGAACCTCGAAAAGTGGCTCCCCGACACCCCCGACCGCGAGGCATGGAAGCAGGAGGAGATCACCAAGGACGCCGAGATCCCCCACGCCGAGCTGCCGCAGCAGATGGAAGACCTCGTCGGCAACCTCCTGGAGGAGGAGGAAGACCTCTTTAACGAAATCGAGGACACCACCGCCAAGGCCGGCGATTCCGCCGACAAGGGCGCCGGCTGGGACGCCATGGACGGCCCTATCTCCAACTACTCCGCCAAGGGCGTCACCGGCAACCGCCTCCCCAACACCAGCGAGATCGGCGGCCGCAGCGGTGAAGGCCGCACCGGAAAGTCTTCCGGCGAGTTCGTCGAGGAAGAAGCCACCGGCAAGGGCGGCCGGCGCACACCCACACGCCTCTCGCCAGATGCGTTCGCCAAGGGCGAAGTCAAGGACTCCAGCCCCGAAGCGCCTACAGGCGCCACCGGCGGCGGCAAAATCTCCGGCTCGGGCCAGGAAGGTCTCGAAGGCCCCGTCCCGCCCGAAATCCAGCGCCGCATGGGCACACTCGCCGGCAAGCAGGCGCAACTCCGCAACAAGGCCGAGGGCGTCAAGGCAGCCCTCCAGGTCAAGAACTACGACTCGTTTGTCCTCGACCGGGCCATCGAGGGGATGAAACGCGTCCAACGCGACCTCCTGGCCGGACGCTACCAGAACGCCCTGCGGCAGAAGAACGTCGTCCTGGAGGACCTCAAGGGCACGGGCATGCTCCTCCAGGGCGAGGTCCGCGTTCGCAAGGACGCCAGCGCGGCCCTCCCGAATGAGGTCCAGAAGGATGTCCTCGACGCCCTTGAAAAGCCCATGCCGCGCGGCTACGAGGACTACCTGAAGAAGTACTATGAGCGGCTGAACGAGACGAAGTAGTGCCCCCTGACGGCCGGGTGGCACGGCCACGCGCCGTTGCGTGACCGTGCTACCCGAATTGGCACAGTTAGCACGGCCGCGGCAAAAGCGCCGCTGCCGTGCCACCCAGTTTCAGCGTTCACGCCAAACACACACCCCGACCCGCCGCGGTCTTTTGCTGGCGGCCAGAAGGTATTCTTTTTCCCCGCATTCCGCATCTCCCCGGCGTTAGAATCAAATTGTGGAAGGTACATGGTTGCGCACGGCCGTAGCGCGGCGGGGCTCTTCATCCTGGCGCTGTTCCTGCTGAAGGGCTTCGGGAGCCCGGGCGAGAAGAGTTGGGCGCCGGCCCTCGGGATGGTCGGCCTCGTGGGCCTCGTGGCGGGAGGATACATGGCCCTCGCCTGGCCCATCCGGAACATGGGCGAGCACAACCTCTCGTGGGCCAACCCGGCCTTCGGCGAGATGTCGGCCCTGCTGGGCATCGTGTTTCTTGGCGCGGCCGTGGCGGTTGCCAAGGAATGGACGCTCATGCCGGTGGCGCTTTACGGTGTTGTGGCCGGCATCATCGCGATGACCGTCGGCGTGCGCATCATCGACGTGGGCCTGACGAAGACCCCGGAACTGGCGGGCATCGGCTTCCTATTGACCGGCCTTGGCGGGCCGCTCGTGCTGGCGGTCGTGCTGGCGCCCACGCGGCACTTCCTGCGGGCCCTGGCCGCCGTCTGCCTCGTGCCCGCGGCGGGGATATGGCTCCTGACAGCCGTTCTCGGCTACTGGATGCACATGGAGTTGTTTGCGAAGTGAAGCAAGGTAAGTACCTCGCGCGGCGGGCAAGACTGCCCGCCGCGCGATGACTTACTGCAGCGGCACGGTGTCCGTGCCGCCGCTCTTTATGTCCACGACGCGCTGGCCGTCGATGATCACCTGGTACGTCACGCCCGCACGCGCCTGGATGACCGCCTTGCCGTCCTTGATTATTACGGGGAAGGGCGCCAGCACCCTGTGGCTGCCCTCGACGGCGACCGCCAGCGAGTCGAGCTTGCCGTCGAGCGCCATCTCCAGGCTCACGATACCAGCCGGGTTGATGAACGGGCCGTTCCTCCGCTGCGCATCCAGCGTGAACGAGTCCGGCAGGCATCCGATGAACGGCCCGTCCGGCGCCTGCTGCTCTTGCGCCGAGACGAGGATGCCACGCGCCAGCTTCGCCCAGTCGAGCGTCTTATCGTACGGCGCCAGCATCGTGAGCGTGTAGGCATACACCTCGCCGCACCACTGGACGGGCAGTCCGATCCAGTTCGGCGCCTGCCAGTTGGTCGCCCCGAAGACGGGCGTGGTGGCGTAGAGCATGACGGGCCTGGCGCTCCACTGATACACGAACGGCAGGCCGCTGATGGCCCAGCGCCGGGCCTCCGCCAGGTACTCCGCCTTGCCCGTCAGTTGGTAGCCGCGCACGTACGCATGCACCAGGCGCGCCGACGCCAGGATGTCGGGCGTGTGGAGCGAAAGTTCCCAGATCTGCGCCCCGCGCGGCACTGTGAAGCGCTTCATGTAGTCGAGGGTCTTCAGGCCCGCGTCCCGCGCCGCGGCGTCGCCGGTGTCGTAGGCAAACTCCAGCAGGGTGGCGGCCGGGCCGGCGCAGTGGCCGCTGGCGGTGTCTTCGAAGTGTCCGCGTTGGTACTTGCCGGTGTAGCGGAACGACCCGTCTTCCTTCTGGGCGGCGAGCATGCGTTTGGCCTCGCCGCCGCGCATGGCGAGCCACTCGGCCGCGCGCCCCGTGGCGAAGTAGATGGAGTCGTTGCGGATGTGCGAGCCGTTGGGCACGAGTTTCGGCAGGGCCGGCGCCTGGCCGGTCATCCGCCAGATCGTCGAGGCGATGTCGACGAAGGGCTGCCGCTTCCACGTCGGTTCGGCGCAGTGGCCCCAACCGCCTTCGCCCTTGATGGGCCCGTTGATGCCGTCCAGGCAGAGCTTGGCCTGTGCCTCGGGGCTTCGCGGCGGCGAGGGCAGGGGCGGCAGGCCGCGCTTCTGGACGGCCCAGAGGATCGCATCTTCAATTCGCAGGCCGCGGC
>Ga0209777_10005538_pt1 | contig 14494 bp, 24 predicted proteins | sample FrelakmetHBP12HB_FD_187147 | JGI IMG/M metagenome (GOLD analysis project Ga0209777, IMG submission 187147) | Freshwater lake sediment microbial communities from the University of Notre Dame, USA, for methane emissions studies -HBP12 HB (SPAdes)... | ecosystem: Environmental > Aquatic >...
GTCGTCGTTCATAAAGACCATGGACTCTCTGGTTGGTTACATAAAGCACGTACTGCCCAAAGTGCCGATTGTAGTTCGAAACCACCCTTTGTCGCTTGTGATTCCCCGAGATCCAGATGTTCTTAATCTTACCGAGCAGTCTCCGAGCCTCCCGCTGGCGATGAGCGCTACGCTGACTGTAGGGGTCAACTCGACGCTGCTAGCGGAAATACTTCTTTTCAGAAGGCCGGTAGTAGCTCTGGGTAAGCACGCTGCGGAGAGGGCCTTTCTGGGATCCTCCACCATACTCCAGACCTACCTTTCTTTACGGGATGGGTACCAGGCCCCTAACTGGGATGATCACTGTGATTACAGATCTTTGCTTCTGATGCAAAATCAGTGGTCTACGACAGAGATACCCGGCTGGCTTATCGATAAGATCGAAGCGTTGGACTTCAGCCCCAGAATACCAAGCTAATCCTCCGAAAATAGCCACTGACAATATTTCTAGCATTTTTTAAAAATTGCATTTATGATGGACTTCACCTTGCGGATACAAGCAACTTAGGAGGCCCATATGGAATTTAGTGATAAAGAACTCACTCAAATCGTCGATCGGAAAATAGATAAGATTGTGTTTTATTCCAGCGATAAACCAGTGTTCTCTGTTAATATCGAAGAGCAGATTAAAAAAAGAATCGAGTCAGACCCAAACTTAAAAAAGCAGCTTATTTCGCAAGTATTGCGATCGGACAGCTGACGGTTGCATACTGCAAACTGGTGGAAGTTCTGATCGTATTTAAGGAGCAGGAGGACCGATATGTATCATCTGTTTGGGCAAAAGCCCGCTTCAAGAACTGAACCCGGTTCTAGCCCAACAACCCCTCCTACAGGGATAACACAGAAAGAAGATGCCATGACTCATATCAGCTTTAAGCTCGAGGAGTTTGTTGATAAAACCGATCTGGCTATTAAAGAAGAGGCTGCTGCGATCCGCAAGGAGGCCATGAGGTCGGTGCCCTCGTTATCCAGCATCTTTACGGAGATCCTTCCTCCTGGTGACCCGGTAGTAGAACCCGTCCCGGATAACGAAGTGATCCCTCCGCCAGCACCAGCGCCAGTCCCCACTCCGGCACCGGTACCTGACCCTATACCCGTATGGCCTCCAACACCGCAGCCATTGCCGCCGATACCACCTATTACCCCGTGGCCTTTGCCTCCGTTGCCACCGATACCACCCGAGCCGACTCCGGCGCCGACTCCGGAGCCAGACCAAAATCTGGTGGAGCTAGCCTCGTTGCTGGAGAAGGTTAATACTGACGTAATGGCAAAGGTAGGTGAACTGGAGGTTCTCGTGAAACAAAGAAGTCAGGAGATTAGGAACGCCGCAAGGCTGTCTATTGATGACGCCATAGGCTTCGCTAAGAAGATGAAAGAAGTCATGTATGAAGCGGAACTCAAGAATCTTGATCTTCAGATGAGGCATATGGAAATTTTAGATAACGCAGAAGAAAAGGCCCTTAACAGAGCGCTTAAGATGAAAGACCTGTAGCGGGTTTTTAGGCCCGCTTTTGACTTACTTCTTAATCAGACCGACGATCTGATACAGCATCGCTTGCATGCTGGCTACGGTCGACTCAAGCTGATGAATCGAAGTGGTAACCGCAGCATTGATCTGCTGTTCCTGATTCGCAAAATGGAATCCCTGCGAGGTCGGAGAGATGCCCGAGGAAATCTCTTTGATTGCCGCTGCGGTTTCGGCATCCGGCTCAACCACATCTTTTAGCATGCGGCTGTTAAGGATGTGATACGAACGGTTCTGTTCGTTCTGGCGTTCAACGGAGTTGTCGGCCATCTGGGTACGAACCCGGTCGTAATCGATCGTAGCAGTAGTGAACCGCTGCGATGGATACGATGCGTTAACTTTTAGATTTTCGTTAGCGACTGCGTCTCTGAATTCGTCAAAAATCGGCATAAATACCTCCAAATGTGTTAGCTACTCTGGCGCGCGTTATCCTTAACTCGCGGAAAACCCATTGTTAAAACAGGCGCGCAGGCGCCTACTTGATCAGACTAACGATCTGATACAACATCGCCTGCATGCTGGCAACAGTAGACTGAAGCTGTTGGACCGAGACCGTTACTGCAGCATTGATCTGCTGGCTCTGATTAGCCCAGTGAAACCCCTGAGAAGTAGGGGATACACCGGTGTTAATCTCTTTAATCGCCGCAGCAGTCGAGGCATCCGGCTCAACAATGTCCTTCATCAGGCGACTGTTAAGGATGTGATACGAACGGTTCTGTTCGTTCTGGCGTTCAACGGAGTTGTCGGCCATCTGGGTACGAACCCGGTCGAAATCGATCGTAGCAGTAGTGAACCGCTGCGATGGATATGATGCGCACACCTTTAGATTCTCATTCGCTACCGCTTCTTTGAATTCGTCGAAAATAGGCATATTAAATTCTCCTTGATTATACTCTGGTTAGGTCTTGTCATTAATACAATAACCCGTGAAAACCCCTTTGTAAATAAATTAGGGGAGTTTCGACCCCTAATTTATTACGAGATTACTTTGCCGCTGGCGTGTCCTTCACCAAACTGGCGATCTGATACAACATCGCCTGCATGCTGGCAACAGTAGCTTCCAGCTGATGGATCGATGTGGTGACAGCGCCGTTGATCTGCTGGCTCTGATTAGCCCAGTGAAACCCCTGAGAAGTAGGGGATATACCAGTGTTAATCTCTTTAATCGCTGCAGCAGTCGAGGCATCTGGCTCAACCACGTCCTTCAGCAGGCGACTGTTCAGGATGTGGAAAGAACGGTTCTGTTCGTTCTGACGCTCCATCGAGTTGTCAGCCATCTGAGTGCGGATGCGGTCATAGTCCATTGTGCCGAAAGTAAACCTGGCAGCGGGATACGACGCGTTAATCTTAATGTTCTCGTTCGCGACTGCGTCTCTGAATTCGTCGAAAATAGCCATAAAAAACCCCCATGGAGATGTTTACGTGAAATGCTCTACGTAAATAATATGTGTTTTGATATAGATTGTCAAAAGTCTATAGGCCCGTCTAGCTGTTTTTTATACAGGCGCAATAACCCCATAAGAACTATAAGGTTTTAATATCGTAAGTTCTTCTTAAAATATTACAGGAAGTATTTTTTGCGCTGTTAACGCTTCTTTACTTTTGCCTTAGGTTTAGTGCTGATCGGTACTTTTACCTTGTTGTTAACTTTGGCTTTCACCTTGGCTTTCACCTTGGCTTTCACCTTGGCTTTCACCTTGGCTTTCACCTTGGCTTTAACTTTGACCCTCTTCGACTTGACCTTTTTTAAAACGGCTACTTTACGCTTACCTCTTTGCGGAACTCTAGTCTTTGGTTTTCTGCGCCGCGGGCGGCCCGGGGCGCCTTTCTTAATTTTTACAGCTGGTTGCTCGCCATCCGTCTCGGGGGTCACCATATGCGCTTTTTCGTCTTTTAGAGTGCCGGTGCACATCAGTGACAAAAACTTTTGCATATTTTTCAATAGCACATCTATACCGTTAAGGCGGACTTTGAGCGCCTCGATTTCGGCAACGAGCGCGGACGTAGGGACCTCATGTAGTCCCAACACGATTTCGGATTTGTACTCTGTGGCTTGCGATACCCCCATCTGAATGAGATCCTCGGGGAGGTCGTTAAGGTCGAAGTCAGCCGGCCTTGTGCGCTCATGCACAGGAATATTCATAGAGCCGTCGTACAAATCATCGTCGATGCTGATCGTCCCATCCTGCATCTGCTCGATGATAGTGTCGGCAAAAGTCTCGGGCCCTTCTTCCGGGAATGGAATTCCTTCATAAATATTGTCAGCCATATTTTTCGCCTCTTTCCAATTAAGTTCTCATTAGAGTATTGATAGCTAAAAAAAATGATAAAGGTAAGTATTTTGTTTGTTAGGCAGGAGGATTTATAAACTGGATGCCTGGCACATCTATTAAAGCGCTCCTCCAAGTGGGATAACGTCGCGACCAACTCTGCTCGCACATCGAAAGCCTACCGCCCTCGACCCGCCAGATATCATAATCCATAGCTTCAATATGTATAGATACGGGACGGTTTTCTAAGAAATCTATGTGGAAGTCACCTGTAAGCTCAGGTTGGATATGTCGTTCAGTTACTACAAGTCTGGGTCCTGAAAAGAAAATATTCTCACCTAGGGGTATAGAAAAGACTATAACCCTCAGTATGGCTCTTTTAACTTGAGCCTCTGTAGCTTTGAAATAAAGATAAGCCAATAACCCACCATTTATACAACCTGGTTTAAAGATTCGAATAGTTTCTGATTGATTTTCTCCACGTCCACCTCGTTAAAACTCCACTCGTCAGCTAACCCCATGGCCTTAAAAGTCACTGTTCTCAGTTCCCAATCATGGTGCGGTGGCCAGATCATTGCTTCCACGTCAGGGAGGGCGTCATGCATGATCTTGGCTACTATGTAGATCACCCGGTCGATCGATATCTTCCAGGGCCTACGGATTGCTGCGTGTTCTATATGCCATACATAGTCTTTATTATGCCACCCATGGAAGATTCTGACAAACCCTGATAGGGACTCCACTAATTTCTTTGGGGCTTTTACCTTGTCAGGCTCTCCGGATACAAGACGCCTGACAAGGGACATGCTATCAGAACCGTGGGTTTTATCGACGCGGTCTGTGATCACATCTAGGAAAGTTCCTACTTCTTCCTCTGTGGCGTCGAACAGCTCGACTAAAAGGTTTCGGGGAGCGTTCACCGATCTGGTCTTTAGCTCTGTCATCGTACAATTACCTCCATAAAGAGAATGTCCATGAGATCCTGTATGTGATTTATTTTGCACTTGGCCTTCATCCACGAGAAGTCGGCAGGGTATAAATTCCCTCCCACTGGCAGCTCAGTGAAATCCAACACATAGATATGAGAATCAAACAATGCCCCAACAATAACTTTGCACGTCACCCCCGCCAGGGACAGCGAGTTCAGATAGGAGATCTGCGGTCCGGTGACAGGGTGCTTTAATACCTTACCCCGCTTGGGGAGTCGGCGCACGAACTTGGACTCCACAGCGACCGCCTGGCCACGGCAGAACATAATCCAGTCAGGAAGCCCAATCTTGAACTTGTCAGAAAGCTTGAGGGCTTTGTAATCTGAGCCGAGTTTCTTAATCTCTTTGGTGATGTAGCCGTTAAAATCGTTCTCTGTGTTCACGCGCAACTCCCTTCTAGTGGTAGACTCCAGTCCATAACAAGACGTTCTGGGCAATTAAACCTCGCAGGGTTCTCGAACAAGAAGGCCCCTCCCACCTTCCCAACGAACTTCTGTCCTCCTTTAAACTGTTTTCTTTTGGCGGTGAAAAAGTTAGCTATCTCATCGGATGACTGTGTGGATAAATACTTAGCCTCATCGGCATCGATATAGTCCACCCCTGACTCGCAGTAGGGGAGGTAGTTGTCGGGCGTGTAGTGGGGTACCAGGTTAAACTCCGAAATGGGACCGTTCTTGAGTACGATATATAAACATCGGATGTCTAAAAACTTAAACCAATTCCAGCCCAGGTCTCTTGCCAGGTAAAAATATGTGAGTCCGTCTTGAAGATCGGTATCTTCCAGCATTTCCCGCACCATTCGGCCAAAGAGCATGGTCATAGCAAACTGATGATTTTTAAGCATCTTCTTGTATGTGGCAGCATCTTTGTTCTCTATCGACGCACGAATAGTAACGACTAGGTCCACAAGATATTCGTGGATGGTTCTGTGCAGACTTCTATCTTTGGTAGGGGTTACTTTAGCGTAGAGCGCGGCCTCCGCCAGCATATCCCTTCCAAGGGACGCGCAGTAGGTCGCGTAATGTTCTTGCAAATTCATGTGTTCTCCTAAATTTCATTAATAGCCTCCTCGAGGACTCTGATCGCCCTGGAAACATCCTTGTTCATTCGCAGGAGCGCGAGAGCCTTACGCAGTCCCTGCTGGTACTGGTAGGAATCCAGGGACGTATCTTCTATGACCCCAAAGGTACGCACCTTAACGATATCAACTTTCCCTGGCTGGTTACATTCTTGACGAAGATAACCGTCCACCAGGTAGCGAGATCCGTTTTTGAGTTTTCGATAACTTGCCTCAGCCTGCTTACCTAAGGTCTCTATTCTGAAGTAGTTGGGCCGCGTAACCGCAGCCTTTTTGTCAGAAATAAAGCGCTCACATACCTTCAAGATAAAGTAGCAGAGAGGTGTTCTGGTCTGCGGAAGTTCTGACAGGACAGGGTCGGTGTCACAAATCCCCGTCAGAAGGATCTTGTTGATATCCACTGTATTCTCCTGGGTCAACGCCTAATGCCAAACTATACGGTAGTGTCTGATTCTAACACAACTTTATGAGGAGGTAAGCCCATCTTTTTGGCACTCTTCGACTACCCTAAAAGAATCTCCTTCTTGTTGGCAATCCTGGTGACCGCCTCGCCCCTGGCTACTGCGCCTAACTGTCCATACTCCCTCATAGTTCTTCCTATGCCCGCCGTGCCCATGTAGTGATATGGATGATGTGGGCATTGTGCCAGAAGACAGTGCTTGGTACCACAGGTAGGCCCTGCAGGGGACTGAAGCCCCAAAGGCATCCCTTCGCTTAGGCAGGACTCACAGATATAGCGAGAGTTTCCAGTCTCCATGGTTAGTTCAACACACCAGGCCGCTATTTCACATCTATAACAGCTCTGTGGTGGCCTGGATAGTTTTCTGTAGTGAGTGGGGGGTATCACGGCGCCATCCACCAGGATAGCCTCTCGATGCTCCATAACCACATGAAAGATATCATGCTGGAACATCCTGAAGTCCCTACTTGGAGGCCCAATAATCCAAGCAGCAGCTCCCCACGCAGCCAGCTCGAAATAGGCCCTGACTGCTGTGTAGTTAGGAACTCCGTCAGGACCTCGGCACAGATCCTCCAGGGCTTTTCGACAATCGCTATTGACAGCGACGGAGCAGTCCTCCTGATCTCTCCATTCCCCATCAAGCATGTCTGTGATTGCCATGCCAAGATTTTGGGGTATAGCCTGGAGTCCGGGGTGGGACATCATGTGGTGGAAGGACTCCTCTGACGTCCCGGGTGAGTATATGAAAGTCTCAACATTCTCAGGCGACACCTCGTAGTACCTGCCATTGTCCCTCACTTCATAGGCATAGTTGCTCCAATCGTTGGTCATTATAACATCGCTAATACCGCAGAACAAAGCGTAAGGGTCCACGTAATCGAATACCGCTAATGAGTCCAGTACCCCGAGCTCTATAGCGTCCATGATCCCCTCATGGACAGGTATTTTGAAACGCTCATACTGACCAAGACAGAAGTCGAGACAATCCTTTGGGGGAGTACTACAGATACCCATTACGCCTTCATAGCCATTATCCATCATTTCGTGGAGCTGGTTATCCTTGCATAGGTAGTGATCGTATTTGAGTTTAGGTCCGAAGAACTCTTGGTCCATTGTTTTCTCCAAGGCTTTAGTAGATCCAGAGGTTTAGAAGTTATGCCGACGCGAAGATTACGGAGTCTGAATGTGGTTTTCCAGTGATGATTAAGTAAAAACATGGGAGGCCTGGTGGCCTTGAACGAAAGATAAAGAAACTTTACAGGGTTGCGCCCTGCCTGGATGAATATGTTCTCCTTTCCTTTTAGCAGATCAAATCCAGTTTTTAGCCACCTGACGGATATCAGGCAGTCTCCTCTTATGGAGTCCTTGTAGATAAGGACTCTGGGGGTCAGAGTCATTTGGTCTCCGTGTTTTTGGTTACTTCCGATGGTGTCACAATCTGTGACACCATCTACCACTACAGCGTTGAGTTTTAGTCTAGTTTCTCCAAAAACTCTTCCGCAGTTATTCCTAGAGCTTCTGCAAAATCCTCTATGAGCGCCCTATGTTCTGGTCGTGCGGCCTCCTCTGGGGTAATAGGGGTTATCGTCGCCTGTGATTTAATATGGTCTATGAGGCCATTCATTCGTCCTCCTTAACAAGTTTGATGCCTTTTCCGAGTTTGTTCTTTAGAAAGTTCTTAACTTTAAGGTTCTGTCTTTTGTAGGATGCTACATCGCATTCAGTCTGCACCCAACCCCATACAGTTCTGCCGTCGACGCCATACTTTTTAGCCACGGCGCTAACTAGATCTTGAATCTCCTTCTGGTCATCGCCGAAGACGGTCTCTGCTACACAGTTTAACTGGTCAAGTTTCTTATCGATCAGATCAAAGCGGGCGATAAACCCGGACATATCCAGCTCACCTCTTGGCATAAAATGCTTGTATAAAGCGTCCATGCACTCCTGCTGATATTGAAGGAGCTTTGGTCTGATGTCTTCTCTGACCTTGTTGGCATTGATAGAGAAGAGCCAACCATTGAGTTGATTAAGCGGGATGCATACCGTCTCATAACTCTTACCATCAGCACCAGCCGTGTACATATGTACACAACTGAATTTAGGATCAGCAGACAGCTTTTGACACTGCCTGGCCCATTCAACTCCAATCCCCTCGCATACCGACCTGACTGATACCCACAGTTCCCCCTTCTCATCTTTAACTGCCTCGATAACATGCCCATGGAAACCGAACTGTTCTACCTGCATAACACCTCCAACATGTAAATAAAAAAGCCCAACATCCGATACGGACGTTAGGCTGTCAAGGGTCTTATACCTAATATGGTTAAGTTTTATTTACTGACATTGGGGGGATATAAACACCAGTTGGTATTGGGTTTGGTATCGCCTTCATATGGGACGGCTAGCCTTTGTCCCAGGATGAAGTCTCCTACGCTGGTGCCGTTCTCGATGACGACTTCGGCCAGGATGCGAAAGTATTTATCTCGTTTTATATTAACCAGGTCGATTCTCTTTGCTGCTCTTAAGATGCTGCCTAGTCTAGCCCTTGCGGCCTCGGCGGAGTTCTTTTCGCACGCATCAGTGCTATTTATCTCTGCGGTATCTATATGAGCGATCCGTACATTAATATGATGGCCGAAGATGGGTGGCAGGCGTGGGATGTCTACAGTGAAGGTATCCCCATCGTGGTTTTCTACAAACTCCACGCACTTAAAGCTATCTTCGGTGCGCCCGCAATCGAGATTGTTGGCGGTCCCAGCCTTCTGATACGCGATGGCTGCAGCTACACCGCATACTGCCAGCAGTCCTATCTTTCTAATCATTCCAGTGTAAGCTCCATAATTTTGACATCCGGTAGTCCGTTGCTGTCGAGTTTATCTTCGAACTTAAGTTTAAATGACTTCTTGCGCGGCTGCAGTACGGCATCCCGCGCCATATCCCTATGATGTAGCGTTACCAGACCTTCTGTGCTGTAGGTGTTGTTCTGCCATCTACCGGCAAGGGGCTCCCCCTTAGGGGAGTAGGTTAACTTGGATACTTTCACATCCCTAAGAAAAGTAAGGTATTGGTGCTTGAATTCAGGATATTCGGCCACAGCGTCTTGAAGCGCAAAAGGCACTTTCTCTTCAGCTGAATACTCGATAACTTCTCCTGGATTCTTTGCTCTGGTTACGCTTTTGATCTTCATGATATCCCCTATACGGCGTCTGGATCTGTAGACGACTTTAGTGTGGGTTTTAGTTTTTTAGATAGCTCTTGGGTCTTATTTCTTTGTGCTACCAGGTCGCTGTGTTTAGTCTCTTCCAACTGGTCTTGCTTACCTTCTTTGCGCAGATGTTCTTCATAGGCCCTAGTGTATTGTGGTTTTATATTCCCGGTGTTCTGATAATGATCTCTGGTGGCCGAGACGTAGCGGACATTCCCTTTGCCATCGGATATGGCGTAACCCTTTCTTCCATTCTGGTCGAAGGCTACCTTGTTGCGCAGTAGCATCTTAATAGGTAAAAAACCGGAGTACTCGGCGAGAGATCCGCACGCACAGGGTTTCTGTTCCCTGTACGACGGATCACTCTGCTTTAAGGTACAAATGAACTCAGATCCACAGGTCGAGCACTTGTACTTAAAGTCTCTGTCAATGTTATCTAACCAGCTCACGTCCTAACACCTCTAAACTCAGTGCTGACTTTCCTTGGAAATATCTCAGCTAATTTCTTAACCAAATCCTCGTTTCCTAGTTGCCAGACCGACTTGGATGCAGTCTGATTAAAACTCATGAACTGTTTAGGATCTATACCATATTCCTCGAAAATAGCATAGGCTTTATTTTTCAGCTTCTTGTTGACGGTGTCCCAGTCGACAGATTCTGACGCGCTAAAGCAATATGTCTTTCCAGGAATACTGATAGGGCTGCCGGAGAAGGAGACGTGTTCTTTAAGATCCCCCTTGAGATCTTTGACGATTTCTTCGAACAAATTAAGATATCCAGCGACTTTAACCGCTCTTTCGGTATCTCTGGTAATGTGGAAAGCCTTTATGTGGGGGATTCCCTCAGCATCGAACTGTAGGATATCCTTGACAACAGGGCATTCGGCCATCACCGGACAATACTGACAGTTCTTATGGGGGATAGCCACATCCCACGATCTGGTCCCCTCGATGATCTGAATGCGTGCAAGGATCTCTTGCTCGATATCAGTCAGACACAGAACGTACTTGGGATCGGTATCCGTTGTTGCCAAAAGCCGCTGTCTTATCTCCTCATTTTTCACCCAGATACAGTCTGCAGAGTAGCTGCCATATCTTGCGAAGTGCAGGATGGTATGGATCTCGTTCAGGTAGGGGTGCGCCTTGGAGATTACCCAGGCATAAAGGCCAAGTTGGAAGGTATCAGCGGCCTCGATGTTGGGTTGGGTCTTATGGTCATAGAGGTATACTTTGTCAACGTTATCAGACATTACCATGATGTCAGCACGTCCCCTGACAAAGGCCTCCGGGTCATCATAAGAACACTCTTTGAAGCTATCGTCTTCCCACTTAACAGCGACCTTAAGCTCTATCTCGGCATCTTCGGTGAGTATTTTTGGCGGGTGTTCCAGGTATTTATAGGCCATATGCATGATCTCTTTGACCTCGGGATATGCTGCCGGATGCCTGATAACCGCTTCAGTGATGAGTTTTTGCAGTTCTTCGTGGGCTATGGTGATGTGACCGTTGATATTACTTCTCATAAGCTGGGTAAGATGTTCGAAGACTTCATGGACAGCAGATCCCCTAGCTTGGGGTACCTCTTCTCTTCTGGAAACTCTCCTTTCGATGTCGATGTACTGTCGGTAGAATGAATAAGGACACGTAGCTGTCTCTAGCCTGGATGGGCTATAAGGACCATATTTTAGTATCATGTTTCCTCCTCGTTCTCTGTTTCCTCAGTCTCAGGGCCTTCCTCTTCTGTATCATCAGCAGTGTCATAGCCATCTTCACAGTGGGTAAACTCTGTCTGCTCAATGATCCATTCAAGCAGGACCTCTGGGTGCATATCCGCATCTACGGCGATCTTAATAATTTTTTCTTTAAGGTCACACAGGTGACCAATATAAGGACGCAGCTCTTTTAGGGCTAATCCCTTTCCAAATACTTTCTTCTTAATAGGGTGCATTGTGACGCCCGCCATCTGTAAACTCCTGATTTGTGGTGGAAAAGTAAAAGCCCCCAGGAGGGGGCTTCGTGGAGAACAAACATGTATTATCCTAAGATTTTAGGATCATTGCCTACATGACCCTTATACCAGAGTACGGAGGTTCATTATCATAGTACATCACCAGGATGGAATTGCCAACTCCCCCGAAGGCTTTTATTGTTTAAAACGCTCCAAATAGTCTCTAATCATCGTCGCCTAAGTCTAAATCATCATCGTCATCGTCGTCCTCGTAGTCATCCTCTTCGTCCTCTTCTTCCTCCTTAAACAGATCGTCGAAGTCTTCATCCTCGTTATCATACTCTTCTTCGGCTGCCTGGAGATCCGGCATCGAGGCGGTGAGGTCGCCCTCAGACTCATCTTCTGACATCGCGTCGTTATCCATAAGGATTTCGTTCAAGTCATGGTCTGTCATATTTAATCCTTAATGTCTGTTTTCGTTTCCTGGAGCTCATCCGCAATTTCCCTGAGAATATCTACCAAAAGGGTTTTCCTGTCAACTTGCAATGCGGTGAGTATGGCCATCTCAGCAACCCCCGGGCTATATATAACGCCCAACGCATGATTGCGAAGTTTTCTGTGTAAGTCCTCTTTAAGCTCTTTTAGAACCTCATTAAGGTTATCCTGTGGGGTTGATGACATTTTTGTGTTCTCCTTTCTCGTCAGTTATCACCAAGCGATAGTGACTCCCCCTTAGTTCTATAATAGCCGAGTCCTCTTTTATACTCTTAAGTGCCTGGTAAAGGTGTTTAATGTTAGCACTTATTTTGGTAGTGGGGCCGTCGTAAGTGCACTCTACTTCCTCTCTGGCTTGGTTTTGAAAGTCGTGATTGTCTAGACTTAAGTATACCTCGTTCTTGCTAAAGACGATCTCTACAGGCAAAACTCTTTTGGATAATGCTTTCGAGAACAAAGCTAATCTTTTAAGTGCTTTAAGCATAGGAACTTTTGTAAGCAGGACCTTCATAGCAACACCGTCAGGGGTCACCGATCTGTGGTCAGGGATATCTCCGCTGCCAAGGGTGGATGTTGCGTATACATTTCTTTTTGAAAAGTGAATCTTATACTCATCCACGCTGACGAATCCCTGTTCGCCCTTTTCTTTAAACAGGTTGGTATAGCTCTTAACGCTCTCGATGGGTAACAGGAAAGGACGCCCACACCGTATAAGTCTATTGGGAAATAGGCTCAGCCTGAATCCATCAGTACAGTAAAAATGCGTATTAGTCACAACTACTGCCTTGGTAAAAGGTCTAGCCGCGTCCACATCTGCAGTACAGTAAGTAATACGGCTCAGCGCATCAAAGAAATCCTCGTAATTCACCTCCTGCCATTCTTTCTGTATTATCAGTTCCCTCTCTGGAAACCTGTCTTTGCTTAATGTAGCTAAACTATACCAACTCCTTACGGTCTTTAGGGTTAGACCAGACTCATAGCCTATAGCTATCTGGTCCTCAGAAATACCTTTCAACAGAGAAAAAAAGTTTACCCCCGAAACCCCTACACAAAACGTCTCATGCGGCGATACGTCTCCGAGCATGACTTCGATCTGCCTGAACATGTTGTTCGCAGAAAGACGTATCTTGTCTCCGTACCCGTTGATCTTAATGTAAAAAAAGTGTGGTACGGCTCTCTGACCTTTGGAAGTAGGGCGCTCACAGGTAGCTATGATCTTCTCTACTGCATCAAGTAGCAAGGCTCTAGATACCACTAACTCTTTCATAGTTCCTCCACAGGTAAAGAGAACGAGGGCTAGGAGCTCTCGTTCGGGTACCCGAACACTTTATCCGGGTTGTCCGGGCTGTGTTGGCGCTGTAGTGACGGTTACGTTTACCGGTGGAGCTTTCTTGTCTTTGCTGAAGAACCCACCAATTTTTTTGAAGGCCCAACCGCCAAGATCATAAATACCATGACCAAACACAACTAAACCAAGACATGCTGCGATTTTTGCACCATTGCTGTCCAAACTGAGACCCATACGGCCCCCTTTCATGTCCCCTAGTTAAGGTAACCGGTCGCCTCGGGGTTTAGAGCGCGAACGTCGAAGGTTACGATTCCTTCTACATTACTTATACCAATTTTCACTTTGTTTTTTCAGAATTTAGCCCTCGCCAGTACCCTCTCTTTCTTGAAGAACTCAGCTAATCCCCTCATAGTTCGAAGCGCTTGGCTCTGCTGCTCAGAGCTCCGCGCCGCAGACTTCACCGCCCCCATTAGAACATCAAGTCCCTCATCGAGAATTGCGCCTAGTAGGAACGGATTTCTAGGAAACGCCGAGTTATATCCATAACCACAATTTATTATCGTCATGATTAGTATCATCGCCTTTTGCGCGTCATAACCTCCCCGTGGTTCACAAGTACAAAGAAATTCATCCATCTGCATAATCAGATCAAGAAACTCTACGCGTTCATACCCACTTAAAGTCTTCTCTATAAGGTCTTGCTCATCATAATAGTGGGCTAAACTGCCTTCATAAGGACACAGTTCTACCCCCTTCTCAACAGGGGGCTCGTATCTCGGTTGCTGGATTACCGGAGTACTCAGAGGGACTCTGGCGGGCACCCCATCGACAAAATTTATGATGATGTCGCTTTTATTGGCTGCATCCGATTGTAAAATGTAGGCTACTATCCCTGCGATTATCGGCACAATATGTGCTGGCAAATTATACATATGTCCCCCAGAAGAAAATGTGTTATCCCCCGACGCAGCAGCTTACATAAACGCTACATCAAAGCCCTTATACCGATTATCAGAGATTTTTTTTACAGATTGGCTTTAGAAATTACAGTCTTGAGAGTTTCAGCGGAGGGCGCGGGTTTGCGATATACGATGTAGTCTACACCGGAGATCTCCAGCTTCTTGCCGCCAGAGTAGGACCAACTGAAGTTGACGACGCAACCAGAATCCTCATACCATTTGTCGAGCTTCGCATT
>Ga0209777_10005539_pt1 | contig 14494 bp, 13 predicted proteins | sample FrelakmetHBP12HB_FD_187147 | JGI IMG/M metagenome (GOLD analysis project Ga0209777, IMG submission 187147) | Freshwater lake sediment microbial communities from the University of Notre Dame, USA, for methane emissions studies -HBP12 HB (SPAdes)... | ecosystem: Environmental > Aquatic >...
AATTGAACTTCAGGCATATCTATATTAACAGTATGAAGTTTATTTCTATCATCTCTTAAAACAATAGTATACCTAGCTGTTTTAGTTGGTTCTAAATCTCCTGGATCAATAGGTAAAACTTGTTTTGTAAATTTAACCATTCTTAAAGGAAACTTCTTTTTCTCCTCAAGTATTTTAAAAGATTTCCTTAAATCACTTTCAAAAGATTGTTGAAAATCTATTTTTCTTTTATTCAAAATTTTACTAGGATTCTTATTTTGATTAATTGAATTAATTCCAATTTTTCCAAACACAGAATCTCTTGATTCATTTTTATAAACGTCTTCTTCTAAAATAGTTGGAGCATAATCTGTTTTCAAAGACATTAATATTTTTGGATAATGTTTTGGATCAATTGTATTTACAAAATTTTCTGTTTTCTCTTTATCTCTAGTCATGTTATACACAACAGATCTAATAGCTAATTTTTGAGCATTAACTGGAGAAATAGAACTTTGATCTATTAATTCTTTTTGTTTTTGTGGTGGCATTTTTTCAACAAAAGTTCTAATAGATTCTTTTATTTTATCACTAATTAATGAATTATTTCCTGTAACTTGTGATATATCTTTATCAGTATTTTCAACTTCATGATTAGTTTGAATCGTAGAAGCAACATGATTAGAATAATCTTTTGTTTTTTGATCTTGATTCTTTTGAACGTTAACAGATTCAATAGTTTTAAAACTTCGAAGAATAGAAAAAATTCTACCAGCAGAAAGTCTCTTTTCTGGATTTGATAAAAGACTAAACTTAACTGTTTCATTATCTGTTAAAGCTAATAAGATATAATCAAATGGAATTGGATCTTTAGATTTAAACATTAAAAATAATGGAAAAGCTTTTCTATCCCAAATATTTTCTGGAATTGGATTTGTCAAATCAACGTGATATAGCAAAATATTTTTTCTATTTGGATACAAAGTTTTTGCTGATAATAAATAAGAAATAATTTTTCCTAATATGATTGGACGTCTATAAGATCCTTTTTTAAACTTTTGATCTAAACTTTCTAAAAATGGAGTTGTATCAATAAATAAATTACTTAGATAACTCTTATAAAGCTTTATTGGTATAATTCGATTCGCTACAAATTGAGTTAACAATTTAGGAAAAATTGTTATCTTTGGAACTAATGAAGGAAGAATAGTTCCATATTTAACATAACGTTTTGGAATTCTTAACTTAGGATAAGTTAAAGAAAAATTAGAATTTTCAGAATAGAAAATAATGTTATAATAAGAATGATCATCTTCTTGTGTTATGGCTAGACTAGAAGTAAAAAAAGGAAATAATTTAAGTTTTTTAATATCGATCATTACAGTTCCTAGGATGTTACTAATCTATTTTTTTGATATTTTGCTATTGCATTTAAAATAGATTGTTTTTCTAATTCATTTTCATCTCGAATAATATCTGAAATAGATTCTTCTGGAACATGTTGAATTTTGGGTTCTTCAATTTTTTCAGGTTGCTGTTCTGGTTCAGGTTCTATTTCATCTCCTTTAGGAGTTAATCTTTTTAATATCGATAAAATTTTTCCAAAATCATATGGTTTCATCGACTGATTATAAATACTTGTAAATTTAATTGATCCATCTTCTTCAATAGCTAAAACTACATTATCAAAAGGAAAAGTTCCATTACCAACTTTTGCTATCATTGCTAATATTGCAGCTCTTCTATTAATAAATTGTTGTGGTATTTCTTTAGATAAATTAACGTGATATAAAAAAATTGATTTTTGATTCCCAAATCTTTTAGCATCTGTTAAGTATGATATTATTTTTGTTAAAACAACAGGTCTCTGATAAGAAGCTTTATTATATGTTTCATCTAGTTTATTCATAAAAGGAGTTGTATCAATAAAAACATTTGTATTATCTGGTTTAAGAATTGGCAACAAACCTAATTTTTTTCTATATTCAGTTAAATTTTTCATAACAGGAATTATACGAGGAACTTTAGAAGCTAAATAGGTAATCTTTTTAGCAAACTGTCTTCTAATATTTAACTTAGGATAAACAGTAACAAAATCTTCGTTTTCAGATAAAAAAATAATGTTATAAGCTTTATCTTCATTAACTGGTATAGAGACTAATTTAGTAAAAAATGGATATAATTTTATCTTCATTATATTTAACATAAAATTCCCCTTTTATTTTTGTTCAGTTTTAGAATCTATTGAATTATTTAACATACTAAATTTATAACTTCCACAATCATAAATTTTATCAATTTTATTTAATTTCATTAATTGTGATTCTGATAAATTTTTATCATATATTTTTAACTTAGACTTCAAAATATTTTTTCTAAAATTATATCGATGATATCGAACAGACCCAATAATATACCAATAATTAGGACCTGTTTCTCCTTCTAATAAAAATCCTAATTTTCGATACAAATTACCATTTGACCATCTTCTATCTGCATATGAAAAAATTTTATGCCATTGATAATTTCGTGTAAAATAAGTTAATAATTTCGAAGCAATTCCTACTACTGAATAATCTAATTTATTACAAAATCTATTCAATTCCCAAGTATCATTATTAGATATTCCACCTTTAGAAATATTTGGTTTTGAAAATGTCATAACAGACACTAATTCATTATTATAAAAAGCCCCTAATCGAATTGAACTAATATCACTTCCCTGTATATGATTTTTCTCTAAAAATTCATTTTTTTCATTATTATCTATTTTTTTAATAATACATTTTCTTGCATGTATCCTATGTAAACTTTTATTATTAAAAATACTTTTCAATCTTGAACATACTATATTTTTTTTATTGATCCACTCATCTTCAAAAATATGAAATAATGCTATTCCTTGTTTTAAACAATTATCGCTTTTTGATATATGATAATTTTTATCGGAAATAATAGAATACGAATGCCAATACAAACCATCTACTTCTATAGCAATTTTTAAATCTGGAATGTATATATCTATTTGTTTAGGAGGTATTATTTTATATGTTGAACGAATTATTTTGCCATTATAAATAGAAGAAATAAAATCAACTATTTCGTTTTCTATACCCATATAATCAATAGGATTACACTTTAAACATCTTGGAACTTTTCCACAATCTATCCTATCAATAAATTCTATTCCACATTTTTTACATTTAAAATGATATTCATGATTATTATTATTACTATATTCATTTTCTTCAAATAAAGGTTCAGCATCTCCTAATCTATCAGATTTAATTAAAAAATCAAAAAATTTTTTATGACGAGAATCTTTCATTTTTTGAATTATCGACAAATTCTGCATTGGATTTTCTGTTCCATATTTTGATAAATTTGTATTTTTAATTATATCTTTTACTACTTCAGATTGAAAAATATATTCAGTGCCATACGAAATAATACTTTTTTGTTTTTTAATATTTTTAATGTCCTCAGATTGCGATATATTTTTACAACCATAATGATCTAGTGTAGTTTGAACGTGTTTAGATTTAACTATATCACTTTTCATAGGAGAATCACAACCATAAATATTTATACAAGTATTTTTAAATTTCTGAAATATTTTCGAATCACACAATGGTGCCGGTCCACCGTATTTCTTAATATTAGTATTTCTAATTGCTAATTTTCTTTTCGGATCTTTATTACAACATTGAATTGAACAATATCGCTTATAACCTTTTTCTAGCGATACAAATTTTAAATCTTTTCCACAAGAACATCTCAATACAGGATTACTATTTAAAAATTTAATATAATATGTTTCTGAAGTATAAATCGGATTTTTATTCTTCTCACATCTATTTAAATGTTGTGATAATTTATACCACGCATCAAATTCTTTTAAACATAATTGACATCTCATAAAAATTCCTAAAAATTCCCCTTTTATTTTTATTCGGATAATAAATTTTTAAATTACTTCTTTTAACTTTATTTGATTTTGAAATTCAATAATAACTTTTTCTTTATTTTCTTTCCATTCTTTTAACCAAATAATAAAAAATTTATATCCTAATAACTCTAAATCTTTTTGTCTTATTATATCATGTTTAATCGACCAAGTATATTTGTGCCACGGTTCATATACTTCAACAATTATTTTCTTTTCATCATTTCTAGAATCAGGAAAATAACCAATTAATTTCTCTCCTCTAATAGGAAGAAAAAATCCAGTTAATAATTCAAAATCATTAATAATTTCGGTTTCTTGATGCCCTTTTCTCGGCGAAAAATTATTTGGATCTTTTAATCCACAATTCATATCATTAATTAAATTTTCTCTAAAAATTTGTCTACCTTCAAACGTTTTAGAATAATTATCAACTCCATAATGTTCTAAACATGTTTGTTTACCTTTTTCTTGAACTTGATTAGAACAATAAGGAGCATTTCCATTATATCGTTTTTGATTTGTTTCTTTAATTTTATTTCGAATTTCTGGATTTTTTAATGGATTATCATATCCAGTTTTTTGATTGTAATTTAATTTTCTTTTTAAAGTTATTTCATCAAGTTTATTTTTTGAAAAATTTTGCCATGTTTTTTTATATTTTTTCTTCATCTCAAGATTTTGATCTATTGTTCTTTCAAATCTTGTTTTTATTTTCTTTTCAATAATTTCTGGATTTTTTGATGGATTATCATAACCGGTTAATTGTTGATTTGTATTATTATATTTTAATCGAACAATAGAATCAGATGCTCCACATTTACTAGAACAATGTTTTAAATATCCAATATGAATTCCATAAAATTGTGTAGTCTTTCCACAATAACAAATTCCTTCTTTTTCAACTTTAAAAAACTTATCATAATATTCTTTAGTTTTAATTTTGTGTTTTTTAACAATATGACTAGATAATCCAGTATATCCAGAACACTCTTTTTCACATATTTTACATATCATATTTTTTAAAAATTGCCAGTTACAAGCTTTTCTAAAATAGTCTCATTTGAAGGTCTATCATACATTAATCCAGTTGTAATTGATTGTTTTGGATTTTCAAAAGATAAAGCTTGCAACCACGATTCTAAACCTGGCAAAGCTTTTAATGATCCTACCATTGGATTATAGTTTTTATTTAATCTCGCAGGAAATGATGGGTTTCCTTTATCCCTTAAAAGATTAGATGCGAGAATTTCAAAATGAACTAAATCAGCTTCTGTACCAAGACCCATATAAAGATTATAAATCTTTAAAGCAAAATGATCTGCATTTCGCCATGGTGATCTTCCAGAGAATAAAGAATCAAACATTTTGATTTTTTCTGAAAAAATATCTGGTGTTGGAAGACATGTAAATACAACTGAATTAATTGGAAATTCAATCTTAATGATATTTTCCAACTCTATTACTTTTTTATCTTTTAAATCAATTTCTATCTTATTATCTATAGTAATATCTGTATTATATGAGAGATATTTTAATTTAAAATACGCATAATTTAAATTGATTTTTTGACTATTAACTTTAATATCTTTTTTTACATCTTTATATTCTAATTTATTAATTTCTATTTCGCCATTAACTAAAGAAATTAAATTATTAGATTGTTGTTTAAAACTTTTTTCTAAAAAATGTTTATCAGAATCAGACATAATCCGAGAAACTTCTTCTAAAATTTGAAATTCTTTAATATTTATTGAACCACCTACATGAAATGTTCGCATGATAGTTTGAGATAATTTTTCACCGAGAATTTCTCCGGCCAATATTCCAACATATCTCGTTTTATTTCTCAACAATAATTCACCATAACACGTTCTACAAATACTTCTAGATAAACAATATAAAGGTGATCTTAAAGAAATAACTTCTCCAAGATGTTCTTTCTTATTAAAAGGAACAATAACACCTTTTTTATTTATTATATATCTACCATCTAGTCTATTAGCAACATCACTAGTTACTTTAATAGAAAATGTTCTTCTTGTTTTACAATCTTTAATTCTGGGATCTGCTTCAACTCTTTGAAGAGCAAAAACTAATTGTCTTGAAAGATAACCAGTATCTGAAGTATTGATAACTCTATCTATCATTCCCTGGCGAGCAGAATATCCATTATTAAAAAATTCTTGGCTAGTAAATCCATCAGAATAAGAATGAGGAAATATTTTAACTTCATCTGGAGTTTGAATTAAACCTTTAGAAACAATAATTTGAGCAGATTGATTATATCCACCTTTTAATCCACCGGCTTTGCCAATTAAACCAATATTTGTATTCTTCTTTTCACAATATTCTTTTAAAGAAGCTTCAATTAATTTCATTATTTTAGAAGCCTCAATTGGATCTTTAGTTGTTTTTAACTGCTCTTTTAATTTACGGATAGATGAAGGTATATCTAATAAATCATTTAATGTAAATGAAGGAGCCATAATTGTATAATATTTAACTCCGATATTAACTAAATTAAAACAAAAGTCAACATATTTTGATTTTTCTTTTAAACCATATTCTTTATGTATTTTTTGAACTAATGTTTTAATATCAGATTTTGATAATGGTTTATTTGTATGATATTTTTTGCTAGGTAAAATTCTATTAAATAAAACTCTACCAACAGTTGTTACTTCACCATCATATTTAATAATATCTAGAGGTTCTAGTTCAAATAATTGTTCATCTGTTCTAATAACAATTGGGGCTTTTTTAGAAGGAGAATCTTGTGTTAAAGCATATATTCCAATAACAACATCTTTACTAAAATCATCACCAACTAAATTAATTGAATCCATAGAATTAGAATGAATCATTTTATCTTTAACTTCTTCAATAGCCTCTTTAGTTATTGGAACATAAAGAGCCATTGCATCTCCATCAAAATCTGCATTGAATCCAGCACATTTTGCTATTGGTAATTGAATAGAATCTCCATCAATCATAACCGGTTTAAAACCTAAAACTGATTCTGGATGCAATGCAGGATCTCTTTTTGCAATAACAACTTTATCTTTAATTACTCGAATAATAGAAGCTTTAACTAAATCTTCTAATTCTTGGTTAATCTTAAATCCTTTTTGTATACTATTAAATAAATTTCTAAGAGAAACTATAGATAATTCTGATCCATCCCACTGTTTTATTAATCTTCCTAAAACTTCTTTCTTAACGTTTCCACTATTATACATGTCAAATAAAATAAACGGTTCAAAAATCTTTACTAAAATTCTAAAAGGAATTCCAATTTCATCTATTTTAATTTTACCTGCACCACCAACTATAACAGCACGACCAGTAAAATCTGCTCTTTTGCCAAGAACATTCTTTCGAATTAATCCTTCTTTTTTAGATATTTTTTGAATTAAAAAATCATAAAGTTGATCTATTAATTGTTGCATTTTACTAGATAAAATATCATACATCGGTCCACTCGTAATTGATAAAGATTGCAATTGCATTGATTGACGAATAATTTTTACATAATAATCATTAATTGGATCAATTCTTAAACCGCCATGAACCTCGTCAACAGCAGCATCTCGATATCCTGCTGGCATTACTATACATTTATCAATAAAAACTAAATTCTTTTTATGATATGTTATTAACATATTCTTCATATCAATACGTCTAGTTGATTCTTCAACTCGACCAAAGATCTTATCAAAATTTTTTATAACTGAATTGATGCTATTAATATCTCCAGTTTTATCTTCTTCTAATATTCCATTATCATTTATCTTATAAGCCTTTTCTCTATTAATAGCTAAAATAGCTTTCTTATTTAAAAACTCTATTGTTTTTACTAAAGCCGGATGAACAACTTTACAATGTAAATCAATATATGATAAAGTCTTTTTTCTTTCTGGACCTTCTTTACTACCAAAAATTATTTCACTAAATAATCCATCGGGATGAAAATTGTTGCTTTTGCCAACAGTATATTCTGTTGATAATACTGGTCGCAAATTTGATGTTACTTTTTTAAGGTCTAAAAGATATATCATTATTTAACCCTTATCAGTTAATGGAGATAATGGAGAAAGTTTCATTGATTGAGCCATTGGTGTTTTAGATTGTCTTCTAACTAGATTAGTTCTATATGTTTTCAATTTTTGAATTTCTTTTGATATTCTCATTTGTAAATACATTATCTTAGTATTTATTAATGGATCTTGTGATGTTTGTTTCATCTTTAAAAGAGTCATTAATGTGCTTTTTAAAGTTTGTATTTTACATCTTGATATACATACAGAATTTTGAAATAAAGCATTAGATCCATTCGGAATTATTCTTCTACATTTATCAGAACACGTTTTTAATGCAGCTTCACAACTAGATAAAATCTGAAGCATAGATTGCTGCTGTGAAAAAACTTCTAATAACGTATTCGCCATAAAACATATTCCCTTTGATATTTGTTCATGTTTTCTAAACAAGGATCTAATTTATTATAAAAACTTTTCTTGAATAGATTAAACTACTATATATATTTATTAAAATGTTGAAGGAGTTTACATGATTAAATTCAAAGATGCAGGAAAAAGAAAATACCAAATTATCAATATAGAAAAGACTAATAACCAAGAAGAAATAATTTGTAATCTTGATTTAGTATTTTCCCCAATCTCAAATAAGTTTTTTAGACTAACTGAATTCGTTGAAAATTGTAGTGAAAAACTTGGTTCAGAATTTGATAATTGGTTTGTTAAATTGATCAAAGATTATAAAGCTTCAAATTATGATTATTTAATCATTAAAAATAACTTACCTCAATTAAAAGAATTTTGCGATAAATATCTAGAATTAACTAATATTAATTTTGAAAATTATATTAATCGATCGAAAGCATCGAAGAATAGTATTTTCTTTGATGCTAGTGAAATTAAAAAAATTATTCAAGTATCAAATTATTTAAAGATATATTTCATAATTGCACAAGATACAGAAATGAAGTTAATTAATAAGTTTCATAAAGAAACCTATAATAAGCTAGTTGAAACAATCAATAATAACAATACGATTTATAAATTATTCAAAATTGTTAGTTCCAAGACGTATGAATATAATTATTCTGACCGCTACATGTGGGAATATATCAAAACTATTTATTGTAAGCCCACGGATATGCATGTCTTTTCGATATTTAATTTCTTAATGAATAATATTTTAGTAACATGTAGTACTGATCAAAACCCAATTCCATACTTAATTAGCGTAATAGATGAATCAATTAAATGGATATTAAAGAATATCTATAAAGATGCAATCATATATAGTGATACAATTAGCACGCAAGATGTGTATACAATTCAAAGTAAAGATAATTTAGCGTCATATAGTCATAATGATACAATTGGAAAATTATTAGTAATAAGTTATAATCAATTAGAAAAATCTGGTATTGATAATATAGATAAATTTAGAACATCATTAACAAATTTAAAAGAAATATCATTATTTGCAAATTATATTACATATCCAATTCTGTCTAAAGTTTTAAATATACCATATAGACATTTCTTGACATTATCAGTATCAAATTCATATTTGTTAAATATATTACTTTTCTACTTGTTATCTGATGATTTCAAGAAGCAATATTCTGTATTGTCAAGAATGCTTTTATACTATAATAAACAGAAACCAATTCTAAAGACAACTTATAAGATTAAAAATATTGATGTGTTTACTGAGACTTTAGGCACATTTTTATCATTTAAAAATAATCTTACACCTTATGATTTTCAAAGTGGAATCATGGGCAAATTAAGTAGAAATACATATGCATCATTCTTAAATGAACAAGAAATTCCTAATGTACCATTAGCAAAATTAGAAGTTGATATTATTAAATTCTATAACGATTATTTTGATAATCGTATGGAACCAATGTTTATTGAATTAAGAGATAAAATTGATAAAATGTTATAAATTAAACGATTCAAAAGGTCTTGAGGGCAGAAATGTCTTCAAGACCTTTTATTACACATAAAAAATTTTGAATTGTTTCTTCTTTATTTTCTTTCCAATCTCTCTCTTTCACTCGAAAAATATTCAAATTAATAGTATGATAATCTAAATCTTTTTGTAAATCTATAATTTTTTGATAATTATAACTATGATGCACTTCATCAAATTCAATTACTAATTGTAATTTTTCTATATAACCATCGGGAAAATATCCAATAATTTGTTTATTTCTTTGTATGATATAATTACAACATTCTTGAAAAATATTTAAACACTCTCTTTCTAATTGTCCTATTCTAGGAACAAGAGGTTCTCCATTCAATCTTTGTTTCTCAATTGATTTAATAAAATTTTCTCGACATATTTTTCTTCCTTCAAATGTCTGAGAAAAATAAGCAAAACCATATTTTTCAAATGAAAGTTCTATTTTTCTTTTTTTAACTTCTCTTATCTGACTAGCATTTTCGACCCCATATTTCTCTATAAATACATTTTTTAAATAATTTTTAAAATCATCATTTAACATTGGATGTTCAACACCATATCGTTCAATATAACTTTTAATTTTCTTTTGATTAATTTCATCTGATTGACTAGGATAATCAACATTAAAATGTTTTCTACATGTTTGAATTTTTTTCTGTTTAATTTCTTCTAATTGATTAGGATTATCAACGCCATATCGTGCTTGACATATTTTTCTTTTTGTTTCTTTTACATCAACTGATTGATTTGGACTTTCTGTTCCATATCTTTCTAAACTTGTTTGAATTTTTTTATCTTGAATTTCTTTAACTTGACTTGGATTTTCAACACCATATTTTAATAACATAGCTTGTCTTTTTCGTTCTTTTACTTCAGGACTTTTATTTGCATGTCCCAAAGCAAATCGAGCAGATAAAGTTTTAACTTCTTGACCACATCCACATTCGCATAATTTCATGTAATTTATTCGATATTTAAATAGAATCAATCTTTTTATAAATGAAAAAATTAAAAGGAGTTTATTACTTGATGAAAAGAAAAGATTATTTAGACTGGGATACTACTTTAATGGGAATTGCCCAACTTATCTCTTTCCGCAGTAAAGATCCTAATACTAGACACGGAGCAGTAATTGTAGATCAAAATCATAAGATTTTGTCACTTGGTTATAATGGATTTCCAAGGGGCGTAAGCGATGATATTTTCCCATGGACAAGTCCAGAAAAGTATCCATATGTTGTACATGCAGAATTAAATGCGATACTAAATTCTAATCATAATTTAAAAGATTCAACATTATATCTATGGAGTGAAAAGGGTTATTTACCATGTGAAGAATGCACTAAAGCAATTCTTACATCAGAAATTAAAGAAGTGGTTTTAGCATTTCAAACTATTGAAAATACTAAAAAATTTGATTGGAAACCACCCAGAGAAATGTTTACAGCATTAAATATTAAACTTCGAATAATAGAAAATTATACTGGTTCAATTGTATCGATTACGGAACAATTTAATAAACTTTTAGATAACAATACAACAAGGAGAATCGAAGATGAAAAGAAAAACAGTAACTATGATATGTCTGATAATTGCGGTTGTGATTGCGAATAATATATCAGTATTTGCTCAAACAAATCAACCGCCAGCATCAACAATATACGCGGATTGGATTCAAATAAAAAATGATAAAGGTGTTATATTAGCTTCAATTAGTCCAGATGGTAAAGTTGCTATTTCACCCAATTCTTCTTTTGATGAAGTTGTTAATACATTAATTGGAAGAATTATTTCTCAGAATCAACAATTTCAAGAACAAATGCGGATAGCTAAAAAAGTCATGGATGAAGCGCAAAGTAAAGCTAATATGACTAGTCAAAAAGCTTTAGAAATTATTCAATTGTGGAATCCTCCACCGCAACCACCAGTTGCAATTAAAACAAATACACCTGTATTAAAAAAAACAGAAGTAACAAAAGAAGAATCACCGATAAAAATTAAGCCTAAAGCATGGTACGAATTACTCTGAGGAGATAATATGTTCATAGTAATTGATGGACCAAATGGTAGTGGAAAGACCACCGTAATTAATAATCTTAAAGCTAAAGGTATTGATACATTAAGTAGTCCTAATGGAACACCTTTAGCTCAATTTCTTAGACCAGTATGTAGAGGAACTGAACCATGGGTTGATGTTGATAAAACAGTTCAATTCCTTGCATTTAGTGCTGCTCGATTTGATGAGTACCTTAGACGAGTTCATAAAAAAGAACATTTAATTGTGGCAGATAGATGGTGGACCTCTACTAAAATTTATTGAATAAATTATATGAAAATATTATGTAAAATATGTCAAAAAGAATTTAAATCATTTTGTCAGCTATCTCATCATTGCAAGCAACATCAATTATCAGCTAAAGAATATTATGATTTACAATTAAAAAAAGAAAATGATGGAATTTGTATTAAATGTAAATCAATAACAAATTTCAAAACTATTGAAAAAGGTTATGAAAAATATTGTCCTTCAAAAGATTGTTCAATGGAAAAGAAAAAAGAAACATGTAAAGAAAAATATGGATCTGATTTTTTCTTTCAGACAGATGCACATAAACAAAAAACCAAACTAACTAATTTAAAAAAATATGGAACTGAATCATCAAATCAATCCGAATCAGTTAAAGATAAAATGAAAAAATCATGTCTAGAAAATCATGGTGTTGATTATTTTGTTAAATCATCTCAATTTAATATTATCAGAACACAAAATTGTTTAAAAAAATATGGAACTATTCATCCGCAACAAACAGAACAAGTTAAAATTAAAACTAAAAATACATGTTTAAAAAAATATAACTGTGAATATGCTGTTCAATCTTTACAAAGTAGAAATAAACAAAAAGAAACAATGATGTCACAATATGGCGTTGAAATACCATATCAAAATATAGAAATTAAAGAAAGAGGAAAACAAACTTGCTTAAAAAATAATGGTGTTGAATGGCCAATGCAATCATCATTAATTCAAAAAAAATCACATCAAACATGTTTGAAAAAATATGGATTTGAATATCCAACACAATCAAAAATTATACAAGAAAAAATAAAACAAACATGTTTAAAAAAATATGGTTTTGAATATCCAATACAAAATCCTGAAATTTTTCTAAAACGAGAAAAAGGATACTATAAAAGAAAAGAATTTATTTTTCCATCTGGTCAAAAAATGATTGTTCAAGGCGAAGAACCACAATTTTTAAAACATATAATTGAAAATCAAATAATACAAGAAACAGACATTCAAAAAGGATTAAAATTTCAATATCTTTCAAATGATAATAAAATTAGAAATTATTTTTCTGATTTTTTCATACATTCACTTAACTTAATCATCGAAATTAAATCTAGTTATATCTTAAATAATTATGAAAAATTTATGAAAGAAAAAGAAAAATCTGTTAAAGATAGCGGATATAATTTTATTTTAATCATTGATCAAAAATTTGATGAATTTGATAAAATCGTTAAACAATTACGGAAGAAATAATCAATGCATATATGTCTAGAAGGTTCAAATGGCGGTGGGAAAACAACAGTTTTAAAATATCTTTCTCAAAAAGGTTATAAAACGTTATCTAGTCCCAACGGAACTGAATTAGCTAAATATCTAAGACCTGCTTGTAGAGGTACAGATCAATGGTCTAATTTATCTGATATGATAAAATTTCTTTTATTTTCTGCTGCTAGATGTGATGAATTTGATAAACTTATCAAAAATAAAAACGATATTATTATTTGTGACAGGTGGCATTTTTCGACTTGGGTGTATCAGTGTCAATTAGGAAATATTCCAGTAAATCTATATGAAATGACTATTCATCCAGAAGAAAAAATTGATCTAGTTATTATTTTAACAGGCAATTCAAATATTTTAATTGATAGAGTTATTAAAGAAAGAGAAAAAAATCCATCTCATGGTATTTGTACTTGGACAAAAGAAAAAGAAACCATGAAACAAATTAATAAAATCTATAAAAATAAACTTCCTAAATATTTAAAAGAAAAACAAATCCCATACACTATAATTAATACTAGCAATTTATCTATTGAACAAGTTCAAAGTCGAATTGAAGAGATAATTGAAAATACTTGTAGAGTAAAAATCTCATGACCTATATATGGGGTGCTTGGTTGTTTGGTGCTTTATTATTCTATACATTTGCGGAATATTCATCCAAGTTATTTAGTAATACTACTGCACTTAAATGGGCATTTTTAGCTTGGGTAGGATATAGTATCAATGTATTCTTTTGGCTAGGCGCATTGAAGAGTAAAAATGAATTAGCTATTATAAGTACATTCTTATCTATTGCTTATGTTATTTCAAGTGTAATACTTGGATATGTTATTTTTGGAGAAACAATAACAATTAAACAATGGATAGGAATTATTTTAGCTATTTGCGCTATAGCTTTACTAGTTTAATCATCAACCAGGAATAACTGCTTTAACTGCTTTTTCTGGAAGATTAAGTATTCTATGTGCAGCAGTACCAGC
>Ga0209777_10005540_pt1 | contig 14492 bp, 12 predicted proteins | sample FrelakmetHBP12HB_FD_187147 | JGI IMG/M metagenome (GOLD analysis project Ga0209777, IMG submission 187147) | Freshwater lake sediment microbial communities from the University of Notre Dame, USA, for methane emissions studies -HBP12 HB (SPAdes)... | ecosystem: Environmental > Aquatic >...
CGGACAGTCCAACCGCCTGGTCGGTACGGAGTGTCGAGCTGTTCTTCTGTAAGGCCCTTGGTAGCCTCGCGAAGCTTTGCCGGTGCCTCTGCAATCTGCCGGATGAGGTTTTGTCGGCTGACATCGTTGAGTTCGGGTTCCGGTTGGAATTTTCCGATGGGATAACGAAGATCTGTCATGGTGTCTTGACTCCTCTTATGAACATCAATTTAGAATCCATCATAGAACCTTTTGGAAGATAGGCAACTCTCACGCCAAGACCTGCTGCTCGCAATAAAATACAGCAACGAGTCATTGCGAGCGTTCTTTGCGAAGTGACTTGTTCTGTCATCCCCGCACGTTTTAAGCGGGGATCCAGTACGTGAACTGCATCGGCTACGTGCAAAGGTAGAGCTCAGTCCTGGATTCCCGATAGAAGTTCGCTTCTCAGAATCCCGCTTTGTGAGCGGAATCCAGAAAGCGGACATTAGGGAATGACGGGGTTTTGATATAGATTGCTTCGTCGAACCTCCTACGGAGTCTCTCCCCGTAACGACTGGGTTGCGTGTTGCCCGAGTCTTTTCGTCTTTGCCCGACAATTCTAGAAATAGCTTCTAGTGTTTTTCCTCCAGCAACGAGATCTTTCCGTCAAGATCTGAAGTGATCACGCGGCGGTTCTTGAGTGGAACGGGCGTACTGGCGATCGTCACGCCGATTCGGTGTTCCCAGAGAATTGCACCCGAATGGGCATCTAACGCAAAGATCACCCCGTTTTTCGTTCCGAAATAGACTACACCATCTCGCTCCATTGGCATCGACGGATCAATGTCGTAACCGTAACCGCAGTTTGTGGCCCAGACTTCTGCAGGCGACGAAGCAGAGGAATTGAACGCAACAACCGTGTCCGTCATGCATCGCACGTAGATCCGACTCCCGTCTTCTGAAATTCCCACGCACTCCCTCACCTGATGTTGCTTGGAGCGCCAGATCGTTTTTCCTGTCTGGGCATCGATCGCTGTCATGTAACGGTCGGGTGCAACGACGAACACTTTTCCGTTTGCTGCCACCGGCCAGCATGCGGCCGGGGAGTACAGCACTCCGGCGTTTCCATTCGACCACTTCCAGACCAATGAACCGTCCTTGACAGACAGCGCGTAGAGATACGTGTCCCACGCGCCAAAGATCACCTTCTCCTCGTAGAGAAGCGGTTTCGTTTCGACAAATCCGCCAACATTTTTGAACTCCCACTTCACTCTACCGGTCTTCAGATCGAGAGCACGAAACACTCCGTCGCTCCCACCGATATAGACAACGCCATCACGGATGGTCGCTGCGGCAACAACAGGCGCCCCCGTCTGTATCTTCCATAAGAGTGTGCCGCGGTCGGCGTCAAGGCAATAAATATTTCTGTCTGAAGAGCCGATGACGACTCTGCCATCAGAAACATCAGGAGTAGAATAGACGGTTCCTGCACTCTTGAACTTCCATTTCAATGACCCATCCTTCACAGAGTAGCAATACACCGCCCCGCCGCTATTGCCTGATATAACACAATCCTTCCACACGGCGGGAGTTGACGCAATCGTAAACCGAGTGTCTACGCTCCAGAGAGCCTTCGTGCCGGGATACAGATTGTTGACAGCAAAATCCGGGCGAGAATACGTTGTTGTGTCTCTAGAAAAGTCCCGCTGACCGAGGGTTATGGTGTGCCAAGGGTTCTTCCAGTCGGCGCCAGGCGAGCGCTCCCGGAAGAACACCGTATCAGGTTTCACGTCAACGATGGTATAGGCGCCCACGGGTTGGCGCGCACGCAGGTTGGATCGCCCCATGACGGCCGGGAGACCCTCAAAGTTCATCACCTCGTTGGTGTGGCCATGTCCGACGAGGACCACTTGTGTATTACATCGTTTAAGTCTTTCGGCGACGGTATACCAGTTATCGATTCCCGGATCAAGAGGATAATGAGTTACGAAGAACAATGGTTGAGTTTTCTTCGGGAAGGCGGCGAGAGTTGAATCAAGCCAGCGGAGGTCTTCCGGTGAGAAGTGTCCATCTCCCATCTTCATGATTGGACCCTGGTGGATTCCGATGAAGCGGTAACCGCCATAGCTGAAGGCGAACTTGTCACTTCCCCAAAGAGCAAGAAACTTTGTGCAACCCGATTGAGACCATTTTGTATCGTGATTACCCGGGATAATGTAGTATGGCTTCTTCAAGCTGTCGAGTATTGATTTGGCCGTCTCCAACTGTGAATTGGAGCCCATTTCTGTAACATCGCCTGAGAGGATCACGAACGCTATGTCGTCTATTCCATTGATGTCCCGGACCGAATTGCTCAGATCCGCCGCCCCCGTCTGGCTGCCGACGTGCGTGTCGGTTAACCAGGCAAAGCGGAAACTTTGCCGCTGAGCAAATAAGGTGGTTGAAAGAAGAAAGATGAAAACGAAAAGCGAAGACCGGCTAAGGTATCTCATTTAGGTTATTGTTTTTGACCTGATACAAGCAAAGCACGAAATCCGAAAAACGAAATGTCAAAGAAACTCGAAATCCTAAAGGCAAAATCCGAAACACGACATTCTTGATTCTTGTTTTCGAGTTTTGGATTCTTTTGAGATTTCGAATTTAGGATTTCGGATTTTCCAATGTTCATTGCTTCGAGTCTGCTTTTCGCTTCCTGATCTGCATTCGGATCACCTCGACAACACTTGGTATCCCTGGAATTAAGACGAGAGCAATGATAACGAGACTGAAGTTGTTCTTGACGAGTGGAACGCTTCCGAAGAAATATCCTGCGGGGATGAACAGAAGAACCCAGAGGGAACCCCCCACAACATTGAACAAGAGAAACCGGCGATAGGTCATGCTCCCAATGCCTGCGACAAATGGAGCAAACGTTCGGATGATCGGCAGGAAGCGCGCAATGATGATGGTTTTGCCGCCATGTCTTTCATAGAACTGATGCGTTCGAATGAGGTATTCCTTGTTGAGAAACCGACTGTTCTCTTTCTGGAAGACTTTCGGGCCGACGTAGTCACCGATCCAGTAATTTGCAGTATCACCGAGGACTGCCGCAAGGATCATGAGTACAATAGATGTCGGAAGGTCCAGCGCATTGATTGCCGCGAGAGAACCGACTGCAAAGAGCAATGAGTCTCCGGGAAGAAATGGGGTAACCACAAGGCCGGTTTCACAAAAAATGATCACAAAAAGAATTGCATAGACCCATGCCCCGTACTGCGAACAGAGGTCAAACAGATGTCGGTCGAGATGAAGAATGAAGTCTAACACGTCCGGGATGAACCCCATGAAAATCTCCTTTGTGGGCGAGCAAAAATGAAATACGAAAATTCAGTTCACTCAAATCGACCGCTTGTTGGAAAATGGCTAAAGCCCATTGGGGGGGTCTTTTTCATGCCCTGACCTAAAGGTCAGGGCACGGGCCATTTCTTTCAGCGCCTAACGATGTCCTTCAGGGCCTGGCCATGCCCTTTAGGGCGTGGCCAAACAAATGAAATAATAACTCCAGAGGTTTTAACCCCTCCGAACAGGGGTCAACTTGAACAGACTATTTTTGGACTCCGAGTTCTTTGAGAATGTGGTCTGCCCCGCCGACTTTCTCAGTGACCCAGAGAACATAACGAATATCGACAGCGATGGAGCGGCTGTACGATTCGCTCCAGGCGTAATCATTGATTGTCGCTTCGTAAGCGCGGTCAAAGTTGACACCAACAAGCTCACCGTAAGCATTCAGCACCGGACTTCCGGAATTTCCTCCGGTTGTATCCATGTCATAGAGAATGGCTACTGGCACATCCTTGAGTTTCGCACTCTTGTAGCGGCCAAAGTCCTTTGCTTTGTAGAGGTCGAGGACCTTCTGAGGAGTTGCGTATGGTTCTTTCCCGGTTGTCTTTTCAACGACGCCTGTCAGAGTGGTGATGGGCTTGAAATATGTCGCGTCGACCGGCGTGTATCCTTTGATGTGCCCGAAGGTGAACCGGAGCGTGCTGTTTGCGTCAGGTATGAAGCTCGTTTTTTGATACTGTTGCTTGACGTCGATCAGAAGGGCTGAGAGTTTCGACAACGCGCCATCGCGCTGTTGGCGTGTTTCCCGGAGCTTCTGGTATGTCGGATAGAGCATTCCCGCTGCACGGATGAACGGATCCTTCAGTTGTTCGAGTTCGGCCACCGGCTTCCCAAAGGCAGCTGTGAGAACCGATTCATCGGTGAGTTTCGTCTGAGCAAAGGCCTGGTCAATGATGCGGGTAATCTCCTCTTCGCTCCGTCCTTTGAATTGACGATCGATCTCGTCGATACGTTGGTTCTCGGGCAATGCCAAGGCCTGAAGGAGGATGTGTTTTAGGAAAGCTTTCTCGGTCGGTTCATAATAGTTGCGAAGACCTTGCTTCAGGTTTGCCTTGGTATTGTTGAGATTGCGCTCGGTGTACGCTGGGAGACGCTCGAGATCGGGCTTCTGCAACTCAAGTGCAGACTCATACAGCGTGAAAGCGTAACTAAGGAGTGATGTGCTTGTCCGGAGGTTGTCGAGGACCATCTCTGCTGCGGCATGGTCCGTCATTTCCTGGTACACTTTGCCGATATCGTCGAGAACTGAGCCATAAAGAGCTTTCCGTTGCGGATCGGCATCGATGAATTGCTGCAGAAGTTTTTCCTCGGCTTGTTTGTTTTCAACAATATGAAGACGCTTCATGCCGAGCAATTTCCCGCGGTAATTTTTCATGGTGTTCGCTAAACCTTTGATGCGCGCATCATGCTTCAATGCGATGGCCCGGTCGTTCTTCCCCACCTCCTCCATCGTGGCGATTTGCCAGTCGTACAGATCGGCGACGTACGGCATCCGACAGTTCTCTTCGTATGCGAGATAATGAGATGTTCTGTGGCGGAATGTCCGACCCGGATACCCCAGGATAAAGGCAAAGTCCCCTTCTTCAACACCCGCAGGATTTACTTTGAGGAACTTCTTCGGATGGTAAGGAACGTTGTTCGCAGAAAACTCTGCGGGCGATCCGTCCGGTGCTACGTAGGCACGCAGGAATGAAAAGTCTCCCGTGTGACGCGGCCATACCCAATTGTCATTCTCCCCGCCAAACTCACCGATGGACCGCGGTGGTACATATACAAGTCGGACATCACGAAGGACAGTTGAAAGGAAGAGCACGTACACTTTGCCGGTGAACATTTCAGAAACGTCGGCTCGCTTGCCGGGGTATTTCTTCTCCGTCTCTGCAACAATCTCCCTGATTTTCTTGTCCATCGCTTTTGTTCGTTCAGTAAGCTCCACCTTGTCATTGATGACGCTCAGCACCTCTTTGGAGACGTCGCGATACGATTCGAGAATCCGTGCAGAGATTCCTCGTGCCTGGATTTCGTCCTTTTGTGTCGGTGCGTGGAAGCCGAACGTCACAAAGTCGTTCTCCTTAGTGCTCGCCGCCTGGACGGCACCGAACGCGCAATGATGGTTTGTTATGATGAGACCCTCGGACGAAACAAATGATCCGGTACACCCGCTCAGTTGCACGACAGCATCGATAAGACCCGCACGATTGGGATTGTAGATGGCCTTTGGGTCGATTTTGAGGCCTTTTGCCTTCAAATTGAACTTGTAGATCTCGCTGATGGGGTACATTCCCTCGTCGGCGAGTGATGGCTGCAAAAGGAAGAAGGCAAAACAGAGGAGAAGGAGAGAACGCTTTGCCATGGCGACGACCTCCAATGAATGAGAGAGAAGAGATGGAAGTGTATTCAAATTTTGTCGAAAAGCCAATGGAGAAGAAAAACGGGAGATGACTTACAGTCGGCGAGAAACAAAGTAGCAGCGCAACAAACAAGGCAGGCAAATGGCGTCTTCATTCCAGGTTAGGGAATTTGTCTGAGCAATATCAGATCCGCGATCTTCCGCGCAATCTGAATCGGCTCTCCCTCGTTTCGGTTTGTGAGGACAATAACGGTGAGTCGCTGGTCTGGCATGCGGAGGATTGCATTGCGGAATCCTCGCGTGGAGCCCTCATGCAAAAACCTCGTGCTATTTTTGTACGGCTCGATGAACCAACCAAATCCATATGTTGTTCGACTGCCGTCATTCAGTTTCGCGGGCGTGACTGCCTCTTTAAAAAGAGAAGAACGCACAAGCGAATTGGTATACAACGCTTGGTCCCATTTGAAGAGGTCGTCAACAGATGAGTAGATGCCTCCGTCTCCCAGCACGGCGCTCGTCACGCTCTGATCGGTACGCACAAATCCGGCGTCGGTGCGTGAATAACCGTACGCTCGCTCGTCCACGTTCGAGATACCCTGTTGATAGGCAATCGTATGGTTCATGCCGAGCGGATCAAAGATATTGTTCTTCAAGAACCGTGCAAACGATTGTCCCGAGACAGATTCAACAACGAGGGCAAGGAGGGAATATCCTGAATTACTGTATTTGAATTTCGCCCCAGGGGGAAAATAGACGGAATCGATGCTTTGCAGCAGGGAGAGAACATCCTTATCAAGCACCTGAACAGTCTGGCTCTCGGGAATGAGGTCCTCGTAGTCAACGATTCCTGAAGTATGGTTGAGCAGATGCCGGATTTTCACATCGTGCAAATACGTCGGTGCTCCGGGTAGCACATCGGTAAGGCGGCTGTCGAGCGTGAGCTTTCCTGTGTTGACGAGCATCAGTATTGCCATCGCAGTGAATTGCTTTGTTACGGAAGCAAGCCGGTAGTTGGTGCTCGTGGTGCACGGAGTACGAGCTTCCAAATCAGCCATACCATATGCCTTGCTGTAGAAGATCTTGCCGTCTTTGATGACGGCGACGGAGGCACCAGGGCTGGTTGATGGGGAGTATTCGGAGAACAGCGAGTCAACAGAATAAGTACACGTATCCTTCCTTGCGTAGGGAGCGCAAGAAATCAAAACGAAGGCACAAAGCAACAGGATCAGCCTGGAGTGAGTCATCAAAACTCCTGTTCTTTGTCCATGAAAACTGTCCCGCAAACCCTACTTACTACTCAAAACTAAATAACTCAAAACTTGGAACTCAGAACTCAGAGCTTGAAACTTGAAACTTACCTTACAGCCCCTCCTGCGCCATGACGTACGTCAGTATAGCCATTGCCGCCGCCCCGAGAGCGAGCTCGCGTTCGTTCACCGAAGCAAGATTGTCGTTTTCCGAATGATGAACGTCAAAATAACGATGCGAATCAACCGACAATGAGATCATCGGTACACCTTTTTGAGCAAGCGGGCCGATGTCGGTTCCCCCGCCTCCGTGGGTGATTTGGTCAGCGCCAAATGATCGGAGAAGCGGTCCCCACGGCGCAACTTTGATGTACGTGAGACTGTCACCAATGCCGAAGCCGCGAGGATTAAATCCTCCTGCATCAGATTCAATCGCCGCGATGTGCTTCTCGCCGGGACGATCCTTTGCTGCATACCCGATGCCTCCGCGATCGCCATTTTCTTCATTCATGAACATCACTGCACGGATCGTCCGTTTCGGTTTGAGGCCGAGCTTCTTGAGGAGCCGCAGCGCCTCTAGGGACTGGACACATCCGGCTCCATCGTCCTGCGCGCCATATCCAATGTCCCAGCTGTCGAGATGCCCGCCTATGACGATCACCTCGTTCGGCTTCTCAGTTCCCCTTAACTCTCCGACAACATTTGCCGATTCAACATCGGGCAACGTTTGAGCCGAGAGTCTTAATTGAATACGAACGGGAACTCCTTGAGCCAGGAGCTTGCTCAAATTCTCTGCACCGCGTGTGCTGATTGCCGCAGAAGGAACTTTGGTGACAGTATCAACATATCCCATGGCGCCGGTGTGCGGAGAATCATCAATACGGGTTGTCATCGAACGAACGAGAGCAGCCACGCCACCGGCCCGTGCCGCCATAATCGCACCACCGCCACGCTGGTCAACAGCACCTCCATAGGCGGCAAAGGTCTGCAATTGGGTTCGGTCCATGGGCCGGTTGAAGAAAATAATCTTGCCTTTTCCTTTTTCTCCCAACTTCTGCAGTTCATCGAATGACTTCACCTCAATGACTTCAGCGGTTATTCCCTCTGGGGGTGTTGCGATGCTTCCACCAAGCGCAGTAATCTTGAGTTTTTCCCGCTGATCAGATGGAAGCAGAAGATATGCTTCCTCGACCGGGCCTCGAACCCAATGGGGAACCATCACTGTCTCGAGGTGAACGTTTTCAAAACCGAGCTCCTCCATTTTAGCCTTCGCCCACAAGACGGCCTTTGCAGCCTGCGGCGATCCGCTGATGCGGTTACCGATGTTCGTGCAAAGGTCTTCGAGCATGTTGTACGAGTTGTTGGAACTAAGAGCCTCCTTGGCGATTCGCACGGCCAGGGAGTCGTATTTTTGTATCACCGGAGACTGTGCTGCGAGGACGGACGAGAACAGTATCACGAACGCTGGAATGAAGATGAAGTTTCTTCTCTGCATGGAATTGATTCTCCCCACATTGAAAGGAATTGCAGTGTGTATTCTACTGTCGGATTTGAACGCCTGAAGATTCGTTACATCGTTGATAATACTAGTGAATTTTGTGCCCGCGGTCAACGAACAAGAGAACAAACTTGCGGGAGAACAGGGGATATGGTACATTTTGCGCAGCTGTCTACCCATCCACAATCGTTCCGTACGTCCGATGAGGCATCGTTCATGAAGAAGAAACTAACGCTTCACCTGCTCAACGAGACGTTTACGATCAACAAACTTCCACAGTTTGCCGAAATCCCATCAATTCTTTCAAAGGGAGAAATGTGTTTTATCTTTCGAACTGATGAGGAACTCACCATTGTCTGTCCTGATTACATGGCGCCGAATAACGTTCAACAAGAACTAGGATGGAGGTGCCTCAAAGTGGAAGGTCAGATGAAGCTGGAGGAAGTCGGCATGCTTGCGTCAATCACTGAGCCACTCGCGGAAGCGCAGGTCCCGATCTTCGCCATCAGCACATTCAACACCGACTATGTGCTCGTGATGGAGGAGCATCTGGTGAATGCCGTGCAGGCTCTTCAAAAAGCCGGTCATGAGTTTGTCCACAAGGAACAATAACGAAGACTAACCTGCCGGTGAAGGCTTCGACGCCGGTTTTTGCATCCTCGTTTTCAAAACCATCGCAACGTCCGCCATCTCCACACCGCGTTCTTGGAGCAGTACAATCAGGTGATACAAAAGATCTGCTGATTCCTCTTTGAGCCCTTCGCGATCCTGTTGCAGCGCTGCGACTACAGTTTCGATCGCCTCTTCTCCGACTTTCTGCGCAATGCGTCCGATGCCTTGCTGGAAAAGTTTTGCCGTATACGAACCCTCAGGCTGGTGTTGCCGCCGGTCCCGGATGGTGTTCTCAAGATGACCGAACACAGAACTCACTTCGTCCGTTTTTTCTTCACCAAAACAGGTGTGCACGCCGGTGTGGCACACTGGGCCCGTTGGATGTGCGTACACCAACACGGCGTCTCCGTCGCAGTCGGCTTTGATGGAAACAACTTCGAGCACGTTGCCGGAGGTTTCTCCCTTTTGCCAAAAGCGATTTTTCGATCTGCTCCAGAATGTCACCCTGCGCTCTTCCAGGGTTTTGGCCAACGCCTCCTTGTTCATGTATCCAAGCATGAGAACCTGTCTGGTTGTCGCATCCTGAATGATCGCAGGAATGAGACCGTTCATCTTGTCGAAATTGAGCTTGTCAATCATAGCCGGACCGGAATATTGTTCGTCTGGAGAAACTCTTTGATGTCAGTGATCGATATCTGTTGATAATGGAAAACACTCGCGGCAAGAACAGCATCTGCTCTGCCGATTGTGATGGCATCTCTGATATGCTCTCGTGTTCCCGCGCCCCCCGATGCGATCACGGGAACGCTGGTACAGAGCGAAATCGTTCGAAGCAGATCAAGATCGTAACCTTCTTTCATGCCATCGGCATCCATGGATGTTATCAGAAGCTCGCCTGCACCGCGTCGGACTGCATCCTGAGCCCAGGCAATGGCATCAAGCGTCGTCTCTTCCGAACCGCCTTTTGTCCAGACACCCCAGCCGCTCCCTTTCCGTTTTGCGTCAATTGCAGCAACGATAGACTGAGAACCGACGGCTGCCGAAGCTTCCTGGAGGAACTCCGGTTGCTCTACAATGGCCGTGTTGAGGGAAACTTTATCGGCTCCGGCATCGAGAGCGCGCAGAACATCGTCAACATCACTGATGCCACCACCAACAGTGAACGGAATTTGGATTGCCCGGGCGACGCGCTCGACAACTGAAAAAAACGTCTTTCGCCCCTCTTTCGAAGCGCTGATATCAAGGAATACGAGCTCATCGGCCCCCTCGTCGGAGTACCGCGATGCGAGATCAACGGGATCGCCTGCGTCGCGGAGGTCCACGAATTTCGTCCCCTTGACAGTCCTGCCGTCCTTGACATCAAGACAAGGAATGATCCGCTTTGTCAACATATAATCTTCACGCCCTTGGGAAACGAACCAATTGATCTATGGTCACTCTACCCTCGTAGAGTGCCTTGCCAACCACAGCGGCATAGCAGCCAACACCTGCCAGGTTTTCGATGTCGGTGATCTGCGAAACTCCGCCGGAGGCGATAAGCTGAATTGATGGAAACTCTGCCACGAGTGACCGATACAATTCCAGGTTCGGACCCTCGAGCATTCCATCGAGGTTGATATCGGTGCAGAGAAAGCTTTTCGCGCCGGCGCGTGCCATCGTATCCACGAACGCTGATGGAGTGAGACGCGCGCGCTCCAGCCATCCTTTGTGAGCAACGGCGCCGTCTCTGACATCGACGGCGGTGACAAATCGCTCCGTTCCGAACTCGCGGATCCAATCCTGAACAATATGCGGGGATTCAACAGCAAGACTTCCAATGACAACGCGCGCTGCGCCCGCATCAAAGAGCCTGCAAATGTCCTGACGCGTACGTATCCCGCCACCAATCTGAACATGAAGTGAGCCGATCTCTAATATAGAGTCAAGAGCTTCCCAGTTGATAACGTGACCCGCTTTCGCTCCTTCCAAATCAACAACATGGAGAGAAGACAGGCCGGCGTCGCGAAAGGACTGGGCCACGGCCGAAGGAGAATTGGAATACACGTTTTGTGACGCAAAATCCCCTTGCCGTAAGCGAACACAATTACCCTGATAGATATCAATGGCTGGATAGATCAGCATAGCTCAATAAAGTTTTTCATAACCTGAATACCGGCTGCTCCCGATTTTTCCGTGTGGAACTGAACGCCGTAGAAATTCTGCTTTTGCACAGCGGCGGAGAACGCTTCGCCGTATTGCGTTATTCCGATAGTCTCTGGTCCGACAGGTGCGCGGAATGAATGCACGAAATAGAAATACTCGTTGTCACGAATCTTGTTGAAGAGAGGATTGTTTGCTAAGGCATTGACCCGATTCCAGCCAATATGAGGAACCTTCAACTTCGTTTCGTCGAACCGGGAGATACGGCCGGGAACAACGCCCAGGCATGCCGTATCGCGTTCATCAGAATGCTCAAAAAGTATCTGCATGCCGATACAAATGCCAAGAAAAGGAACCTTCGCGGTGGTTAACCAGTGGAGGAGTCCAATCTGACCGAGAGACTTCATTGCGCTGCGCGCTTCTCCAACTCCTGGCAGGATCAACTTCGTGGCCCCCTGAAGTTCAGCGATGTCTTTGGAAACAAAGTACGGCTGACCGAGCCGATCGAGCGCATTGCCGACGGACCGAATGTTGCCGGCGCCATAGTCGATAATGCCGATCATAGAGATCCCTTCGTCGATGGAAGCGAGCCGGATGCCTTGGCATCAATCGCGACGGCTTGTTTCAAAGCTCTGGCAACACCCTTAAAGATTGCCTCGATCTTGTGATGATCGTTCCGTCCCTGCACGGTGATGTGAAGATTTGCACGCAACCCATCGGCAAATGCCCGGAAGAAATCTTCCACGAGCTCCGTCGGAAACTCACCCACCTGCTCTCGTTCGAACGCTCCCTGGAATAGAAAATACGGCCTGCCGCCAAGGTCAACCGCAACCTGCGCGAGCGACTCGTCCATCGGCAGGAGAAAACCATAGCGCTCGATGCCGCGCTTTTCGCCCAGCGCCTGACGGATGGCTTCACCTAACGCCAGGCCTGTGTCCTCTATTGTATGGTGCTCATCGACATGGAGGTCGCCTTTGACGCCAAGCTTGATGTCGATGAGCGAATGCTTGGAGAGCTGTGCAAGCATGTGGTCGAAGAAGCCTAATCCCGTGTTTATGACGTACGATCCCGTACCATCGAGGGTCACATCAACCGCAATCGATGTTTCGTGTGTCGTGCGGTCGATATGTGCGGTGCGGATGCTCGAAGCGACATACCGACAGGCGTCGAGACAATTTTTCACAACGACGTCCGCTTTGCTTTCCTTCGAATTCGCCAAACGGATGGTTTGGCAGCCAATGTTTTTTCCAAACTGTACATCGGTCTCGCGGTCGCCAATCACAAATGTACGCTGGAGATCCAGAGTGTTCTCTTTCAAATAGGTTGCCACAAGTCCGGTCTTTGGCTTCCTGCAGCTACATTGGTCGGCAGGAGTATGCGGACAGATGAAAATTCGGGAGAATGTGATTCCTTCGCCCCGAAGGATGCCAAGGAGTTTTTTCTGGGGTGCATCGAATGAAGACTGCGGAAACCGATCGGTGCCCAATCCATCCTGATTCGTGACGAGGACGAGTTCGAATCCACTATCGCGGAGTAATCGAAGGCCTTCGATAGCACCAGGAATGAGCTCAAGCTTCTCCAGCGAATCGATCTGCTCATCAGGGGGTTCGATAATGATTGTGCCGTCGCGATCAAGAAAGACTACGTTCATCGTTCAAGTTCCTTCAGTGCATTCAGGAGAAGATCGTTTTGTTCCGGGGTGCCGACGGAGATGCGAAGGCAGTTCTCTAGTTTAGGCTCGGAGCTTCGATCGCGCACGATGATGCCGCGTTCGGCAAGCTTCCGATACAGCGACCGCGCATCGGCGCAACGGACCAGAAGAAAATTTGCGTCTGACGGAAAGATGTTTTTCACAAATCGAAATGTCGATAGTTGCCTGACAAGCCTCTGCCTCTCCATCGCTACCGACGCCACACTTCTTTTCACATGCTCTGTACTATCGAGTGCCTTCAGCGCTTCGGTGCTTGTCAGGATATTGATGTTGTATGGCGACTTCACCTTCATCAGATAGGAGATAATCTGAGGGTGAGCAATGGCATAGCCGAGTCGAATTGCCGCCAGGCCCCAGGCTTTTGACAATGTCCGCAAGACGACAAGGTTTGGAAATCGCTCGACTTCTCGTATCAACGATTCAGATTGTGCAAAATCGGCATACGCTTCATCAGCGACGACAATAGAGCCAGTGTGTGCACACAGGTTCAAGATGTCGGTACGGTTCAGAAGGTTTCCCGTTGGGTTGTTCGGTGAACAACAGAAGATGACTTTCGTGTCCGCCTTCGTGCACTGGTTCACAGCCTCCACGTCGATCTGGAAATCGTCGGTCAACAAGCATGAATCCACGCGGACGTTATTGACGTCGGCGGCGACGCGATACATTCCGTACGTCGGTTCGAGAATGAGCACCGCATCCTTTTGAGGTTCGCAGAAAATCCGAAGAAGGAGATCGATCACTTCATCCGATCCAACTCCGACGAAAAGATTCTCGAGTTGAACTCCGTGCAACTGTGCAAGTCGGGAACGCAAAGCGGCCTGGAAAGGATCAGGATAGCGGTTGAGCTCCAGTCCGTCGAACGTAATCGCGCTGCCGAATGCGTTTTCGTTCGCGTCGAGGAGAACTCCACTGAGGTAGTCCTGTCGCGCGCTTCGGTACGGTTTCAGCGCACGGATGTTCGGTCGTATGAGGGCTTCGATGTCGATCATGAGCTGGTTCGTTCTTCCAATCGTTGTGTCACAGAGCGTGCATGTGCTTCAAGCCCCTCGATCTTCGCAAGCGTTGTCAAAACGGGAGCCAACCGCTGGAGACCGTCCTGCGTAATCAGTTGAAACGTCATCGATTTTTGGAAGCTATCGACAGAGACGCCGCTGACCCATCGGGCCGATCCTCCGGTGGGAAGCGTATGATTGGTTCCGGAAGCATAATCGCCAGCCGTGACAGGGGCGAATGCGCCGAGAAAGACAGAACCAGCGTTTTGGATTTGTGGGACAAGGGCTTCCGGCTCGCGCATATTAATCAAAAGATGCTCTGGCGCATACATATTTGAGAAGCCTATCGCTTCCTCAACCGACTGCACAACGATCACATAGCTGTTCTGCAGAGACTTCATCGCAATTTCGTTACGGGGAAGCAGTTCGAGCTGCTGCTGAAGTTCGTCCAACACTGCTTGTGCAAACGCTTCGCCGGTGGTCAAGAGAATAACTTGTGCTTGCGGGTCGTGTTCTGCCTGCGAAAGCAAGTCCGCCGCAACAGTTGCAGGTCTGGCTGAATCGTCGGCAATGATCAACAACTCTGACGGCCCTGCTAGGA
>Ga0209777_10005541_pt1 | contig 14492 bp, 22 predicted proteins | sample FrelakmetHBP12HB_FD_187147 | JGI IMG/M metagenome (GOLD analysis project Ga0209777, IMG submission 187147) | Freshwater lake sediment microbial communities from the University of Notre Dame, USA, for methane emissions studies -HBP12 HB (SPAdes)... | ecosystem: Environmental > Aquatic >...
ATGGAACAATAGCTGTACTAAATGGTTCTGTAGTTAAATCTCTTTGCGGAGATGTAATTACGCTAAAAGACGGCACTGTAGTAAAGTACCTTCGTTATTAATATTATGCCCTCTGACCAACTTTCCAGAATCATTGATGTTAACTCTTTAGCCAAGCCAATACCTCAATCATTATTGGCGGCTAGAACGGCTATCCAGTCATCCCCAAAACTTCAAGACATTTTCAAGAAAGCTAAAGCTGAAAAATGGACTCCTGATGCTTTAGCGGATGCTTTATTTGTTAATTTACCTGAGTATTTAGAAAGCTCTGAAAATCTGTGGGATATCTCTCTGTATCTTGCTGATGAGTATTTACAATATGGGGACAAGGTTTTATTAGTATCCACGGAAACAGGGAGAGCTATTTGGCAAATAACTGAGGATGACATTTATATCCCGGAACCCGTTAGACGTGAAGGGTCAGATACATTAGCCCAACCCCTACCTAGGCTAAGACCCGATCTAGAAGGTTTTCTGATCAACTGGCAATTTATTGAAAGCCGAGATCAGCAAATTCTACAAACCTTGGCTAAAAGGCTTTCAAGTTCCGCCATTCAAGTCCGAGAAAATGATAAGAGATTATTAAGAGCCACTAGAAAAGGACGAAAGCATTTAGCGGAGGTAGTAGAAGAAGAGTTGCCTATTTTATTACCCCCTAAAGCGGGGATAGCCAAAGAGTTCTTTGATCTTTGCGTTCTTGAGACTTCTTTGAAAGATATCCCTAAAGATTTTAGATCATTACCCCCAGAAAAAGCTATTGCTAATGTTGTTACACAAGTAGGGGATGCCTTGTCGTTTAATCTACGGCAAGATCCTTTTACAACGATCAAGCATCAAATTATGTATCAATGGGTACGTTGTATTGCTAGAACTCTGGCAAATTATAAAGAGCCAGAGTCTTGTAAAATCAATGAAGCTTCTGTTTTGGATACTTTGCCTCCAAGTTTTTGGATAAGTACACCTAATACGGCAATGGCGCTTAGGGGGAAAAGAGTCTTACCTGTTATTGACGCTTCCACGGTTTTGTTACATACGTGGTTAGCCCCATTATTTTACATTTGGATACCTTTAGAGTCTTATAAGTGTCATTCCCGTGAATTATTAAATCGTTGGGAGATTATTGCTGAGTGTGAGTTTACTCTTCACATAAAGCCTGAAGCTTTTTCTTTATACCAGTTTACAGATGTGCCTTTATCAGGTCTTTCTATAGAGCTGGTTGCATGAGCAAGCATTATTATTCGATAGTTGCTTATTCGACTATCTCTATTCAGTATCAAGAACCGTCCTTGGTTTTTATTGAACCTGGGGTAAACGCTTTTACGGTATTGACGGATGACATCAAAGGGTTTACAGCTCGTCTTGAATCCGAGGGAATTAGGATTGATCAAATCAATCAACTTGATGGAGAAGAAGCCTTCGAAGGTACAGCTTTACCAACCACTCAAGTTGGGGTATTAAAAGTGTAGTGTACATGCCCCCTCCTAGTCAAATAACCTCATTAACACCTGAGCAAGAATTAAAGGTTCAGGAATATTACGATAAATTTTTCAAGCAAGCCACTTGTACTGATCCAGCGGATAGACCAAAAGCTGAGAAAGCGGCATTGAGGTTAGTTGAAATTGGAGGGGTTAAAATAGATAAGATAGAATGGGTAGCTAAACCAATTGGCGCAACTGTTTTCTATAATTTTCTCAATGCTGGTTTCAGGAATAAGCTCAATGATACTCTCCGTGATGTTCTCTGGAATAAGCTCAGTGATGCTTTAAATGTTGCTCTCTGGGATACCAATTGGTTAGCATTTTATATCTTTGGTAGAGATGGGATAGAATATGATGAAATACTTAAATTATATGGAGAGCTTAATGAATCATGTTTTGCTTTAAGTGTTTTACTTGAAGCAATTATTTTGTGTGAACGACCTAGAAAATGTGAAATTGTTAATGGGAAATTAGTGGGCATAGAATGGAGAGATTCAAACGATCTCTTGATCAATGAAATGAATTCTTTGGGGAAGAAACCCCTAACTTTGTGGGATTATGTACAAAAAGAATCGGAGTTCTGAAAGATGAATTCCCACATCAACAACCTAGCTGTTAAAAAAGCATTACAAAGTTCTTGTAAGTTTAGGGTCTCTGCTATTGGTTTTAATAAAAAGATGGAATGTGTAGCTAAAGCAACTAACATCTCTCGTTTCCCATGGAAAAGTGGTGGTATGCATGCTGAGAGACGCCTAATGAATATGGCTAAACGTAAGGGCATCAAATCCATTCTCATTTGTAGAGTAGGCAAAAGCGGAAATCTCCGGCCTATTGATCCTTGCCCAACTTGTGCCCAAAAAGCTAAGGAACTTAACATAAAATTAATCAAGCTCGTCTAAGATAATTACTAATTCTTTTAGCCTAAATGTCCCAAGCACTAAAAACTACAATAATCACTCCCGCTAAGAAGTTACGATCAATTACTCATCTACCAATAGCGATACTTGCTGATTTATTTGAGGTTTCTCGGACTACTTATTACAAGTGGATGAGCGGGGTTACTCCACATAATGAACATTTTCAGCATCTTATTGATGTCCTGATTCATATAGAAGATGCTCAAAAACGACTCCCAGCTTCAGTTGATCTTTCTATTTGGCTTCGCACTCCAATTTCATCTGGGGCAAAGACACCTTTAGACTATCTACATAATCGTAAATTTTCAATCTTTTGTGGACTTATTCTTCGTGAGAAATCCACCAACATGAAGTTTGATAACCCAATTCCATTACCCTTTCCAGGTCCAATGATGTCTTCAGAAGAACGAAAGATTGCCCGTGAACGTACAAGTCCTCTTCCTCGTATTGAAATTGAAGAGTAAGTAATATTCAAACTTAATTTCACGATATTCGTAAAAGGGGTATTTGCGAAGCGGTGTAAACATAGGATATGGGACAAATTCTATATCCACCAAATATCCTAGACATCCCTCATAAAATAATCTTTCTAGCTGGGTCTATCCAGGGCGCTTATCCTTGGCAAGAGGAAGCTGCAATAATCATTTGGTAAGATGGTGTATTAAACAAATAGAACGTATCTGATATGTCAAGATGGGAAAAATCAAACAAAGCTACTTGGTTATATTTTCAATCTCTTATGATGTTTGAATTATACTCATCTGGTTGATTAACAAGTAAGAATGCAACGCTATAGAGCCATAAAGGTAGAATTAGATCCAAATAATCGGATTAGGACTTTATTATTTAGATCAGCGGGAGCGGCTAGGTTTGCATGGAATTGGTCTTTATCTAGAAGAATTGAAAGATTTAATACTAAAGAAGGGAAAAACAAGTTTACTAATGCTTTTGCTGAGCATAAAGAATTAGTAAAACTCAAGCAAAATGAATTAAGTTGGCTTTATGATGTAGCTAAGGATTGCCCCCAATATGCCCTAAGGTCTTTAGATTCAGCTTTTAGAACATTTTGGAAAGAACGTAAAAACGGGGTTGGTTTTCCTAAGTTTAAGAAAAAAGGTAAAGCTAGGGATTCTTTTTCATTACAACAAGGAATCAAAGTTCATAAAAGGCATGTCTACCTTCCAAGATTAGGTTGGATTAGAGTTAAGGAACCAGTAGAACTTAAAGGAGCTACTATCAAACATGCTACAGTTAGTAGAATAACGGATAAATGGTTTGTTTCTTTATGCGTGATTGAAGAAGTTCCTGAACCTCTTCAAGTTCAAGGATCAGTTATTGGGATTGATTTAGGGGTTACCACTTTTGCTACTCTTTCAAATAAGACTAAAATTTCTTCTCCTCAACCTTTGAAAAAAGCTCTTACTAAATTAGCTAAAGCTCAAAAGTCACTTTCAAGAAAGCAGAAAGGATCAAATAACAAAAAGAAAGCGGTTCTGAAAGTTTCAAAAATTCATGCAAGAATAGCTAACATTAGGCGAGATTTCCTTCACAAGTTAACTACTATGCTGGCAAAAACCAAGTCAGTAATAGTTATTGAAGATCTTAATGTGAAGGGGATGGTAAAAAATCATAACTTATCTAGATCAATTAGTGATCAAGGATGGTGTGAATTTAGAAGGCAGCTTGAATATAAAACCCAATGGTATGGGTCAAACTTGATTATAGCTGATCGATGGTTTGCCTCATCCAAGATTTGTTCTAATTGTGGTTATAAGTTAGATAAGCTGCCTTTGAATGTTAGATCTTGGATATGTCCTATTTGTGGTATTCATCATGATCGGGACATAAATTCTGCAATAAATTTAGCAAAGTACCCTGAATGCCAGGGGAACTTAAAGCCTGTGGAGATTCCTCTAACGGCGGAACAAGAATCATCTTGGTCTACGAGTTATGGATCAATGAAGCAGGAAGCGGACAGTGGCTTAGATCACATAAGTTCCGTGGAGGCTGGGTCTTAATAATCCAGATAAGCATTGACTTTCAAACTATCTGAAGAGTTACGCCAACAAATCGTTTCCAAGTTAGCTATTGAGCCTTCTGACACACTAATAGCCAAAGAGTTTGGCGTTCATAGAAAAACCGTTTGGCGTTTACGCCAAACATGTAGAGCAAAGACTGACGAAATCATACCCCCTCCTAAAGAAGAAACCAAACCAGTCAAGATACCGCCTTCCCCTCTCGTACCTGATATCTCGGAAAGATCAATACCAGCTCCAAGACCTGAAAAAACAAAAATTTCTGAACAGGTACAAGAAGCCAAAGTATCTCCTAGTATATTAAGTCCAGAGCTAAACACCTACTTTGCAGTCCAAATGATGAGGTGGGAACACTATAAAGAAGTAGTCCAAGTGGTGCTCATGGCAGCAGCGGCTAACAAGATCCTTTTCAGAAAGATTCAAGTTCTAGATGTCTCTACAGTTGGAGCAACGTCATTTGTAAGGTTTAGGTCGGATGTAGAGGATGCTTCTGCTATAGTCAAAAGTTTAGAAAAGCGTGCCTTTATAATAAAAGAAAATGATGCCTTTATGATTCATTTCCCAGATGATAGAGTTGGGGGCAAATACCCAACTTTTAGCATGTGCTCTACTCCTAAAGTTGGATTTGGACATACTTTTGTCGGAACCAAAGTGGCTAGGTGGAAGAACCAATTCCAAGATCAAGCTAATTAATCTTTCTTTAGTTTGAATTAATAGAAGAACCTAAGATGTTAATAGCTGTAATTCAATTTTGTCCAACCTTTAAAGACGTTAGAAAAAACCTTCAAAGTTTGGTCCCTTTAGTTATTGAAGCTGGGGTGCATGGGGCAAAAATCTGCACCTTACCGGAACTTTGTCTTACGGGGTATAGCTTCATGTCTCGAAAAGAAGCTGAACCTTTTGCTGAAATCATTAGCGATTTCAAACCTAAAACCAAAGGCAATCCCAACTCAAGTATGGATGTCTTTTATGCTTTAGCCCACAGATATGACATGCACATAGCTTGGGGTTTAGTAGAACGCGATAACGGAACTAAAAATTTATACAATTCTCAAGTACTAATGTGTCCTGATGGTTCATTTGAAAGTTATCGCAAAATCTGTCGTTTCTCAACAGATTTCTTGTGGGCTTCTGAAGGACGAGCTAATCCTCCAATTAGAAAAATTAAAGTTAATGGGAAGACTTATAAAGTGGGGCTCTTGATTTGTAGAGATGTTCGAGATAAGAAAGATGCTGATTGGAAATCCTTCTACGAAAAAGGTGAGGCAGACATTATAGTGGCATCAACTAATTGGGGACGCGGATCTTTTCCTGCAAATGCTTGGATGGATTTTGTGAAAGATAACGAAACCACTTTATGCATTTCCAACAGGTATGGCATTGAGACCCCCCATGATTTTGGAGATGGTGGAATAGCAATCATTCATCCTGATGGAAAAGTTGATTGTGAAGGATTGGTTTGGGGCAAGGACTGCCTTGTTTACGCTGATGTCTAGTGGAGAATTATAATGGCCGAAATTAAAAAAGTTTGGATAGTTGTTGATGCCTCTCCAGAAGCCACAATAGAGGACGTTTTATTTGAAGCAGATTTTTCAAAGCTCGCTGATTACATGAGGGGCATTCCACGCGGAACTTGGGAAGATGAGCATACTTCCGTGTACCTCAACGAAAATGAAGCTACGACTGAAGCTAAAAAACGGCTCAAAAAGACAACAAAAACCGCTTCTGTTGAAACTTATCAAAGAGCTTGATTTTTTCTTTACTTTTTCTTTTCAACGGTGTAGTATGAATTTCTACTATGCCAACAAGTAAAGATTCTCAACTAACTTGTAATTTCTGTGGCCGTCCTAGAAACGAGGTAAAGAATCTCGTTGGGGCTCCGGACGGAACCCATATTTGCAACGGCTGTGTTGAAGAATCAGCTAAAGCCATTGCTGAAGCTGAAAGAAAAGCTGGAACTACAGCCGTTGTACCCCTTAAAAAACCCCGCGAAATTAATGCCTTACTAAATGAAATCGTTATAGGGCAAGAAGATGCTAAAAAAGAAATGGCCGTAGCCGTTTATAAGCATTACAGGCGTCGTGAAATCAGTAAAGACGGGGGGGTCATGCTAGAAGGGGAACGTGTAGAGATTGAAAAGTCTAATATTTTGCTGATGGGTCCGTCAGGATCGGGTAAAACTCTGCTTGCAAGAGCTATAGCTAGAATGTTGGATGTCCCTTTTTACGTGGCGGATTGTACTAGATTGACTCAAGCTGGGTATGTGGGGGATGACGTAGAATCAGTGCTCCAAGGTTTGATAGCTGATGCTCAACAAAATCTAGAATGGGCTCAATGGGGCATCATTTTTCTAGATGAATTTGACAAATTAGCTAGAAAATCTGGTCGTAGCGCTTCAGGATACCGTGACGTGACTGGAGAAGGCGTCCAACAAGCTTTATTAAAGCTCATAGAAGGCTCCAAGGTGCCCGTTCCAAGGGGGATGGGGGCACGAGCAGGCTTAGCCCCCACAGACCCTTTTGATACAACTAATGTCCTATTTATTGCAGCCGGGTCATTTGCTGGAATTGAAGAGGTAGTAGATCGAAGGCTTAATAAATCAACCGGCATAGGATTTGATAGAGATCATTCTAAAAAAAGAGATAAGACGGAAATTTACAAGCACGTCAAAACCGAAGATGTTGAGGAATTTGGGTTAATTCCAGAGATTGTAGGTCGTCTCCCCGTTCTAACCTCTACTTATGAGCTAACAAAAGAAGAACTAGTTCGTATTCTGATTGAGCCTAAAAATGCTATTTGCAAGCAGTTTAGGGCTCTATTTTCTCTTGATAACATTGATTTGCAGTTTGATCCTGAAGCGCTGCAACTTATTGCTGAGATAGCTCAAGAACGAACTACTGGAGCTAGAGCATTGAGAACTATTATGGAAGAGATCTTGAAACCTTATTCCTATGAGGCACCCGATAATAGGGATATTTCAACAATTAGGATTACCCCTGAAGCGGTATCAAAGCCGGGGTCAGCTTTAGTTTTACGAAAAGCTATCGGGGTTGCCTAGAAAATCGTTTTGTTTTTTGTGTTAAGCATGGCTGTTGCTTTAAAGGTTGTGGCTCGTTTCCAAGCTGTATCAAGACATCAAGATAAAGAAGCTTCTGAAATGTCTACTTCAGAAGCTTTCAAGTTATTCCTAAAATGTGTAGATGCTTTGGCTGACCCTAAGAACTTCTTAGAGCCAGTTCAGATCAAACAATTAGTTGCCAAAGAAGCTGATTTAGTGAAATTCTTATCTAAGCCTAGTCAACATCCTGATAGAGTTTTTAAAGCTTTTGCCAATATAAGCATTCCACGAAAACTTTGGATTGGTCTTAGTCTAAACGAATCTTTGGACACACTAAATGTTCATTTTAAAAATCTTTATGATCATAAAGGGCAAGATCTTTATTTACCTCTAAAATCCGGAGTGGAAAAAGATTGCCTGGAAGTTTTCTTCAAGTTTGCAGAACAAACCAAGTTAGCAAGACTGGAAGGCCGTGAACTAGTTCCTCTAGAAATATTTTCAGAACTAGTTGATAGTATTTCTTCCGTAAAAGGACAACTAAAGGGACTTGATGTTATGGAGCGTTGGCTAGACTCCATGAAGCATCGGTGCATTCCACCTGAAGATGTTCAAAAATGGCTTGATGGCTACAAATCGAAAGTGGTTAACATGAAAAACATGCTCGTTGATAGTGCTAGAATAGTAAAGCAAAGAACCGCTACCGTTTCAGAAGAAACAGTCCTATCACGTTTTGAAGAAGGCAAACCAGCTGACCCCACTGAGAACATGAGTCCTGAAGACGCAAAAAAATGGTGGGAAGAACATGCAAAAAATAAAGATAACTTCAAAACATCTTCTGTACGTGTGGCTGTTCGATATCTAACTGCTGATCAAGACAAAACGGCACCTTCTAAAGTTGACAAATATTTCAAAAGTGTAAAGGAAAAGAATCCTAGCTATACTGATGCTCAAGCTTGGGCTACCGCTTGGAGTATTTATTGCAAATACAAAAATCCCAGTGATCCTTCATGCCGTCAAGAAGAATATTTCAAAGGAAAATCGGCTAATCAAGAAGAAGCTTCCCACAAACCATCTAAAGACAATGTTGGGGATTGGCATCAACATAAAATTTTGGTTGATCTCGTGAAAAACCCTAACAAACGATTCTTGTTTAGCGATCCAAAGATGAATGCTGAAAAGGCTGAAGGGATTCTACGCGATAAGTTCAAGTACACGGATGCAGAAATTGCCCATTTAAAGCAAGCATCAAATTGGAAAGTAGCAGGTTGGAGTTCTGCTATAGATATAATGAGCGTTTTATTTGTGGAAGGACGTAAACCAGTTCCTTTTAATATTGATACCATCAAAGAGATTAACCAAACATTCATTCCCGTAATAGGGGATGATGGAGAAGAGCATGAGGCTAATCTGAATGTTATAGGGCATCAATATTCAGGTCCGTTGACATATCAGCAAGAAAAAATGGGAATGCGTAGGGAGACAAGAGTTGATATCCAATACTCGGTAGACGAAGGGGGTTCCCCTAAATCTTCTGAACGAACTGCTTTTGCGGCTTTGGCCCAATTAGGCAAAAGAATGGGATTCAAGGTAGAGCCAGTTCATCACGGTTATAAACCACAGACACGAAAAATATGAACTCTCCTATAGCAGAAAAGGTTGTTCACCGTTACGTAATTTCTTCCCAAAAGTTGCATATTATTAACAGTAAGGTAGATGCTAAAGCCTCAGAAACTTTAAAGAAAGTGAAGTTGCAAGCACGTAATAAAGGGGACCTTGAAAGCGCTGTTCGTTCTGCTGGTTATTATGCCCAAAAATTTGGTAAAACAATGTACGGCTATGCAGGGGATTCCTACGGGTGGAGCTTTTGGAGGGTCTCTTACAAGGAAAGCGATTACCTAAATCCTATTAATAACTCTGGAAGATCTTTGTTTTCTGTGACACCTGATTTGACTGTTACTTGGCACGAGATTCAAACTCCCCACTCAGACAAAATCATCCCTTATTGAATTTTAATTTGCTTTTTTAGATAAAATTGGTGTACCCTTCATTGCATGACCCTTCATAGCGGAACTATCTCTGGAATTCCATACAGTCTATCGCGTTACACGGACCTTCCTTTATCTAAATGGAACTGGTTTGAATCTTGTTTAGAGTCTAAAAAGATGATTGCTTTTGATCCAAGAACGGCCACTCCAGGGGTATGGTCATTGGATCCAAGAGATACTTTAGGATTAGTTTTTTGGACAAAAAATCCTAAGAACTTGATTCTAAACCGATCTTTGTTGAATCCTTATGACGTGATTATCCACATGACGGCCACTGGATGGTCAGAGATGGAAAAGGGAGTGCCTACCTTATTTGAGGCTGGAACTCTGCTTGTAGCGGCTTCTAAGCTCTTTGAAAAGGTGTATTGGAGGTTTAGCCCCGTACCTCTTTTACCTCGAAAGGAATTGCTTCTACGATTCCAACGCCTTTTGGCTTATGCTACTATAGCCAAACGAGATCGGGTTTATGTCTCTTTCCTTCAATTTAACGATAAAATTCCTGAGACTCGTTCCCTTCAAGAACAATTTGATATACTGAACATGTTATCAGAAGAAGGAAATGCTTTTGGGGTAAGGGTTATTTTGTGTGCGGACAACCAAAATTTTATAAATTGGACGGGGAAGTTGTTCCAAACTGATGTGTGTGTACATCCTAGAGATTTCAAAGGCAAAGTTCAATTAGAGAGTTGTGGGTGTGCTTTGATGGTTGATCCTTTCACAATAAATGAAGTATGCGGGGGTTGTTGTGAATACTGTTATGCTGCTGATAAAACTTTATCTCTTCATCGAAGAAACACAACATGCTAAATTTACCTATAGAATTAGAAGATGACTCTGAAGATCTTTCTGACGAAGAAGTCAATGGTGCTATCCCTGTATTAAGCGTAGAAGCTATAATTAATGTTTTACGTGAGACAGTCTGCTCTCAATGCAAACAACCAATAGAAGTTAAGTCTCAAGCTTTACGCCGTAGGGTTCCATTTCTTTATAGCCGGGTAAAAGTTTGTTGTGCTGGGGGGCATGAACAAGCAATTATTTTTAGGGCAGATTGGTTAGCAAAATAGATTATGGCTGAATGCTATATACTCGCTTGGGTTAGATCAATTGATAACAAGTTAGTTGTTGATGAGGTAGGATTTTACAGTGACGGACCAGGGGAAGTCACACATGCTTTGCACAGAGAAGCTCCCCTTACTGTAGCATCCTTCAAAGGTGAAAGTTTTGATATAGCACATAAACAGGCTTTACATTTCGCTAATTATAGGAAAGGTATTGAAGCAGAAAATAACCTCCCCAATACTATATTAGGAAAACTTTGCGCCCTTGCTTTAGAATGTGAAGCAAAGAGAATCTTTGGGGTTAAAAGAGAACCTCTTAGAAAAAACATTACTTTGTGGGATCATCTAACTAAGGAACCATGAATGAGTTCGTAAAATGATTTACAACTTAGTAGCATGGATCAAACTAATTGATGACACATTAGTTATTGATAGAATAGAACTTTGTGAAGAAGAGCTTCAGAATGATGCAGAAGAAATTGGATTCATATTAGATGAGTTTAACGCTAATGATTTTGAAACCGCACGACAAGCTGTTATTAGTCTGAAAAATGACTTGCCAAATTCAATAATCCAAAAAGTTTATTCCCTTGCATTAAACCCTGAAAAAGCTAAAGTAACTGCAACTACTTTGTGGGAACATCTAACAAGAGAAGAAGCCTAAAACTATTTCTTTTTGTAGAACTGCCTAATAAGAACCATGCCTTGTACCTGTAACAATACCCCTTGCACTTGTGCCCCTTCGGCAACCACTTGCCCCCCAGCTCCTACAACTAAATGTGACTTATACGTTCACGGAGTAAAAAACGTTTGGGTTGAACACGGAGATGGTCCTGATGACTATAAAAGATCCGGCATCTGCATGTTGGATACAATGACTGATCCGATGATCATCTATGTCCTTGAGAGGGATGAGCAAGCCAGGGAAGATTTGCTGAAAGTTACAACCAATGCCCATCTTTTAGAATTGGCCAGAACCGTTCCACGTTTGCCTGAAGTGGAAACAATGGATGCTGAACAAGCCATGTTCAATAGGCCTAATGATCCTGATTCCATTCCGTTTTACACCATTTTTCGTGGCAACCCCCCGTTTGTAAGGTAAAAATTTCCCATGCCTACTAGACTTTTAAATCAACAATCCAAATCTAAAAGATCAATCAAAATGCCTACCCGGCAAGAAGATTGGAAACAACTTTTGCACAAAGCTATTTCCCAAGCTGAAAGCACTAAAGATCGAAGGTTAAATGGGCTCCGTCATGCCCTGATTAACAACCAAGCTGAAAAACATCTTAGAAAATTAGGGATTATTCATGAGGGGGACATAAAACGAGAATTCCCTTTAATTAAGTAATTTGTTGTTGCATTTTTTAAAAAAAGTATTATTATCTCTAAATGCGGTGTAATAATAACCGTAGTTTGTGTCTCAAAGTAAAGGAAAAATCAGATGAAGAACATGATTAAACAGATGGGTTTGATTCGCAAGAATCTAACCTCAGTTCTAAAAGCGGCGGAAGCCCGTTCCAAAAAAGCGGACTCAGCTTTAGAGGCAGCTAAATTTGAGCAAGCAGCTGCTTGTGTGGCTCTTGAGCAAATCAAAGCCCAAGCTCAAAAAGTAGAAGAGTGCTGTCAATCCATGGTTGGTGGTTCCCTACCGGAAATTAAGAAAACCAGAACCCCTAAAACGGTAGAAGAGAAGCCCGTAAAGAAGCGTAGGGGACATAAGCCAGGGAAAGCCAAGGAAGCCAAACCAGAAGGCAAGAAAGCCTCTAAGGGACAAAATATTCCCACTTTTGCCGCCGCTATAATCAAAGTCATGGGTTCAAATACCATGAAAGCTTCTGAAGTGACGGAAGCGATTAAAAAAGGGGGAGATGCTCCTAAGAGTAACAACCTGAAGCTTTACGTTGCTAATGTGCTTAACTCCGCAAAAGCAAAAGGTGGGCAAAAGATTTTTGAAAAAGTTGGTCGCGGTCAATTCAAGGTAGCTACTTGGGCTAAGAAGGGGCTTGTTGATGAAAAAGTTACTTCTGAACCCAAAGAAGAAGTAGCTAAAAAGCACCCTGGTCGTCCGAAAGGCAAGGTAACAGAAGACCGCCCAAAAGGCGTAAGGGGTCGTCCAAAAGGAAGCGTAAATAAAAAGGCGACCCAAGAGAGCCCAAGTTCAGAGGAAGAACCTGCCAAAGTTACCGGAGAAGAAAAGACTCCTACCGCTGATGATATCCTCAAAGAACTGGGGACTAACGTTGAAGCTCTAGGTGACTTCGAAGGTACGGAAAAGACAGAAGAAGAACCTCTAGTCTAATCCAATGACCCTAAGCGCTGAAAAAAGCTTAGGCGTTCTATTGGAATGGGAACAAAAGCTGTGGTTGGTTTATAAGATTGATTCTGAAACAGCCACAGCTTTTGTAGAATCTCAAGATCATGAAAGAGAAATCTTGGGATTCGACACGGATTGCACTGTACTCTGCAATCCTATCCTTGATTGGCCTTCAGTTACACTCCTACCTAGAATTGGGCATGTTATCCAAGTCCGAAAAGCTGATGCTAAAAGTACATTGCTTGTTTGGCTTAAGGATTGGGTAAAGATAGATAACTTTCAAATGGGAGGGGCTTTATTTCTGAATCCTGAGTTACGATTAGGTTATGGGGATCGTTTAGTCTTAGATCATGATGTTTATGGGTACAAGACGCAATTTCCGGTAGATCTCCCAAGAGATTTTCTATCTTTTGAACAAAAGCGAGCTAAAGAAACTGAACAACAAGAAACTTTTGATTTGTACTCCCAACTACGCAAGGATGAATGAAATCTTTTCCCATTGTTATTGAAAGGGGATTGGCTGATGCTAAAGCACTTCAAGTCCAAACAGCGCTTGAATATGATCAAAAACTAAGGCAAGAAATAATTCCTTCCTGTGCTTATGGGTGTGCTCACTGTTGCCATCATCCTTTCTTAGTTACGTTTATTGAAGGGTTATTAATTTATCGTTGGCTAGCTAATCACGGTTATTGGACAGCTCCTTTACGTAGATACCTCAAAATTAATCGAGATAAGACTTTAGGATTATCTTTCGAAGTTTGGGTTCTTAGTAATATTACTTGTCCACTTATAGGGGGTTTGAATGAATGCATCGCTTATGAAACGAGACCCCTCCATTGTAGGGTAACTTACTCAATAGGTGAGCCGTTGATGTGCCATCCTCATGAATTAGGGGATGAGACTAGACTACTTCCAAGTTCAGAAACTATAATTGGATACAACATAAAGCTCCAAGAGATATCAAAACGTTTAGAAATGCCAACATTCTTAGTACCTTTGTCAGAAGCCTTGTTGTTAGGAGAAAGGTTTGAGACAAATGCCTAAAATTTGCTGCATTTGCGAAAAACCTTTTGAACAAGGGGGAGAAAGTTATACCCTTACTAAAGAAGAGAAACTTACAAAAGAAGCTCCAGATGAACTTCATTATTGTTCGGCTTGCATTAAAATCATGAAAGACCGTGAAAGCGGAGCCCAACTTCTCAAGGGGCTTTATGAAATGCAATTACGAAAAAACGGTGTAAATGGAAACACAGCTCGCCAGATGTCTAAAAAGTTGTATGTAAAATTGATTGAACTAAGCAAGCCCAAGAATCTTCATTAACATGACTGAAACGATTTCAACAGAACGTTATTTACAGCAGTATCATCAAAGTTATGGTGAAGAAGCTTGGCGATCAGAAGTAAAACGATTAGCCTCACAAGCTATCAAGATGGGACCAAAACATGAGACGTTTTGGAAGGAATTTACCAAGGATTATTCTTGGCTTGATTGGGAATCCTTGAAGCAAGAGGCTCAGGGGTCGATTCAAACCACCATGGCAGAA
>Ga0209777_10005542_pt1 | contig 14489 bp, 15 predicted proteins | sample FrelakmetHBP12HB_FD_187147 | JGI IMG/M metagenome (GOLD analysis project Ga0209777, IMG submission 187147) | Freshwater lake sediment microbial communities from the University of Notre Dame, USA, for methane emissions studies -HBP12 HB (SPAdes)... | ecosystem: Environmental > Aquatic >...
AAAAGTTTGCGTACTGGGCAAACTTTTTCTGTCAATCGGCATATTCCCTCCAGCAAAGAAGAATATGCACAGTATAACCCAGGAGGAGCTAAATTACTGCCCCCCCCAAAAAAATTATGCAAAACGCAGGTGCACAACCTTGTTTGACCGTGATAACGCAGGCACAAGGAGGCAGCAGATTCTGAACCAGAGCGGAAACGCATCAAGGCGCTGCTGCATTACAAACCATTCCTCAACAAATTTCATGCCATCAAACCATCCATCAAGTTCTCGTCCGCTGTTAACTCCCCACTTCACAAGACCGGCAGCCTTGTTTTCAATCGGATCATCATAGGTTTTCTTTCCCGCAGACTTTGCCGTCATTTTCACAAACCAGGCTGCCATTATCTCGATCAGACATTCAGCTCCGGGGAAATTGTCTCTGATGATTTTCAGCATGTGCCTGTTTTCCTCTTCGGAGAAATAAAACGACAAGCCCTCAATAATGAAAAGCGTTTTTTTATCCTTTGGAATCTCATCGGCCCACGACGGGTCAAGGGCTGATTTTGCGACAAAACGGTACCGGCCGGTTTCCTGAAAAAAATGCCTGCGAATCCCTATGGCCTCGGGCAGGTCAAGGTCAAACCATCGGACTCTGCCGTTATCCACCCTGGGGAAGCGGGTGTCAAGTCCGCAGGCGATATTGACCACGACGCCGTCAGGGTTTGTAGCAAGAAATCTGGTCACCTGCTTATCAAAAATAATCGTGCGCAGGCATATCCCCACCTGCGGCATGATAACAAGCTTAGTCTGTAAGGTATCATATTGCAGGGCATCAAGTATCTCAACTGACTTTGGATCGCTTATTACCCCACCTTTTTTCTTTGTTTCAATATAGCGGGCCTTGAGCGGGTAGAGCAGTGTTTCCGGTACGTTTTTAAGCTCTTCGATTGACAGCTTCTGCGTCGATTCCATAGCTTCCCCTTTCTTTTTATTGGTGTATGTTTATCACCCTTTATTTTTTTCGTGGTACGATGACAGGTGCTTTTCCAAATAGGGATGAATTTTTCTAAATTCACGGCTGAAGACTTTCTTCACCGGTTCGATCTCGGCGACGCTGTCCATGGTGAGGATCTCTATGAAGTCTGGCGGAATAAAGCTGTCGGGCTTTATCGCGTGTATGACCCTCGTCAGAATTTTTGCCGCGAACACGGGAAGGCTAGAAATTTTCACACGCATCCCCATGGCTTCCGCTATGAAGGCTATGGCCTCACGGTAGGTATATTGTTCGGGTCCGGCAATATCAAATATCTTCCGGTCCGCTCCTGAATTTATAACGGCATCCACCATGCACTCCGCCAAATCATCTGGTGACAGGGGCTGCAGCCGTATGGTGCCGTCGCCGATGGCCGAGACGCGGCCCCGAAGAATTTGCGGCCTGAAGACTTCCACAAAATCATGAAAAAGCCCTGCGGGCCGAAATACCGTATAGTTGAGGTCACCCTCTTCGAGAAAGCGCTCCACACGGCGCTTGGCCAGCATGACCCTGGCAACTTTGGCCTTTTCGGCATTCAAAATGCTGATATAGACGACTTTATCAACACCCTTTTTCGCCGCGGCGTCAAAGAGGTTGATATTTCCATTCCCATCGACGGTTTCATACGTATACAGGGGCGGGCGCTCTTTCCAGAGGCCAACTGTTGAAAGAACGGCATCAACTCCCTCCACGGCCGCGCCGAGACTCTGCCGGTTGGTCACATCGATTTTCACCGTCTCCAGAGCATCATTCTTAATATCGGCCAGGCGATCCAGGACCATATCGGCCGCTCTAACGGCATATCCCCGTTTCAGTGCGGCATGCACCACAACCGTTCCCAGATGGCCGTTGGCCCCGGCAATGAGTAGTTTCTTTTTCATCGTTCCCCCTTTTGTTTTATTAGAGTTTGTGCCGGTCAGGTGAGCACTTCTCTGAAAATCCTGCCGGCCCGTTGCATGCCCCTTGCAATCTTGGCCTTTTCGGCGTTTAAAATGCTACTATATAGTCACCATTTCAGGGTAACACTCACTACTTCATTCAAAACCTACTTCTCCGTGCAGACCGTTGTTTCAGGATAGGCTGCAAGATACGCTATCGTCGCTTCAGGCAATTTTCTTGCTCCTCTCGGTGCTACTATTGCGCCTTTCAGCATCTTAAGGTCAATTTCCTTTGTATAATCAACAAAGCTATTTGTAACATCCCCTGAAAGGTCAGCGTTTATATCCAGAACCTTGACCGGTGTGGTGCAGGAAAAATCAAATGCGCTTAGATTAAACGAGCGAATCCGGTCATTGTTCCGGGAGTAGAAGTGTATCTGCTTGTTTGCACTGTCATAAACAGCGTTCCATTGAGTTGGAACCACAGAAAGTCTTGGCTGCTTTACGCTTGATAAAATATTAAACGCATAGTCAACCACAGGCCCGGATGTTTGAGAATTAAACTTCTGTATCATATCTGCAGCACACGCAAACCGGGAAAGAGAATTTTGAAGGGGGGTAAGCGCAAAATTTATTAAAAGCTTGCTCAGAGAAATCGGCAGGAATCCTCCATACCCTTTATAGCGACCAAGATATGACAGTGACTTGTCATAGGTGTTATTGGTAAGCACTTTGAACGGCAGGTTTTCTCCAGTATGACAGACCATTTTCCCACCAAGCAGTTCAATGCTTGCACAGTTTCCCTTGCTGTCGCTTACCAGATAATGCAAGCCTCCGGAATCCTGCTCCCAATGCAAGAAATCCGGCACCCGGATTCGCATGTTTTTATCGCTTGCAATGACCTCATCAACCGTGCTGAAGTTGTCAAGCTGGTATTGCACCCATTGTAAGGGGTCAATGGGCGGCCGTGAATCCGGTGGTGGGTATTTGATACCAACAAGCCCCATAGAGGAAACGAAAAGCCCTGCTTCGTTTATACCATCAAAGGGAAGTTCACGCCCGAAAGTGCTAAATGTCACATTGCCGAATTTTGATGTCCAGCTGATTTGTTTTGCATCAGGCTCTTGAGGAAAGGGAATTGCGGTTTTTGCAACCCCCCGCTTATTGACAATCACAAAACTCGGTACATGGAACCAGTCATAACTCTTTCCGTAGATAGGCTGACCACTGTTATAAAGCACAAAGGTTGTGCATGACTGCCCGGTAACGGGCGCAAAGCAGATGCTGATACTTGATAAATGTTTTTTCATAACATGCCCCCTTTTGTTTTATTAGAGCTTATGCCTGTCAGGTCAGCATTTCTCTGAAAATTCTGCCGGCCCGCTTTTTGCCGATGAGCCTGGCCAGCATCTTTTGCGTAACGTCATTGGCAAGCGATTGTGCAATATAGTTATCGCGCGCCCCGGCGATTTTTGTTTCATAGGCGGCATCGGTATTTTTTTCAGCTTTGCCGAGCAGGTCAAGGTAGCGCTCCACATACGCAAGGCCGCACTGTTTCAGCTCGTCAAGCATCGCCGCATCAGGCATGGTATAGACGGTGCACGGCGATACAAAGGGCTGCATCCAGGGCCTCACCGGCGCGGCGGGGAAGCTATGCGCCCGGAAAATCGGGCCGAAGGGGGCGATGTATTTTTTTGCGTAGGCCTCATCCGGCACAGGGGCGATCGGGTTGATGTAGGCAATGGCTTTTGAGCGGGTACAGGAAAGATCGAGATAGAATATCGGAAGATCATGAGCCTGGTCCGGATACATGCCCAGCCCGAGATATTCAAAAGCAGGAAACTTCAGCGACATGCGCATAAAGTATATCTTTCTGATTTTTTCAGCTCGCATGTTCCAGCACTGCAAAGAAAAAAGTCCCAGGGGCCAGCGAATCTCGCTCAGTTCCTTCGGGGAGGCCATCGGCTCAAGCGCCAGCCTGCTTTCAAGAGCATGAACAATTTCTTTATAATATGCTTCCATACATATGCCTTTCATTATCTTTATGGCCTGAGACAGTTTAGTTAATGTGCATCTCTTTTCACCGCGCTTTATCCAGTTGCCCTGTCTATATTTCTCGTCAAATTTTGCCATGCTATTCCATGGCAGAGATTGAAACATGTTCGATGTTTCTCGCAATGATCGGCAGCGCATCATGGTGCACCGTGAAAAAGAGCTCCCCCGGCGCCAGATGCATCAGGGACCGTGAACTGGCGCAGCCGAAATTAAATGTCGGCGCTTTCTTTTTGTAGGCATAGGCAAGCGACTGGCCGCACCACGTGGTGCCCTGAATGCCGTGGACAAGCTCGCCCGTTTCCCAGGTATAGGCCCTGCACAGGCGCATGACCTTTTCTACATCGGCAATGACCATGACCATATCAGCTGCTGCCATCTGCTGAAGCCTTCCAATGACGAGATATTTATGGAGCTTGAAATGGTGGGGCAGCTGCTGGGTTGCCCTGCGCATGACTTGGCGGGTTGCAAAGGCGCGGCCCTCGCCGATGACCATGCTCATGGCAGCATCAAAGGACTCCTTGTCCATGCGCGGCATCCCGATACCGGCATAGACCCCGCCGCCGCACATGATATTCTCTCCGGTAATGCACAGCGGTTTTTCCGTCTCACAGGCCTCGGCGGTTATGGCGCAGCCAAATGATTGGTCATCGCCATAAGGCTCGGCCCATGCGGGCGCCTCGTCGCAGAGCCTGAAGCCGAGAATCGGCCGGTCATACTGTTCAAGGCGCATGAGTTTTTTGGCATACTCTTGCAAAGCTTCCATACACCCTCCCTCTGTGAGCTGATCATTTTAAAGCAATTAAAATGCTTGTATTGGGAAGCCCGATAGCCTTCTGCGCGCGGGCATCCAGAAAAAAATGCTCGCGAAAGCTTTCCTCAAGAATCGGCTTCACCTCCCGGTAGAAAAGCGGAACGACCCCGAGCTTTTTAAAAATTTCATCATAGCCGTACAGCGCGCCGGTGTAATTGAACAGGTCGCCGAAAACGACAATGTCGGCAAAGCGGGCGATGTTTTTAATGGCCGGGATGGTCGTGTACAGGATCGATGCCCGCTCATAGACAAGGCAGGGCGGCTCTATTTTTTCAAGGAGGGCCTGCGGCGGCGCCTGGTTAATATCCCATTGCTGGGTTTCAAGGTTGAGGCGCGGGTAGTCGCTTTTAACCTTATCAATATTTTTAAGAATTGCCGGGTCGGTGTCCGTAACGATGAGCTTGATGGAGCTGCCATGCTCAGTAAGTTTTCCGGCCATGACGCTGGTAAGGTGGCCTTTTCCTGCGCCGACTTCTATCAGGGTTTTGATGCCAGCATCAGCAGCCAGGCGTATGGCGCTTTCCGTTATTGTTTCAGCCATGAGCCGGTAGAGGGGGTTGCCCGCAGCTTCTTCAAATACTTTTATCAGTTTCGGGTTTTTCCAGTCCCAGGCGCCGGTAGCCTCCATTTCCATAACAACCTTTGACATCCGGTACTCAAACCTGAAGTGCTCTGGGACTTCCTCCTCGGGTACTTCTTTGCCTGCAAGCAGCTGGCCTGACTGCTCTGCCCACTGCTCCCAGCAGGCAAAGTGCTCCATCATAAAACTGCAGTACCGGTTTTCCAGGTCAGCCAGTTTTTCTTTGATTGACTCTTTTGTCAGCATACAGTTCCCTTTCAATAGTAATTTTTTTTCTATGGTTACCGCGACCCGATAAGACTCGTGTTGCTCGTGTATAACAGTTTTTCCTGCGCCCGCAAGTCGAAAAAGAAATGCCCGGCAAACTGATCAATCACAAAGGCTACATAAAGCTTTTCAATATCCGCGCAATTTTATGTTGTTTTGCCATCAAAAGTATTTGAGCCGAAATCATAGGCCCAACGTGGCGAACATTGATCTCGCATTTACAGTAAAACAATGACATAAAAATATTGAATTTGAATTCATATTCATTAATTTTGCAGTAAAAAAGGGCCGGTTTAGCCCCTTATCTTTTTATTTACAAATAAACTTTTCAATCAGCAGCACTATCGACTGATGCGCATCGGTTTCATTATACCCGATGCTCTGATCGCTATACGTGCTGTAAAAAAGCCCGTAATGCAGCCGCTCAATGGCGCCGCATAGCACCTGTCGCATAACAGCTGGATTCAAATTTTTATCAAAAATATTTTCTTTCTGTCCCTGGCTGATAATGTCGTCAAAAGTCTCTAGCAGCTTTTTATTTTCCGCAATGATGTCACGACGCTTTTCCTGCAGCTTTTCTTCCTTGATCATGACAAGATGCGGGAGCGCCTCATTGAGAACCTTAACAGTGTGCAATGCGTCCTTATCCCGAAAAAGCATCTGCTCGAAATTGTGCAGCACAGCATGCAGCCGGGCAAGCGGACCCTTGGCAGCAGCTACCCGCTCTTGATTTTCGGCATTTAAAGTCTGCAAAAATTTGAGAATAATTGAGAGCAGCACGTCCAGCTTGTTTTTAAAATATGAATAGATGAGCCCGGTTGAAATGCCTGCGACCCTGGCAATATCCGAGATCGTGGCGTACTGATACCCCTTTTCAGCAAAAACTTTTGTTGCTGCTTCAAGAATGAGCGCACGCTTGCCGTCTTCCATGCAGTAAACAGCCCTTGATAGAAAATTTTTGAATATGAATTCAAATTCATTTTAGCACTGCATTTTTTCCTGTCAAGGGAAAATCCGAAGGGTCTGGTTAAAAAAAAGAAGCCGGGCGTAAGCCCGGCTTCTTTGCTATGCACATGGATTCAGCAATTATTGATTGGCAGGCGGCGGCGGAACCGGTGGCGGCTCCTTCTTCAAGAAAGGCGGAGGCCCGCCAGAAGGCTGTGCCCCCGGTGGTGTCTGGGGCGATGACGGCTGCTGCTGCCCTTTTTTTAGAAAAGGCGGCAGGTTAGCAGGCTCTTCCTGCTGAGACGGGGGCTGCTGCCCTTTCCTTAGAAAAGGCGGCAGGTTAGCAGGCTCTTCCTGCTGAGACGGGGGGGGCTGCTGCCCTTTCCTTAAGAAAGGAGGCAAAGATTCCTGCCCGTCCTGCGAGGCAGTCGGCGGTAACTTGCGGCCCATAATGTCGATTTCTATAATGGGATCTTCTTTGAGGTCTGTTTTGATTGTCAGTTTTCCCTGAAGCGAGTCACCGGGAAAATCGTCTTTAAGCTGTGCATGCACGCGGTATTCTCTGCCAGCCTCAATAGTCTCAAGGTTGGTGGTGACCTGGGGTACGGTCGACTTGACCTCCAGCACCTTGAAAACTGCATCTTCTGTAGCCCTGATCGAGATGACGCGATCAACCTGCCGTCCTTTCTGGAACATGCCGAAGTGCAGTTGCTTGGGTACAACAGATACCTCTCCGGTTACGTCGCCAACGACATCCAGCTGAATGTCTTTAATTTCCTTGTGATCTGTATGAATCGTTACGTGGTCGAAAAACCGCCCCGCCCGTATGGTCGGCAGCAGTATAACCTTGATCTGACGATATTTGTCGTCATCGTAGCCCTTGGGGTTTATTTCTACTTTTATATTAGGATTGGGCGACTCGGAACCGGTTAATTTCGTTTTATCCTTGTCGTCGCCTGTTACTGAGGCGTACCGCACATGCTCCTTGCCCTTCTTCACCTGGTTGAAGTTGATGCGATCCGGAGAAATACCGATCGCCTCCACAACCTCGGTGGTTATCGTCAGGTTAACGATTTGCTGAGCAGGGTCGTTGGTGGTGACTGTAATGTGCTTTTCCCTCTTGCCTGAAGAGCCAGAACCCGTCTTGAAGGTTATATCGATTTTCCCTTCCCCGCCCGGGGGAATTTCTTTGGCCGAAGCCAAAGCAGCTGTGCAGCCTCAGCCAGCCTTGACGTCCTGGATAAGAAGCAGCGCCTTGCCCGTGTTCTTGAAACTGAACGAATGCATTAGTTGCATGTTCGGGGCTGATTTGCCGAAATTATGCGAAAGCTCGGCAAACTGAATTTTTGGCTGCAGGATTTCTGTATCTGCTGCCTGGGCCTGATTGAGGCAGAAGCTTAGCAGTGCTGCGAGTGCAACCGCTGCTGGCCATGTTTTTCGCAAAGCGTTCATGTCTGGGGAACCTCCTTCTGAATTAAATCATGTAATTAGTTATGCCGACCATAACTCATTTGAATAATTTTGGTACTTTAGCACTGCGAATTTTTTTTGCAATGGATTTTATAGACCCCCCCTCTCTACGAATTGTACTGTGCAACGTTATGTTTTATATTCTGCTCGTCGAGGGGCGAGAAGCCCTTTGCCTTTATAGTGATAAAAACGCGCCAGCTCACGGCGTTGTGATTTCTGCTGGAGCGTTGTGTGCTCCCAGTCAGTGTGCTTGCGCGTACAATGCTGACGCAAAAACATGGCAATGATTAACTGTACTGTGCAATAGTTTTTAAAGCAAAATCTTTTGATTTTACCGGAATCCTGCCTTGAAAGCCCCGCTTTGTAAGCGGGGATGAAAAGGCAGGTATCTAATTAAATCAATTTTAAGCACCGGGATGCCCCGCCTTGTAGGCGGGGAGCATCACTTGCTGTGTTTTTCTTCTAAGGCTGTGCATGCCATAATAACCTCCATCTGTATTTTGGTAAAAATAGAAATGTGTCGGATTTAGCAAAAATCAGGTTTGAAAAATATGATTCCAGTTATCCAAAATTATTTAGATGGTTATACGCCCCCCTGTGCCCTTATTTTGTTGATGGTCATTTTTCAGCATCTTCTACCTGCAACTGTGATGAAGACCCGGTGATATTTGTTCCACCCGGGCAGAAGGAAATTGACGAAATCAAATACCATTTGTCGTTTATAAGTTGAAGCCAGCTATGAATAATTGGTTATACGCAGGGGTGATGACTTTTTCTTATCAACTATTGGAGTAACCTCCCCAAATACTCACCCTGCTAAAATAGAATCAAATGTACAATAAATTAAATTGACATAAAATATTAAAACAGATAGTTTGCGAAAAACGCTGATACAATTGGGGGATGTTTGATGATTGAAATAAGATTGCACGGACGGGGCGGAGCAGGCGCGGTGACATCGGCGGAGCTGATGGCCATTACAGCCATTAATCTGGGAAAATACGCCCAGGCATTTCCGAGCTTCGGCCCCGAGCGCCGCGGCGCGCCGGTTGTGGCCTTCTGCCGCATCGATGACAAGCAGATAAAACTGCGCACCAATATCAACGAGCCCAATATCGTTCTGGTTCTTGATCCTTCCCTTCTTAAAATCGTTAATGTTGCTGCAGGCCTCAGGCAGGGCGGCATAGTGGTCATAAATAGCCGGTTCTCTTGTGAGGAGCTGCGCAAAGAGTTCGGCTTTACCTGCAGCATTGCCGCGGTGGATGCAACAACAATCGCCCGCGAGTCAACGGGCCTTCCCATCACCAATGTCGCCATGCTGGGCGCGCTTCTGAAAGCCCGTGAAATTTTTGCGCCTGAAGCCCTGACCGGCCCGGTCAACAAGCGTTTCGGCCGCATTGCCGAAAAGAATCTCATTGCCTTTCATCGCGCTTTTGCTGAAACAAGCGTTTTAATTTAACGGCACAGCAGGAAGGAGACAGCTTTGGCAAAAACTCCAAAGTCTGAACTGGAGCTCACCTGGAAAGACCTTGAAGTGGGTTGCGTGATAAGCAATCCCGGCAATGCCTGCCAGTATAAAACCGGCGATTGGCGCTCCATGAAGCCGGTAGTCGACAAAACACACTGCATCCGCTGCGGCGTCTGCTATATCTTCTGCCCCGACATGGCAGTTCACAAGACTGAGGACGGGTGCTTTGAGGCTGACCTCTACTACTGTAAAGGTTGCGGCATCTGCGCCCGCGAGTGTTTTACCGGCTGCATAACCATGATACCGGAGGTGGAATAATGGGCGAGAGAGTAGGCCTTGAGGTTTCGATTGCCGCAGCCGAGGCCGTGAAGATGGCAAACGTTGATGTGATTGCAGCCTACCCCATAACCCCGCAGACCCACATCGTGGAGCATCTGGCAGAGGTCGTGGCAGATGGCGAGCTTGACGCCGAGTTCATTCCTGTTGAGAGCGAGCATTCGGCCATGAGCGTGTGCTGCGGCTCATCGGCAGTGGGCGCCCGGACATTCACCTGCACAAGCTCCCAGGGCCTTGCCCTGATGAATGAAATAGTTTTTATCACGGCCTCGATGCGGCTGCCTGTGGTCATGGTGCTTGCCAACCGCTCGCTCTCGGGCCCTTTAAGCATCTGGAATGATCACTCCGATGTCATGTCCATCCGCGATTGCGGCTGGGTTCAGGTTTTTGTGGAAAACGGCCAGGAGGTCTTCGACCACATCATGTTCGCTTTCCGCGTGGCCGAGAGCCAGAAGGTGTCCCTGCCCATTATCGTCAATGTCGACGGGTTCATCTTAACCCATGTGATTGAGCCTGTTGAGTTCTGGGACCCTGAAACCGTCAAGAGCTATCTTCCCCCTTTCAAGCCCGTCAACCGCCTGCACCCGGACAACCCGGTCACCATGGGCGCCTTCGGCATGCCCGGCATTTATACCGAAACCCGCAAGGCGCAGGACAGCGCCCTCATAGAGGCAAAGCCCGAAATTCTGAAAGCCTGGCAGGAGATGGCGGATCTCACGGGCAGGAACTATAAGCCCGTTGAATCCTATCATGCCGAAGGGGCTGAAACCCTGTTTCTCACCATGGGCAGCATCGGCGAAACCGTGTCGGTTGCCGTTGACGAGCTGCGGGCCGAAGGAAAATCGGTTGGCCAGCTGAGCCTGCGGCTGTGGCGGCCCTTTCCCTTTGAAGAGTTCCGGCAGGCGGCAGCCGGCGCTAAAAGAATCATTGTTCTTGACCGCGCGGTTTCCATGGGCGGCCAGGGCGGCCCTGTGGCAACAGAAATACGCTCCGTGCTGTACAAAGAAAAAAATATGCCCGTGGTCACCAATTTCCTGTGCGGATTTGCGGGCCGTGATGTCACGGTTGATGATTACAAGGCCATGTTTGAAAAGGCCTCAAAGATGTCAAAGCGCAGGGTGCGCGAAGAAGACTATATCATATACGGGGTGAGAGAATAGTGGAACAGCTCAATGTCTACGCGTCACGCCTGATTTCCAAAAAAGAATATTTTGCGCCGGGCCACCGGGCCTGCCAGGGCTGCGCCGAGGCTTTGGCCGTGCGCAATGTGGCAAAGGCCCTCGGGAGCAATGTGATCGTTGCAAGCGCCACAGGCTGCATGGAGATCATCTCCTCGCCCCTGCCCTTTACCAACTGGCGGGTTCCCTGGATACATGTGGCTTTTGAAAATGCCGCAGCGGTGATTTCGGGCGCCGAGGCAGGCACCAAGGCGCTGGTGCGCAAGGGCATGCTTCCCGATATAAAAACGGTATTTCTCGGCATGGGCGGCGATGGCGCCACCAGCGATATCGGGCTACAGGCTCTGTCGGGCGCTTTCGAGCGGGGGCACAATTTCGTCTATGTGTGCTATGACAATGAAGCATACATGAACACGGGCATTCAGCGCTCATCGGCAACACCCTTCGGCGCATCAACCACCACGTCGCCGGCGGGCAAGGTGAAGACGGGCCAGTTTACCTGGAAAAAGAACATGGCCGAGATCGCCGTTGCCCACAATGTTCCCTATGTGGCCACGGCCTGCTCAAGCTATCCCTTTGACCTTATCCAGAAAGTACAGAAGGCCGCCAGCATGGAAGGGCCTGCCTATGTGCATATCCTTTCCATCTGCCCCACGGGCTGGCGCATCCCGCCTGACCGGGCCATATGGATCGGCCGGCTTGCGGTGGAGACAGGGGTGTTTCCCCTGTATGAAGTGGTCCATGGAAAATATCAGATGACGCTCGAATTTCCCGAGCGGCGGCCAGTAGAGGAATATCTCAAAGCCCAGGGAAGGTTCCGGCACCTGACCCCTGATATGATAGCAAGAATTCAGAGGCGGGTAGACATAGAATACAAAAGGCTTAAATCAAAAGAAATTTTTGAAGAAATATGGTGAGGCAGAGCATGCAGGCAAAGATACACGAGATCATTTCCCGCTACGGCTCGGACAAAGGCTTCCTGGTCCCCATACTGCAGGATGTGCAAAAGGAGTTAAATTACCTGCCCGAAGACGCGCTGGTCATGGTGAGTACGTTTCTTGAGATCCCCGTCAGCCGCATCTTCGAGGTTGCGACCTTTTACAAGGCCTTCAGCCTCACTCCCCGGGGCAAACATCTGCTGAGCCTGTGCCTGGGTACGGCCTGCCATGTGCGGGGCGCCCCCCTTATTTCGGGCCATATCGAGCGGGCGCTGGGCATCAGCGCCGGAGAGACATCACCTGATCTTGAGTTCACCTTTGAGACGGTCAACTGCCTCGGGGCATGCGCCCTCGGGCCGGTTATCGTGGTTGACGGCGAATATCACGGCCAGCTCACCATAGCAAAAACCAATACGATCCTGCGGGATCTTGGCAGGAAGGTGCCCTCTGATGAAGAAGCTTAAATCACCCGGTGAGCTTGCGGCCCTGCAGGAGGAAATCCGCACGGGGCGCGATCCGAAAAAACCCTGCATCACCATCTGCGCGGGCACGGGCTGCCTTGCCTACGGCACGCAGAAGATCATCGACTGCTTCAGGCAGGAGATTGAAAAGCAGCAGCTCGAGGCCAGGGTTGAGTTTCGCACCAGCGGCTGTCACGGTTTCTGCGAGCGCGGCCCCATGGTGGTCATACACCCGCAGAAGATTTTCTATCAGCGCATAAAAGCAGAGGATGTGCCCGAGATCATCACCAGGACGGTACTTGCAGGCGAGGTCATTGACCGCCTGTCCTATGTCGACCCCGCAACAAAGCAGAAGATCGTCTATGAGCATGATGTGCCGTTCTACAAACGCCAGACGCGCTATGTGCTCGGGATGAACGGCGAGATCGACCCGGCAAGCATCGACGACTACCTTGCCATCGGCGGGTACAGCGGCCTTGCCAAGGCTCTGTCCGGCATGAAGCCCGAGGCTGTGATTGAAGAGGTAAAAAAGGCCAACCTTCGCGGTCGCGGCGGCGGCGGTTTCCCCACGGGCTGGAAGTGGGATGCCACGCGAAAAGCCCAGGGCGAGCCCAAGTATGTTATCTGCAATGCCGACGAAGGCGATCCGGGCGCATACATGGACAGAAGCCTTCTGGAAGGCAATCCGCACCTGGTGCTGGAGGGCATGATAATCGGCGCCTATGCCATAGGCTCGTCACAGGGCTATATTTACGTGCGCAATGAATATCCCCTTGCTGTGCACAATGTCACCGTCGCGCTGGATAAGGCCCGCGAGGCCGGGCTCCTTGGCGATAACATCCTCGGGTCCGGATTCAGCTTCGACATCACCATTAACCGCGGCGGCGGCGCTTTTGTGTGCGGCGAATCATCAGCCCTGTTTGCCTCCATTGAGGGCCGCTCGGGCGAGCCCCGGGCAAAATACGTGCATGCAACCGACCAGGGCCTCTACAACAAGCCCACCACCCTTAACAATGTCGAGACCTGGGGCAATGTGCCCCTCATCATCAACCGCGGCGCTGATTGGTACAGCAGTATCGGCACCGCAAACAGCAAGGGCACGAAGATATTTTCCCTTGTCGGCAAGATTAACAATACGGGCCTTGTGGAAGTACCCATGGGCATTACGCTGCGGGAGATCATCTATGAGATCGGCGGCGGCATCCCCAAAGGCCGCAAATTTAAAGCCGTGCAGACCGGCGGACCCTCGGGCGGCTGCATCCCCGAGCAGCACCTCGATATACCCGTCGACTTTGACGAGCTTACCAAAATCGGCTCCATGATGGGCTCGGGCGGCATGATCGTCATGGACGATCGCAACTGCATGGTCGACGTGGCAAAATATTTTCTTAAGTTTCTCGAGGAAGAGTCCTGCGGCAAGTGCACGCCTTGCCGTGAAGGCATTGTACAGATGCGCATCATCCTTGACCGCATCTGCGAGGGCCAGGGCAAGGAAGAAGACATTGATACCCTTGAATGGATGGGCCAGGCCATAAAAGACGGCTCCCTGTGCGCCCTCGGGGGCTCGGCGCCCAATCCTGTGCTCACCACAATCAAGTATTTCCGCCATGAGTATGAGGCGCATATCAAAGATAAAAAGTGCCCGGCAGGCGTCTGCAAGTCGCTGATCACCTATGCTGTTGACGCCGAAAAGTGCACGGGCTGTCATGCCTGCGCCAGAGTCTGCCCCACGCAGGCCGCAACGGGCGAGAAAAAGCAGGCCCATGTCATCGACACGGCAAAGTGCATAAAGTGCGGCGCCTGTTTTGAAGCATGCAAATTTGATGCGGTAGTGGTAAAGTAGGGCAGGGTTCAAGGTTCAAGGTTCAGTAGGGACGAACCCAACAAAATCTGAGATTTAAAATCATTAATAATGCACACTCCCTGTAATCCCCTCCCATCAAGGCAGGGGGAGAAAAAATAGCCCCCCTCGCCCCTTGCGTGTATAGACTGGAGACATGGGTAACAGGTGTTCGGGGACATAGGTAACACTATTAACGGTTCAAGTTGTTTCAGTCAAATCTATTGTGGTGATATGATGAGCATAG
>Ga0209777_10005543_pt1 | contig 14488 bp, 11 predicted proteins | sample FrelakmetHBP12HB_FD_187147 | JGI IMG/M metagenome (GOLD analysis project Ga0209777, IMG submission 187147) | Freshwater lake sediment microbial communities from the University of Notre Dame, USA, for methane emissions studies -HBP12 HB (SPAdes)... | ecosystem: Environmental > Aquatic >...
AGCACTCGTCAACGGTGTTTCCCAGGCGCGTGCGGATCTCGTTGACGAGTGCTTCCAGCAGCGGCGCGGGGATCATCCTGGACACGCTCACTAGAGGATAGCCCAGGACCGGGTAGGCAAAACCGCTGAGTTCCCAGAAACCGATGTGGGCCGCCACGCAGATCACGCCCCGCCCTTGTGCCAGCGCTTTCCGCAGCAGCTCATCCGCGCCCTCTTCAGGCACCACCCAGCCGCCGCGCACCTCTTCAGGCTTGATCTTGTTGAAGTGACAGAAATCCGCTGCGCATTGGCCCAGGTGCGCGTAGCTGCCCTTGAGTATCGCGAGCCGCTCGCGTTGATCCTTCTCCGGAAACGCGATCGCCAGATTCCCCAGACAGACAGCGCGGTTACCTCTGTCCAAGGCATAAAGCAGCAGGCCGCACCAGCGCCCTAACTTGCGCGCCAACGGAAGCCGTAGTGCGCCAACGACGCACACCGCAAGCGCAAGCAGAGCATAAGCCAGCCAAGTGCCCCGCAGCCAGTAACGAAAACGCCTGAATAGACTCCTTCTCCGCAAACTCATCTCTCCTTATCTTACGCGCGCGTCCCGTCACGTCAAAACTACGATGAAGGTTGTCCTTCCTAGTGGCGTCATCTTTGACGGACCAGCGGGAACGACACCAGTTTCCGGTCGTTCGGGAATTGGCCGCCTGTCTCCGCCGGGTACGCAAGGCACATTGGGAGGAGAGGTCTTATGCGATACGCACTCACCGTGTCACTAGCCGTTGCTTGGGCCATGCTGCTTCTGCCCGCTCTACGGGCCGCCGAGGCCCCCCAAGCGGGCGAGAGCGATCTGCGGGCCAAGATGAAGGCGCTCGAAGAGCGCGTCAGGAAACTCGAGGACGCTCTGGCCAGGGAACGCGGCCCACGGTCTGAACCCAGGAACAACGGATGGCAGTTCCGCGGCTTGGGCCCCGATATGGACCAACTCATTGAGCAGTTGCAGCGTCAGGCTTGGAGTGGGTGGCAGCAGGACCTGCAACCTGTGACACCCGGCAGCAAGCCGCGCCTGGGTGTGCGGCTCGATCCGCCGAGCGATGAGTTGCGGGAACGGTTCAAGAACGATGTCAAGGAAGGCGCGTTCGTGACGGAGATCGTGCCCGGCTCGCCCGCGGAGAACGGAGGCCTGAACGTGGGCGATTGTATCACTTCTTTCAACGGCAAGGACGTCAGGTCCCCCACGGACCTCATTGATGCCGTCAAAGCCGCGCCCCAAGGCAAGACTGAGATCATTGTTGCCCGCCGCGGCGAGGCCCTTAAGTTGAAAGTGGAACTCAGCGAGCCGCAGGCTGCAGTTAAGGCCGAGGAGAACGACGGAGGGCCCGGCGTGCAGGGCCGCTGGCTGTGGCGCAAGAACGAACCGGCCAAGGATACCGCAAAGTCGCGCGTCGAGGTGAAGGCCAACGCGCTCGAGCTGGGTGACGAGTTGGCCAAGGATTTGAAGCTGAGCGATGAACAGAAGAAAAATATGAGCGAGGTACTTGGCAAACACAGCCAGGCCCTCACGCGAGAGGCCGCGGTCAAGACCGAGAAAAGCGCCTCCCGACGGCTCGGGACCACTTTCAGCCTGAGCGGCGACGTGAGCAGCCTTGTAAACAAGCATGTCGCGGAGGCCGAGAAGGAACTGGCCGGGACGCTCTCCGCGGACCAGCTCAAACAATGGGCGGATTACCGCAAACAACACAGCAGCCTCTCCATTTCACATTCGGTGACGATTGAGAACAGCGGTCGGCCCGCCGAAGCGGAAAACGGCGACGAGACAATGAATTTTTGATTCTTGATTTTAGATTTTCGATCTGCACAGCTCCGCGCGTCCAATCGAAGATCTAAAATCGAAAATCTAAAATTCTGCCTCATTCAATCTGCGCATCGCTTCCTCGACATTCTCCCTGCTGTTGAAGGCGCTGACGCGGAAATAGCCTTCGCCTGAAGCGCCGAAGCCGCTGCCGGGCGTGACCACGACGTGCGCCGTGGAGAGCAGCTTGTCGAAGAAATTCCAGCTTGTCGCGCGGCCTGGGGTCTTGGCCCAGACATAAGGCGCGTTGATGCCGCCGTAAACCTGCAGCCCGAGCTGCGCCAGCGTTTCGCGGACGAGCTTCGCGTTGCCCATGTAATGGGCGATCGTCTGGCGCACCTGCTGCCTGCCCTCGGGGCTGTAGACGGCTTCCGCGCCCCGTTGCGTTACGTATGAGACGCCGTTGAACTTCGTGGTATGCCGCCGCGTCCAGAGCTTGTGAATCCCGCAGCCTGCGCCGCCGCGGGTCTTGCCCGCGAGCTTCTTCGGCACCACCGTGAAGGCGCAACGCGCGCCGGTGAAACCGGCGGTCTTGGAGAAACTGCGGAATTCTATGGCTACGTCCCGCGCGCCGGGAATCTCGTAGATCGAGTGCGGGATGTCCGGTTCGCTGATGTACGCCTCGTAGGCGGCGTCATAGAAGATGATCGCCTGGTTGGCCCTGGCGTAGCCGACCCACTTGGTGAGCATGGCTTTGCTGGCCGCCGTGCCCGTGGGGTTGTTGGGGTAGCAGAGGTAGATGAGATCCACTTTCTGTTTTGGCAGTTCCGGAGTGAAGTTGTTCTCCGCCGTGACAGGCAGGTACACCAGGCCCGCGAATTCGCCCTTCTCGTTGGCCGGTCCGGTGTGGCCGGCCATCACGTTGGTGTCCACGTACACTGGGTAGACCGGGTCGGTGATGGCGATCACGTTGTCGGCGGCGAAGATGTCGAGGATGTTGCCCGTGTCACACTTGCTGCCGTCCGAGACGAAGATATCGTCGGCCGCGATGTCGCAGCCGCGGCTCTGGAAGTCGTTCCTGGCGATGGCTTCGCGCAGGAAGTCGTAGCCTTGCTCGGGGCCGTAACCCTGGAAGGTCTCCCGCCTGGCCATCTCGTCCACGGCCTGGTGCATGGCGGCGATCACCGCCGGCGCCAGCGGCTCGGTCACGTCGCCGATGCCCATGCGGATAATCTGCGCCTCGGGGTGCGCCGCCGCGTAAGCCTTGACCCGCCTCCCGATCTCCGGGAACAGGTAGCCCGCCTTCAGTTTCAGGTAATGCTCATTGATGTACGCCACACTGGCCTCCGCTGCCAAAAGGTAGTCTGAAAGAATGCCCAGAGTTCAGATGAAGGCAAGCGTTTTTGCGGCAAAGGGCACCCTCCGGCAAGCCTTATTCCGCTAACTCCTTTGAAATGTCCGCTTTCGTTCTGTGTTCGTTACATTTTCGTTCACTTTTGTTACGTGTTTGTTACGCGTTCGTTACCTGAATATTCGCTTTTGTTCGCTGTTTGTACCGTGATTATTCACTTTTATCAAACCTTGGTCAGGTCGTGCCCAACTGGTCAGAACGGACCTTTTGCCCAGCCGCGCCGCCTGCTATTCGGTTATCAAAGAACAGTTCGAGTCCTACAGCTATACATACTACGAAGAACAGGCCCTTTCGCCGGATCAACGGAGAACGGTATTGGGGGGGCAAAACCTGCCTAAGTCATGGAATACAAAGGGATTAAAATAATCATTATATCTTGGTAATGGACTAGAGGGACGAAAGGTACCACAAGGACAGAAGGGCAAGGCATTAGTCCTTAGCCTCTTCCTGGAGTGGATACTATGCCGCCTGGCTTCGCTTCGCGGGGGCTCGGCCCCAGACCCCGGTGGGGAAAGTGTGAAGTGCTAGAGAGCAAAGGTTAAGGAGGTCCAGCGAGCACAACCCGGAAACCGCTGATGTAGTCCCGGCTGCCCAGCGAGCTGCGGTTACGAATCGCAGAGCCGCAGCCCCACGGACAGTCGGCCCAGGACCCGCCCCGCAAAACACGGTAAGTTCCCGTACCTGGCCCCTGCGGATCTGTGGCCGTACCTGCTTCGTAGCCGCCGTACCAATCCTGACACCATTCCCAGACGTTGCCGTGCATGTCGTACAAGCCCCAGGCGTTCGGTTCCTTTTGCCCCACGGGATGGGTCGTCCCATTGCTGTTCTCCTCGTTCCACGCGGCTTGCCCCACGTCCGCCTCAGTGTAGTACGCCGTTGTTGTTCCGGCTCGACAGGCAAACTCCCATTCCGCCTCAGTCGGCAAGCGTACAGTCTGGCCGGTCTTCTCGCTAACCTTCCTGCAAAACGCCTGTGCGTCATCCCATGGCACCGATTCGACGGGCAAATTCGCGCCTTTGAAGCCGCTTGGATTCGTACCCATGACCTGCGCATACTGTTCCTGCGTTACCGCGAATTTGCCAAGATAGAAAGCCTTGGTCAGGGTGACCGCGTGCGCGGGCGAAAAGTCCGGAAAGGAGAAGCGCGGTTCGTGCCCAGCCCGCCAGAAGCGAAAACCGCCATATTCTGCCACGCCCAAGATCAGGACGACGACAATCAGCCAAAGCAGAGAGAACTGCGGTCGGCGATGCCGGCGAACGGCGCGTATCAGGACTTGCGCCGCCAAGATCAATACGAGCAGGCCAGCGATTCCCAAGATGGTGCCGCCTATCCAGGGCGACTCCGGCTCCGACGTGCCCATGATGAATTTACCCGCGGGAATCAGGACCAGGTCAAGCGAGACGCCGTTGCCCAAGTCGAGGGTCTTAGTCTCAGGCAGGTTCACGCGACGCGCGTATTGAGCGACGGTCTCCTTCCCGTCCCAGAGCGGATACGCAGGAGCCACGGGCGCCCCCGCCCGTGGTTCTCCGGCGGACGAGACGTCCGCCGCTCCAAGAGACATACCGGCCAAGCAAAGCCAGCCAGCCAGGGAGAAGAAGCGGGAACAGTTCATGGCTTCAGTAATCATACGCGCGCGGGCAGCGTTTAACAGCACGGAGAACCACCAGAGTGCTTCACGCCACGATTAACTGGCCACTGACAACGGACAACTTTTTCCCTTCGCCTTTTTCCTTTTTACTTTACCGCGGTGTAATCAGCATTGCTGCCCTGTTGGGCCGGATGCTTTTTGAATAACGAGGACTAGAGGAACATGAAGAACTCCCATCCCTTTCCCGTTGCACAGGCCTTGCATGGGGCCATCGCTGTCACCGTTCTGCTGGCATTTTCCGCCGGCGCCGCCGATACAGCAGGCTCCAAGGACTGGAACCAGTGGCGCGGCCCGAACCGTGACGCGATTTCCCCCGAAACCGGCCTGCTCAAAGAATGGCCGGCTGGAGGCCCCAAGCTGGAGTGGGACATCCGCGGCTTGGGAAGCGGGTTGTCCAGCGTCGTCGTGGTGCAGGGCAAGTTGTTTACGATGGGAAACAGCGCCGGCGGACAATGCGTGGAGGCAATTGATCTGGCCACGCAGAAGATCCTCTGGAAGTCCAAGGTCGGTCCGGCCAACGATGGGGCTCATAGCACGCCGGCCGTTGACGGAAACCGGGTCTATGCCTTCGGCACCGCAACGGACTTGGTGTGCGTGGATGCCGCCGACGGGAAGGAAATCTGGCGCAAGAACCTTATCAAGGACTTCGGCGCGCAGTCTTCGGGATGGAATTTCAGCGAGTCGCCTCTGGTGGACGGCGACAAACTCCTCTGCACGCCGGGCGGCAACACAGCGCTCATGGTCGCCTTGAACAAGAACAGCGGCGAGGTGCTCTGGAAATGCGTGCCCCCAAAACCGCAGGAAACCGGGGCTGTCGGCCACGCCTCAATCGTCGTCTCGGAAGGCGCGGGCGTCCGGCAGTACGTTACCTTGACTGCTCGTGGGGCGGTCAGCGTCGCCGCCGAGGATGGCAAGCTCCTCTGGGTCTACCGTAGGATCGCCAACGGGACAGCCAACATCCCGACACCCGTGGCGCAGGGAGATTACGTCTTTGTCTCGACGGCTTACGGCGCGGGAGCGGCGCTGCTGAAGCTGAGCAAGACCGCGGAGGGTGTCAAGGCGGACGAGGTCTACTTCCTGCCGGCCGATACATTCCAGTGCCATCACGGCGGGTTCCTCCGCGTCGGCGATTACATCTACGGCGCGAACGGCCACAATGCGGGCAAACCGAGCTGCATTGAGATGGCCACAGGCAAGATCATGTGGAGCGAGAAGCAGCCCGGCGGCGGCTCCGGCTCAGTTATCTATGCCGACGGGAACCTGTACTTCCGGTACGAGAACGATCAGGTGGCGCTCATTGAGGCCAATCCGAAGAGCTATGTGCTGAAGGGCAGCTTCAAGATTCCAAACCGGCCTGGCGCAGACGGCCCCGGCTGGGCGCACCCTGTCATTCAAGACGGCAAGCTTTACATCCGGCACAACGACGTGCTGTTCTGCTATGACGTGAAGGGGAAGTAGGAACTGAAGGCAAAAGGAAAAAGTTGGCCGCGAGCATGCCGTTACTTTTGCCTTTTGCCTTTTTCCTTCGTTAAGTCCATTTCACCTTCAGCACGCCCGGCTCCTCCTTAAAGTGCCGGACTACTTCCTCCGAGATCTTGAGGGACTCGGCCGGACGGACGCGAATCTCAAAGACCATCGTCCGTTGCTTGTGCTCAATGTCGTAATCCAAGTCCAGGTCCAGCACGGTCACGCGCAGGCGCTTAAGTTGCTGCTTGGTGCTCTCCTCAGTTGGCTGGTCCCACTCGGCCGTGATGGTGATGTGTCCGAACCAGTCGTTCTTGAAGTACCGGTCAACAATGGCCATGCCTATGAGCGTGAATAGGGCGACCCCAAGGCCGATGAGCCCCAGCGCGATCTCACCCCCACCGAAAGCCATTCCGAGTATGGTCGAGTACCACAGCATCGCGGCGGTTGTGACGCCGCGCACCACATGTTCCTGGCGCACGATGGTTCCGGCGCCGAGGAACCCTATGCCTGTCAGCATTCCAGCGGCGAGCCGTCCGGGGTCGGGATGCCAGGTTCCCGCGGGCGCCAGGCCGGAGGCGAACAGTTGCTGGGAGAAGATCATGCCCAGGGCCGCCGCCACGCAGACCAGAATCATGGTTCGCAGCCCCGCCGCGCGGCCATGGCTTTCGCGGTCCAGCCCGATGATCGTCCCCGCCAGGAACGCGAGGCCCACGCGGATGAAGATGTCCGTCTCGGAAATCATGCTGCTCCCTCCTTAGGAGGAAATGCAAAATGAACAGTCCAAAGAACCAGGCGCCGTTTGTATTCTGAATTTTGTATTTTGAATTTTGCATTTTTCATTGGGTTCACTCCCCCCCAAGTATGTTCTCAGCGTTTCTGAAGAGCGCCTTGGGATCACAGAAGCCGGGCAGCTTGACCTTGCCGCTCTGGGTGTCGTACTCCCAGGGCGTTCCCAGCGGGCTGGCCGTCGTGTTCAAGTTCATCCCCAGCGCATCCGTTATGGCCGGCCCCGGACGGTTGAGGGGCGAGCTGTAGAACTCCACCGCGAACGCATGCAGTTCTTTGAGGTCTTTGGGCGGGTCGCCGTTATGAGCGCCGCGGTACATTTCGATCAAGGAGTTGACGACGCTGGCGGCTATGATGGCCCGCCGCGCCTGGACGCCCATTGAGGCCACTGTGCCCGTGGCAAGATCGTATCGGATGGGGAAGCCGTAAGCATCCAGCGGCCTGCCTTCACTGTCCAGTTGGACGCGCCGGCTGCCCTTGATCTCTTGCACCAGCGGGCGCAGGTCCGCGGGGAACGAACCTTCGGCCGCCTTGTGCCGGTTGACGGCTTCCTGCAGACGGGTGGCCAGCACGAGGCTGTCCGCGCACAGGAAATCACGGGCCGCGGCGGAGCGCATGGCCTCGGGGTACTCCTTGTCTTTGGCGCGCTCCCAAAGCATGTCGCGGGCCGCTTCGTAATATCCTGACCCGGACTCCAGCGCCAAGCGGCTGGTCGTGTCTTCGAGCTTCTTGATCTCCTTCCTGATACTCTCGCTGGGGCGCCGTTCCTGCAGTTTCCGCAGCCTGCCCAGGACTTCTTTGAACCACTCCACGGCCCGCCGTGAATAGTCCTTGCGCAGATCCTGGTCCAGCGGCGGCACCACGAATAACCTGCCCGCCTCGTAGGGCAGGTCCAGGTTGTCGGGGTTCTTGAGGATGGACTTGATGTAGAAGCGCTCTACCGCATAGCGGTCCGGCTCCAAAGCGGACAGCACTTTGCCGGCATTGATGGCTGCCGCGGTCCAGTGCGGGTCCATCTCGATCAGCTCCTCATAGATCCTCAGCAGCAGCTCGAATTTGTGGCCGCGGCGGAATGAACTGGAGACGTATTGCTGGCTGGTCAGCCACAGATAGTCCGCCGCCAGGCTGGTGTTGCCCAAGCTGAGGTAGGCCAGCGAGTTGCCCTCGGGCAGGTAAAGGTACTCCGCGCGCAGCACCTCCTCTTTGTCCCTGTGAGCGGCCAGCTCGCGGATGGCTTTCTCGTAGCGTTTGTCCTGGTCGGCAATGAAGCCGCGGCGCTCGTCCAGATTGGTCTGCTGGCTGAGGCAACACAGCGCCAGCAGCCCGAGCAGCCCAGCGTGCGCGCACTGCCAGCGAACCCGGCCCAGCCAGCCGCCCAGCCTCGCCCTCCACTCTCGGGTGGGGGAGGGGAGAAGGCCGCCCGGCCCGCCATGTTCCGGAAGGAAGCAGAAAGCCGCCAACAGGCCGCAGAATATCGCAAAGGCGATGAAGTACAGCCTGAACTGCCAATCTGTGATGTGGCCCCAGAAGGCTGCTTCCGCAACCCTGGCGGCCAACTCCCGCGCCTCCTTGGGCATCAGGTCCTGCATCTTTCATCCCTCATCCTTCATCCTTCTACAGGTTCCTTCTCTTGAAGAGCAGGTGCGCTGCCAGCAGCAGCGCCAAGGCATACGCCAAGCCGTAGACCGTGCAGGCCATGAGCTCGCTTGCGGGAATGGCCATGTGCAGCCGCGCTTGGGTCGCCAGGACGGCTTCGCGCCGGATGTTGAAGTTGTGCAGGTTGGGGAGAAAGAGGTAGATGAGGTGCAGCAGCTTGTCCAGCCACGGATGTGTCTGCTGGTAGATGAATCCCAGGTCCACGACCCATTTGGTCAACTGCCCGGCGAAGAACACTAGCGTGGTGAAGATGGCCGACATGATTGGCGAACTGGCTGAGCCGAACAGGATCGCCACCGCGGTCACCACCATCATCTCCACGAAGTTCAGGAAGAGCGCCTGTCCCAAGGCCGCCGTGACCGGGGCCCCGCAGAGCCACAGGTATGCCAGGAAAAGCGCTGATAGCAGCACCAGACTGACGAGCGTGGTGAGCACCAGCCCCAGGTACTTGCCCGCCAGGAATTGCCACCGTTCGGCGGGCTTGGCCAGGGTGGTGTAGATGGTGCGTTTATCTACCTCCTTGTAGATCAGGCCCGTCCCGATGAAGATCGAGACCATTCCCGAGAACATCCAGATCGCCCCCAGGCCGACGTCCGTCATGATCTTGTTCTCGCCGCCAAAACTCACCCAGCCAATGGCGCGCGAGATCAGGATCATCAGGATGCCGAACACCAGCAGCACGTACAGGATCCGGTCCCGCACGGCTTCACGAAAGGTGTTGAGCGCGATCACCGGCACAATCATGCCTGGCCCTCCACCACCCGCCATCCACTACCCACCATCCACCTCGGTCACGCGCACAAAATACTCTTCCAGGGATTCCTTGTGCGGCTGAATGACCCGCAACGTGCCGCCGGCCTTCTCCAAGGCCGCCTTGGCACTTTGCGCTTTCTCCTCCGAATCCACCAGTACGTGGAACAGTGCGCCATCGTGCCAGCAGCGCAAGGCCAGCCCTTGCAGCTCGGGAACGCCCTGCGCAGGAATGCCGCTGGCCGCCAGACTGACCTCCAAGACCTTGCCTGTCAGCAGTGCATGTATCGGCCCTTCCGCGACAGCGCGGCCCTTGTTGATGACGCACACCCGGTCGCAGATGTCTTCCACATCACTCAGAATGTGCGAACTGAAAAAGACCGTTTGCCCGGCGTCCCGCAAGGAGAGGATGACGTTCCTTACATCCCGCCGCCCCAAGGGATCCAGCCCCGTCATGGGCTCATCCAGGATCACCAGCGGCGGCTGGTGCAGGATGGCCTGCGCCAAACCCAGGCGCTGCCGCATGCCTTTCGAATATTCCCGCAGGGGCACGTGCCCAGCCGAGCCAAGGCCGAACTGCGCGAGCAGCTCCTGCGTGCGCCTCGACCGCGTGGCGCGGTCCAGGCCGGAGAGCTGGCCGAAGAAATGCAGCGTTTCCGCGCCCGTGAGGTATTCGTAGAAGTACGGGTTCTCGGGCATGAACCCCAGGTCGCGGCGCGCGCGGCTGTCCTGCACGTCATGGCCAAAGATCCAGGCCTGGCCTGACGTGGCGAACTGCAGGCCGGCGAGGATCTTGATGGTCGTCGTTTTGCCCGCGCCGTTCTGCCCAAGGTAGCCAAAGATTGAGCCGCGTGGCACCGTCAGGTCCAGGTCCTGCAACCCGACTTTGCGATGCGCGAACAGCCCGGGATTATAGACCATGCCCAGGCCGCTGGTCTTGATGGCCGACTCACCCTCGCCCGCCACACCCATCCCAAAAGCCTCCGGCGCTTTGCTCCAAGTACCTACCAGCACCCACGCTCAAAGCAAGGCTCCTTGCAGGGATTTGCGATTTTTGATTTTCGATTTTCGATTTTCACTACGCCCCCCTTCAATCGCAAATCGCAAATCGAAAATCCAAAATCATACCAGTCCACTTGACCGTCCCGGCTTATGCTCCACAATAATGCCTGCCAGCCACGAGGCAGAGCGTTGAGCGAAACCGCCGAGTGCCTGGCTGGGTGTCAAATGAGAGGTGCCTGATATGGATGCCGCAGTTGCCGAGCGGTGTACTCGTTGCGGGACGATGTTGCGCAACAAGCGCCTGGTTTGTCCCTGCTGCGGCTTTGAAATAGCGCGCCCTGACGCGCCTTCGTCTGAACCGTCCCCCTCCGGCGAAGGGGCCTCTCAATCCGGTCACGGCATCAAGAAGGTCACCGCCAAGGCCGGCGTGAAGATCTGCCCCATCTGCATGGCTTCGGTTCCTGAAGCGGACTTTGTGGATAATAACGGCCAGATGGTCTGCCCTACTTGTGATGAGAACCTGCGCAAGAAGGCCATGAGGAAAGCCGGGCTGGCCCCGCCTCCGCCGCCGCCGCCAAGCAAGTAGCGGGATTTTCAATTTTCAATTTTCAATTTTCAATCTTGCGTCCTTCAAAAATGAAAAATGAAAATTGAAAATTGAAAAAACGTTGCGTCACAGATCCTTATTCCGCTTCTGCTTGCCCGCATCGTCGTCCAGGACGTCAATCGTCATCCAGCCCAGGACGAAATCAAAGGCCTGCATGGGCCGCACGTTCACGTTGACCATGACGCCGGCCTGAACCATCGCGCCCACGCCCAGGAAGGAGCGGTCGTTGTTGTTGGCATAGACCGCGGAAGTGTCCAGGTCCATCTTGTCGGTGCGGAAGCTCTCAACCCAGCCCGTGATCCTCTCGCGCTCAACCTTCTGGTAATACAGCAAGCTGACGCCCACTTCCTTGCGCTTCTCGTGCCAGATGCCTGCGCTGCGCCCGCGGAAGCCGACGTGGTAGGCGTCCGACCAGCCGCCCATCGCCTGCGCCAGTTTCGTGGCGTGCACATTGAACATCAGGCCCGGCCCCGCGCCGAAGGAGAAGTCCACGATGTCTATCAAGTCATACCAGCGGCTCAGGAAATAGTGCCCGAATTGCCGCCCCAGCCCTTGTTCGTTGCCGCTCGAGAGGCCGGTAACGGGCTTGCCCGCCTGTTTCTCCAGTTCGCCGCCCTTGGTGGCGCCGGGCATGGCTTCGGTTTTGGTCGCGGAGGAACTGCGCGTGGTGGAGCCGCCAATCTCCACGCCTGAAGTCGCGGACGCGCCGGAAGAAGTAGCGGCGCCGCCCGCCTCAACTCCCCACGCACCCACCGTGAGCACGGCGATGGTGCAGACCAACTTCGTCAGTAACACGGGCGTCCCGCCCGTCTTTGTGCCCGGAACTCGCATGCGCCGCCCTCCGGAAGTCCTGCTGCCGGCTTCCCACCAAACTATCCTGCGAACTGCGTCCAGTCTCGGCATTTTCCAAGCCTTGTCAACCCATAAAACCAGTATTTACTCCCGTCCGACCTCTTCGATGTCGCTCTTCTTGATAGTGACCATCTTGTCGTCTTCACCCTTCAGCATGACGTTGTCGCCCTCTTCCACTGCCAGCTTAGCCTTGATCCTGCGACCGTCCTTCAGAATGTAGACGGGCATCGGACCTGCCGGGCGAATGGCCTTATTGGCAGGGGCCTTTGCTTTTGCATCCAGACTGGCGCGCGCCGCTTCTTGCTCATGCGCCGCAATCGTTCATCGCGGCAACGCAGCCGCAATAGGTCTCTGATCGAAGCCTTGTCCGTACAGGCAGTACCGTCTTGGACGCGCATGGGCATGCTTCCGCCCCCTGTTCTTGGCCGTGCCTTTCCCGTCCTTGCTGACGGCCCCGAACTTCATTATGCCCCGGTTGCGCTGCTTTCGCAAGACTTTCGGGCATAATGTGAACAGACCACCAGAACTGCAACCAGCAGGCTTCCCCGGCCAGCCCTGCGGAACTCGAAAGCGCGGCAACGAAGCCGGACGTGGGTCCACAGGGCTGGTTGGCAGGATATGCTGTGGGACCCGAATCGCCTCTTGCGCCCCTGAGGTTGTGCCACGGATGTGGCCGCGCCGCCTCCCCTCCCCTTGCGGGAGGGGGCAGGGGGAGGGCCGTTTGGCGCGGCCTCATCCGTGCTTCTGGCCGCCCGGCTCCCACCGCGTATCCAGTCCACAAGCCTGTCTATGCAGGAATGGTCATAATGACAATGTGTATGGCACTATGATGTCATACTGACACGGTCAAAATGACCTGGCGTGGGGCGTGCCTCCGGCACGCCCGCCCCTCCCCGGCCCGGATTGGCCCTCTGTCCCCCTCTCATCCAGCCAGTATACATCGTAGTTCTAATATTACTTAGTACTGTGGCATGATATGTGCGTAGTACACCTGTGGGAAGCTGTTTCCCGCGTTACCAAATCACCGCACCCGCTCAGCCGGGGGTGATACAGGAGCGTTATGCAACACCTCACCCGTCCCTTGGCCCCTGTCCCCCGTCACTCGCCACTTGTCGTTATGTCACTTATCATCTACACAACAGAAATCCACCAGTTCCCCACCAGAAAGTTGCCAGTTCTGGAACAGAAAGTTGCCAGTTCCGGACCAGAAAGTTGCCAGTTCTCCACCAGAAAGTTGCCAGTTTTCCACAGTTTTGCCATATTCCTAAGGACTTATGCGAAAACTGGTGGAAAAAGAGCTCACGTGACAAGACCGTTTGTGCTGCGCAAGCTGGTCAGTTTGCGCAGCACAATGTGCGTATGTTGTCCAGGATACGCGCTGGGACTGGAATACCGTCTTGGGCTCTTGGGATTGTCCCCGGGATTTGCATGAAACCGGCTGAACAGTCTTTCTCCACCGCACGCAGGAGTTTGGGGCTTTGTTTGCGCTCTGCGTGTGGGATAATAGTAAACGCCGTGGTGCGGATTGCGGGCGGGACGCCCTCCGCACGGGGAACAACCATGCAGTCTGTTGAAAGGCTCCTTTGTACCGCTGTTTGTCTGGCCGCCTTCGTCTCCGCGGGTGGTGAAGGCGAAACTCAGCCTATCACCGCCGAGCAGGTTGAGGCCGCGTTGAGCAGGGGCGCGCGCGCCGCTATGAAGGACCTGGAGAACTACCAGTATTCCAGCGTCGGCTACACGACCCTCTGCGTCATGGCACTGCTCAACGCCGGCAAGTCGCGAGATGAACCTGCCATCCGCGCGGCGCTCAACAAGGTCCTGCGCGAGTCCGAGCGCTCGCTTCAACCCTACGAAGCGCCATACCAGATCGGGCTGGCTTGCATGCTGCTGAACATGCTCAAGGACCCGGCTCTCAGGCGGCCTGCTGAGCGCCTGGCTGCCAACCTGGTGCAACGCCAGAACCCTGACGGCGGTTGGGGAACCCCAAGTTCTGACAACAGCAGGACGCAGTTTGCGCTCTTGGGTTTGAAAGCCGCTCAGGACATGGGAGTCAAAGTCCCGCCGGAGGTCTTCAAGCGGGCGCGCAGATACGTGCAGGCCGGCCAGAACAGGCTGGACGGAAGCTGGAGCTACAGGATTCCTGCCGACGCCGGCTACGGCAGCATGACCGCCGCGGGCACCACGAGTTTGTTTGTGGTGAATGAGCAGGCTTACAAAGAAAGCAGTGTATGCGGCGGCCCGGCCGAAGATTGGCGCTTGCAGAAGGCGCTGGGCTGGCTGGGCGAGAACTTCACGGTGCGGAGCAACCCGAACAACGGCGCGCATCATTATTACTATCTTTATGCGCTGGAGCGCATCGGTGTCCTGACGGGGCAGAAGTACATCGGCGGCCATGACTGGTACAGGGAGGGGGCTGAATACCTGGTGCGCCAGCAGAGGGCTGATGGGAGCTGGGCCGACAGCAGCGGCTTCCTGGCGACGGAATTCGCCTTGCTGTTCCTGGGGAAGGGGCGTGAGCCGGTCGCCGTGCAAAAA
>Ga0209777_10005544_pt1 | contig 14486 bp, 9 predicted proteins | sample FrelakmetHBP12HB_FD_187147 | JGI IMG/M metagenome (GOLD analysis project Ga0209777, IMG submission 187147) | Freshwater lake sediment microbial communities from the University of Notre Dame, USA, for methane emissions studies -HBP12 HB (SPAdes)... | ecosystem: Environmental > Aquatic >...
GCTGCCAACTACATGTACGAAAAGGCATCCGTCAAGGGTGTCGGTTACAAGAACGTAGAGATGATCATCTCCACCCAGACCGGCTTTAATGGCCAGAAGCTGGTAGAAAAAGAGACCGGCTCTGGTAACGTCATCACCGAGAGGACCGAGCTTGAGGCTGAAAGGCAGTTGGAGAGATATGTCGAAAATGGAGAGCAAGGTAATCTAGGACAAACCTATTGGGCCCCAATAGGAGGATTGAGATGCGCATGGCCAACCGGACAACTGTGCCCCATGGACTATATCAACTTCACTAAGGAAGCCGAGTTCGAATACATGCCCATCTCTTACCAGACCGGCACCTACGACCAGAAGTGGGTTGAGAAGCTATGCGTGCAAAACTACAGGATAGGCGCCGTGCTCACTGAGATGTACACCCACGCTGAGCACCTTCAGAAGACCACCGAGGTCAAGACCAGAGGATATGGTTCCATAAATATTATTTGGGTTGGCGGTGCGGATGGAAGCTGCCCGGCCTGTTGCACCGGTGTTCTCGAAGCTAACCTGAACAGCAACGTCATAGGCGTTGCCCACATCGGCTGGATCTCCCGCGACCCCCAGGTCGACAGCCAGCTCAAGGGCCGCCATGCCGAGTACGGTAGATCTGTCGAGGACCTGACTGGCGTCTTCTCCATCGAGAAGTTCATCCAGCTCTGGGGTAACTCCACATGCGGTGCCATCAGCGTTGACTGGCTACCGTGCGTGTAAATAATTGCTAACCCCATCTTCTTTTTTATAATCGACTTGGAAGGGTAGTGCTGAGGGAAGGTATCCTCCCCTTGTGCAGCCTGGCCCTACTGTGCTCCTGCCCGCCCAGGACCTGGCCGTGATCCTCACTCGACCGCAAAGAGAGCCGCCTTGCAGAGCCCGGCCCCCTGGCGTGCGGGCGTCCCCTGCCCAGGACCTAGCCGCGATCCCTCTCGACCGCGATCAGAGCCACCAAATGGTCTCTGGCTGCTCCGGCATGCGTTCGCCCGGCGATCCTGCTCACCGAATCCGTGGGGACGAATAGGATCCCGAGGCCACTGCCAAGATGTATCGTCATATTTCTGCGTAACCATTATCTTTTTATCCCTAATACCAAAAGGTTTGTGTAGTCCCGAAACCTTTGACTTTATATACCCATCAATGGGGCATGGGAAAGAAGAATAAAGTCGTAAAGCTAACAGATAGGAAGATCAGATATATCATTCGGGCCAAAAAGAGAGGCGATAGCACCAAAAGAATCGCGGTGGATATAAAGTTGAGTCCGTCCTCAGTGAAGCGTGTATGGATGCACTGGACGAAAACCAAGATGTCCCTAAACATTAAGAAATTTGGAAGAAAGAAAAAGACCCTGGATGAAGAGTCAGTTAAGCTGATATTTGAAGTCCACAAAGAGCAAAATTTGGGCGCAAGACGGCTGGAAAGGATCATTGATTTCACGCACGGAAAGCATATCCCGCATAATGCCATTCATAAGGAACTGCTATCTCATGGCTTGGCCAATGTGAACCGCAACAAATCGAAGCGCAGAAAACCCTGGATTCTGGAAAAAAGATGTTCATCTGCGTGGTCCTTGATGATAGTTCGCGGCGCATTCTTGCGGGCGGGGAGTTCGATGCCGAAACAACAGAAAACAGTTTATGGCTCCTCAGAGAAGCTATGGATAATCGCTTGATACAAAATGGTATCTACAGACGCCAGATATCGCATTCTGGTCAAGGCTGCCGGAAGGATGCAAATTGGGAATGTTCATGAATCGAATGGAGACTGAGTTAAATGGTTGATAAAGAATGTAATTTGCGGGCCGGAGTATATAAAGTCCAAACATTCGGGACTACACACAATATCAGGAAAGAAGGCATAGTCAGGTTTCAGAGGATCGTGATGTAAGCCTTCCTGAACCCCGTAATGGTGGCCGAGTTTGTCAAACACCGGCCGGACCCAATTGTGCTCCAGATCAGCCCCAAAGTACTTCTCCAAATTTTTTTCTTCTTCTCGAAGATCTCTTTTATTTGCGAGTATGCTTCACAAAGATGAGCATCATCATCATTCCATTCTGGAAACTTCTGGATCATATTCTCTAGGTAATGATTTGAAAAAAGGCCGCTATTATTAAACACGTCCCCCTTATTGATTATCTCCGCAGATGCCGCCAAATATTTCTCCCTCGGATAATCTCAACCATTGCTCACACGAAAAAGCTTGCGGAGGAAAATGCATGCCGCCAATTCAGGCAACAATTTCTCGGAGCATCATCCCCACCTTGAGCTTGATGTCGGGAATCTCGTTATTGACAACATCCCAGACGATCTCCCACTTCACTCCAAAATAGTGATGGATTAGCTTATCTCGAAGTCCTGCAATCTTTCGCCACTCAATGCCGGGATGTTTCTCCCTGAATTCGTTCGATAAGTTTTTCGTGGCCTCACCGATCACTTCGAGGCTTCTCAGCCAGGCCCTTTGCTTCTCTCCGTCTTCCATCAGGTCTTTAAAATCGATACCGTCACTGCTCCCCTCTAGAAAGTTGATCTCGTCCAGGATGTGCTTCAAAAAGACGGAGTCATCCTTGGTCAGCCCAGACCACCTCTTTTTTTACGTATGGCGCAATATAAGGGCTCAGGGAGTCAGGCGTGACCAGTTCCACTCTCCTGGCAAAGAGGTCTTCAAGGAAGAAGGATAGTTTCATGAAGTTATCGAAGGTCGGCTCTTCAAATTCCACCATTATATCCACATCACTGGTACCTTTTTCATCCCCACGAGCAAAGGAGCCGAACAGGCCGATCCTTTTGACATGAAATCTCTTTTTTATCTCCTGCTCATCCCGTCTCAAGATATCAATGATTTTCATAGTTGGATCCTGTAATAATCTGCAGACAAAGAATAAAAATCTGCCTCTCTTGGCTTCAAAATTGAATGCAAAAGTTTGCGGTTAGTACTCATCAATTGGTAAAAAATGAAATAATCAAGAAATCAAGAACCTCAAAAGCGAAAAGAGAAAGACAAAAAGAGCGGGCCTTCAGGCCGTCTTCATCTTGGCTGCTTCCTCCAGTCCAAGCTCTTTTATGGACTCATCTCTCATCTTGAACTTCTGGATCTTGCCGCTCACGGTCATGGGGAAGTCGTCTACGAACTTGATGTACCTGGGAACTTTGAAGTGCGCGATTCTTCCCTTGCAAAAAGCCTTGATCTCCTCCGCATTGGCCGAGGCGCCCTTTTTGAGCTTGATCCAGGCCATGATCTCCTCGCCGTACTTTTTATCGGGCACACCAATGATCTGCACATCGCTTATGGCCGGATGAGTGTACAAAAACTCCTCAATCTCTCGCGGGTAGATGTTCTCTCCGCCCCGGATGACCATGTCCTTGAGCCGGCCCGTGATCTTGCAGTAGTCCTCATCGTCCAGGGTGCCCAGGTCGCCGGTGTGCAGCCACCCTTCCTTGTCCACGCACTGGTCGGTGGCCACCGGATTGTTGTAGTAGCAGCGCATGATCATGTAGCCGCGAGCGCATATCTCGCCGGTCTCCCCGCGGGGAACTATCTTGCCCGTCTTGGGGTCCACGATCTTCATCTCGGTATGCGGCATGGGCCTGCCGATGGTCGAGACCCTCTGCTCCAGGGAATCATCGGTAGAGGACATGGTGATGCCGGGCGAGGCCTCCGTCTGGCCGTAGGTGATCACCACCTCTCGCATATTCATGAGGGTGCTCACCTTCTTCATGAACTCAATGGGGCAGGGCGATCCAGCCATGATTCCCGTTCGCAAGCTGGAGAAGTCGTATTTGGAAAAATCGGGGTGCTCTAGCTCCGCGATGAACATGGTGGGCACTCCGTGTACAGCAGTGCAGCGCTCCTTCTCGATGGCCGACATGACCAAGACGGGATCGAAGTACTCGGCAGGCAGCACCATTGCCGCCCCGTGCGTCATGCAGGCCAAATTGGAGAGCACCATGCCAAAGCAATGGTAAAAGGGAACAGGTATGCAAAGCCGGTCGTTGTCCGTAAACTTCATGCACTCGCCAATGAAGTAGCCGTTGTTCAAGATGTTATGGTGCGTGAGAACCACGCCCTTCGGGAAACCGGTTGTGCCCGAAGTGTACTGAATGTTAATGGGATCATCAAAGTCCAGGCTCTCTTCCCTCTCCTGCAAAATCTCATCCGGCACCTCATCTCCCATCTTTTGCACATCATCCCAGGACCACATGCCCGGCTGCTTCTCGCCCCGGATCATCACTGCCGTCCGGAGGAATGGCAGCTTCTCGGAGTGAATCTTGCCCGGCTGAGCCGTCTTGGCCTCGGGACAGACCGCGTAGAGCATCTGCACGTAGTCCGAGCTTTTGAATCGGTCCATGAGCAGCAGGGCCTCTGCCTCCGACTGACGCAGTGCATATTCCAGTTCGTGCGTCCGGTAGGCAGGGTTGATGTTCACCATGATGATGCCCGCTTTTGCCGTGGCGAACTGGGTGATGATCCATTCCGCCAAGTTTGTGGCCCATATAGCGAGGCGGTCACCCTTCTTGAGGCCCAGAGCGATGAAACCCTTCGCGGCGCGGTCCATCTCCTTTTGCAGTTCACAATAAGTGTATCGCGTTCCCTGGTGGATGGAGACAATTGCGTCGTTATCAGGGTATTTTTCCGCTATTTCATCGAACATATCGCCGATGGTCTTTCCAATAAGCGGTTTCTCCGAGCCGCGAAAAGCATAGCTGTGCGAGACTTTGCCTGGCATGAAGTTGCCTTTCAATCGCTAAGGGGATATAACAGTATCTTAAGGCAGGTTTAGATAATGTGGAAATTAATGCGATAGATTCCTCGCCGTTTTGACCGACAGGTATATAATCTAGATTGATTACTTAGAAAAGGTTACATTTTCGTCGATTCAAAGAGATTTGTTGAGATGTTTTTTGTAGCAAGTTCGATTCTTTGAATCGATCCAAAAGGTACGTGAATTAAATGTTTGAAAGAAAATATGAAAACAGCGGTAGCGGCAGCAGCGGCGGCTACAATAGTGGTCCCAGAGAAATGACAGACGTAACTTGCTCAGAATGCGGCAAGCAAACCCAGGTTCCCTTCAAGCCGGACGGATCCAGGCCGGTTTACTGCAGCGAGTGCTACCAGAAGCACAGACCTGCCAGGTCACCCGGAAGATATTAAACCGATTTGATTTGATCTATCTGTTTTAGCCATAAATCGGCTATGTGGGGCGACATTCTGCCCTGCAGATTTCAACTTTTTGGCGTATTACAGCTTTGTCTCAGAGAACGCTCTTCTGAAAGCATTTGGCCGGGCGAAGCTAATGCAAAATATATCGAGACCTGTGTGGGGAACGAAAAAGGAGCAAGAGGATTTTGATTGAGCACAAGCAGACCGCAATTCTCGATCCCTCATCAAACACGATGATCGAGGTGGACGAAGGGATAGCTCCACTGCTAAAAGTCATCTGGAACTCGGGCATCATTACCTGCAATTCATGTCAAGAAAATAAACCGGGCATCATCTGGATTGAGTTTCTCGCCGCAGAAGATGCAGAAGCTTTTTTAACGCGCGTAGTATCGGGCCTTGATCCCATTAACAGCCCTGCAGCCGATAACTGGCTTTACTCCAGAATAACAGGTGCAGATGGAGGCTGGCAATATACCGCTCATCCTCATGATGCCAGAGAATACATCGATGAAGAGGACGGTTGCATAGAATTGAACGCCTCCCAATCGTGCGGATTTACATTATCCATATCCATCCGCTTTCCTATGGGAGATTACGAAAAACTGCTCGATCTTCTCGACAGAAAACCGCGAAGCAAAATTGCTGCCCAAGGATTATAAATAGCTTAGGCTAATTCTAATTTATAAATGCCGTAAATCTAAATAAGGAGCCGAAATGACCTGTGATCTTTGTACTAGAGCACCGGTGGGTGCATGCGTGGGTGAGACGTTCTGCTCATCTCTCCATTTGACGGACGAGGACGCCTGTGGGCTGGCGGCTGAAATATGCCTATCCTGGTGGCAGAAGAGAGATGACGAGACTGTGATTGATGATCTGCTCTGGGAGATGTCGGAGAATCGAATTGATGAGCTGGCTTGTGATCCCAAAAAGGCCAGGGCGTATTTGGCTGAGGGGAGATTAGAGCGCTGATCCGGCTCTTGGCTCCTGTATTATTCTATTTCCTATTCGGATAAGGTCAATGTATTTTTTGCATCGCTCATCGTAACGCGGCTTCGTGTTTATATATTTTATGTATCCCAAAAATTTAGGTGCCAAAATCTTATTATGCAATGCGACAGAAATGGTAGGCAACCGATATTCAACCACAGTACAGCTAACCCAGGTGTCAAGAATTGATTCTAAGCCAAAATCAAGTTCATAGGACAATAAACCGTATCAAGGCACGCCTTGATAATAATGCCTTCCTAGGCCAATACAGCTCTGAGCAGCCGCTACATTCTGAGCTGTTCAGCACCGATCAACTGGTGCGGCATGCTAAGGCGCTGGCAGAACACCATGAGGTTGATCCAATACCCGGCAAGGACAGGCTTTTGCCAAGGCTGGCTGAGAACGAGGTAATCCTGCTGCAGGCATACGAGCTGCTAACAGAGGCCGCGGCATCGAACCTTCGGATTCCACCAGCTTCCGTGTGGCTGCTCGACAACTTCTACAAGATAGAAGAGCAGATTCGCTTGGCCAAGCGGCATCTTCCGAAAGGTTACAGCAAAGAGCTGCCGCATATGCAGAGAGGGCCCCTGGCCGGCTACCCGCGCATTTATGACCTTGTCAGGGAGCTGATCCTTCATACCGATGGTCGGGTGGATGCAGAAAGCCTAAAAAGCATCGTGGATGCTTATCAGACGATCACTGTGCTTAACCTGGGGGAGCTTTGGGCTGTTGCGATCATGCTCCGTCTGGCGCTGATTGAGAATATGCGGAGCATCTCTTTGCGAATTGCCAAGAGCAGGATTGACCGCAACCTGGCAGGTTACTGGGCAGATCAGGTCATTCTGGCGGCAGAGACAAAATCAAAGAGCATGATCATTGTGGTGGCTGATCTGGCCGGTTTCGACCCACCAATGTCCAGTGCCTTTGTTGCTGAATTTGCCCGAAGGTTGGAAGGACAGGGCCATGCTCTGGCTCTACCGTTATTATGGATTGAAGAGCGTCTATCTGAAAAAGGAAAGACCATCGGGCATATGGTTCAGGATGATATTCAGCAAGAAGCGGCTGATAAGATCTCCATAAGCAACAGCATTGGAAGCTTTCGTTTTCTTGAGTCCATGGACTGGAGGAAGTTTGTAGAGGGGACGAGTGCGGTCGAGAAGGCACTGCACCTGGATCCTGTTGGTACATATAGCCTGATGGACTTCGCCACTCGGGACCGTTACCGCCACACAGTTGAGAGGATCGCAAGGTTCAGCTTGCATCCTGAGGAAGAGATCGCACTTTTGGCGGTAAAACTAGCCCAGGAGAGTTTTGAGTCGAAGGGCAGCAAAGATCGAAGTGCACACGTCGGGTTCTACCTGATAGATAAAGGGCTACCCGAGCTTGAAAGGACTGCCGGGATGAGCCTGTCGCTGATGGAGTCACTTAGCAGGACTATTTACCAGTTCCCTCTTCTCTGTTACCTCGGCGCGATAACGCTGGTCACTGCCCTTACCACCGCTACAGTACTGGGCCAGGCTTATGAGCTTGGATCGGAGGGATGGATGCTGGTCTTAGCTTCCATCTTCCTGGTGATCTGCATAAGCAGTCCTGCAGTCGGCCTGGTGAACTGGCTGGCGACCATGCTTGTCAGGCCTCATGCTCTCCCCAGAATGGACTTCTCTTCAGGCATTCCAGAAGAGCTGCGAACACTGGTGGTGGTACCATCTGTTCTGACCAGCCCGGAAAAAGTTATTGATCTGCTGGAGGCTCTCGAGGTTCGATACCTGGCAAACCGGGATATAAACCTCCACTTCGGCCTTCTGACGGATCTTTGCGATGCCAAGCAGGAGGTCGTGCCTGAGGATGAGCATCTGCTAATCATGGCTCGTCAGGGAGTCGAGGCTCTGAATGAAAAGTACCATGATGATATCTTCTTTCTCTTCCCCCGCCAGCGCATGTGGGACCCCAAGGAGGATATCTGGAGGGGCTATGAGCGAAAAAGGGGCATACTCGGGGAGCTTAACTCTCTCTTGCGAGGTGGATCTGAAAATAGCTTCTCCATAATTACAGGAGACGTATCGATCCTGCCCGGGATGAAGTACGTCATCACAGTTGACGAAGATACCAGGATGCCCTACGACTCTGCCCGGCGGCTGGTGGAGACCATAGCTCACCCTCTCAACTGCCCCAGGTTCGATGAGCATAAGCAATATGTCGCTGAGGGCTACAGCATACTCCATCCTCGACTGAGCTCAGGCATGCCTGAGGCAGACCGATCGAGGTTTGTGAGGCTTTTTGGAGGCGAGCCAGGAATTGATCCATACACCCGCGAGGTATCGGATGTCTACCAGGACATTTTCGGAGAAGGCTCCTTTACCGGCAAGGGAATCTACGATGTTGATGCCTTCTCGCAGTCTCTGGGTGGACGCTTTCCAGATAACCGGATCCTGAGTCATGATCTTCTGGAGGGTAGCTATGCCAGAGCGGCACTGGTCAGCGATGTGCAATTCTATGAGGACTATCCCTACCGCTACACCACTGACGTAGGCCGAAGGCACAGATGGATCAGGGGAGACTGGCAGATTGCCAGTTGGCTGCTCATGCGCGTGCCGGGGCCCGGTGGCATGGTCATGGATAATCCAATCTCAGGATTATCCCGATGGAAGATCCTCGACAACCTTCGGCGCAGCCTGGTGAACCCGGCCCAGATTTTGCTTTTGTTATCGGCATGGTTGCTGCTGCAGCAGCCGAGGTTTTGGACCGCGGTGGTTGTAGGAGCGGTCCTGGCTCCATCGGTTCTAGCTTGCATCCGAGTGATCCTGAACAAGTCTGCCGAGCTGCCCCTGGATCAGCACCTGTATTCTGCAGGGAGAGCAATTGTCAGATACCTGGCCCAGGCAGGGCTCAGCCTGACCTTCTTGCCGTATGAGGCCTTCTTCAGCCTGGATGCAGTTGTGCGCGCCGGATGGAGAATGTTATTCACCCATAAGCTGCTGCTGGAATGGAACTCTTCGAGCAGCTCCAAGAGCAATGGAAAGAGTGATCTGGCGGGAATCTACCAGTCGATGTGGATAGCCCCGGCAGTAGCCATTGCCATGGCCTCTTATCTTTCGTTTTGGCGTCCTGATGTTCTGTACATCGTCTGGCCGCTGCTGCTATCTTGGAGTCTCGCACCTGCTGTTGCCTGGTGGATCAGTCTGCCCCTTGACGCACCCAAGGCAAAACTTGACGAGGATCAGACGATCTTCCTGCGCAAGCTTTCTCGGAAGACATGGAAGTTCTTCGAGACATTCGTTGGGCCCATAAGTCACTGGCTTCCGCCGGACAACTATCAGGAGAAACCGCGCTCTGTGGTCGCCAACGGCACATCGCCCACGAATATGGGGCTATCGCTTTTGGCAAACCTGGCGGCATATGACTTTGGCTATATCTCCGCAGGAAAGCTGATAGAGCGCACTGCTGGATCCCTTCAGACCATGAAATTGCTGGAACGGTTCCAGGGCCACTTTTACAATTGGTACGATATCAAGCTGCTAGAGCCAATGCAGCCCAAGTACATCTCAACTGTGGATAGCGGAAACCTGGCAGGCCATTTGCTGACTCTGCAGCAGGGGCTATTAGAGCTTCCTGATCAGAAGATTCTGGCTCACCAGGTCTTTGACGGTCTTACGGATACGTTGTTTATTATTTTGGATATGGCATCTGAGAAGAAAATCATTCCTATGCAGGTGCAGGACCAGATACGTCAGTTCAAGAATGAGCTTTTGTCGCCTCCTTCTACCCTTTTGGCTGCCTGGATGCTGCTGGACAAACAAGCAAGGTCAGTAACAGGGATAATAGATAGCTTGGGCCCGGAAATAGATGAAAGTGTGAAGTCATGGCTCCAGGCGTATGAGTCGCAGATCCGGGACCATTCAGACGACTTGATTCAGACAGCTCCATGGCTAATGTTGCCTCTATGGGTGATGATCCATCCTATCAAGGAGGATGTCTTGACTCCAAACTATGCAGAAGAGGCAAGAAGGATGGACGAACTGCATGCAAAACTGCTCAAGCTTGACAGCATTCCATCTCTGCTGGAAGTGCCAAAGATGGCTATGAAGCTCAAGCCTATGATTGACGAGATCCTTAGCAGCCTGCAGAGCGGGGAGGAGAGAGAATGGCTCCTTTCGCTCAAGCAAATGATCACACAGGCAGGCGAAAGAGCCGCCCAAAGGATTACCTCCATCGAGAAGCTTGCGCATGACTGCGGCGAGCTTGCTGAAATAAGATACGACCTCCTCTTCGATAAGTCACGTCGGCTTCTTGCCGTAGGCTACAACGTCGATGACCTCAGACGTGATGAGAGCTGCTATGATCTGCTGGCATCCGAAGCCAGGCTATCCAGCTTCGTTGCCATCGCCCAAGGGAGTCTTAAGCAAGAGCACTGGTTTGCCCTGGGTCGCATGCTTACCATCGCAGGCGGAGAGCTGGCTTTGCTCTCTTGGGGTGGAACCATGTTCGAGTATCTCATGCCGCAACTGATCATGCCTACCTATGAGAATACCCTCTTAAGCCAAACCTATAGAGCGATAGTCAGGCGACAAATAGAATACGGTGAACAGCGTGGCGTTCCCTGGGGCATCTCAGAGTCGGGCTACAACATGACAGATGTCAACCTGATTTACCAGTACCGCGCCTTTGGAGCGCCTGGCCTGGGGTTTAAGCGCGGGCTGATTGAGGATCTGGTGGTCGCGCCTTACGCCTCGGCTCTGGCCCTGATGGTGGAACCGGCTGAGGCGTGCACCAACCTGCAGCGAATGGCTGCCGAGGGCAATCTTGGGCTATATGGTTTCTACGAGGCGATCGATTACACCTCATCGCGTCTTTCTCGGGACGAGACCAGTGCAACTGTGCTGTCCTTCATGGCCCACCACCAGGGAATGAGCTTCCTATCTCTGGCTTATGTGCTTTTAGACAGACCCATGCAAAGAAGGTTCATGGCCAATCCGATCTTCCAGGCTGCGGATCTGCTTCTCCAAGAAAGGGTTCCGAATGCTTTGCCCTTCTATCCCCATGCTTCTGAGGTTTCGGCAGCAATCTGGAGGGCGGGCATGCTGGATAGGAGCGAGTCCCTGCGGGTCATCGATGATCCGAACACTCCCAGACCTGAGGTGCATCTGCTCTCGAATGGCAGATACAGCGTAATGGTCTCCGGTTCAGGCGGGGGCTACAGCAAGTGGAAGGATATCGCCGTTACTCGCTGGCATGGTGACCCCACCCGTGATAATGAAGGCATGTTCTTCTATATCCGTGACCTGGACAGCGGCGAGGTCTGGTCTGCAGGATATCACCCCGTGCTCAAAGACTTTGAGACTTACCAGGCGATCTTCCGGGGATCGATGGCAGAATTCTGGTCAAGGGTTTCGGATATTGATACCTATGCCGAAGTGGTCGTCTCCCCTGAGGATGATGTTGAGCTACGCAACATCAGCGTCACCAACCGATCAATGAGAATGCGAAGGATAGAGCTGACCAGCTATGCCGAGGTCGTCTTGACGACCCCTGCAGCCGATGCGACACATCCCTCTTTCAGCAATCTCTTCGTTGAGACAAAGATCGTTCGCAAGAGATCTGCGATCCTCTGCACTCGCCGACCAAGGTCAAAGGACGAGAGAACTCCCTGGATGCTGCACCTGATCGCAGCGGAGAAAATCGAGGTCGATGAAGTTTCCTATGAAACAGACCGCTTGAGGTTCATTGGACGAGGAAGAACTGCCGCAGATCCTATGGCTTTGACGGGGTCATCAAAGCTCTCAGATAGCGAAGGATCTGTCTTAGATCCCATCGTTGCCATCAGGTGCGTTGTCACGATCAATCCTGGAGAGACTTCACGGGTGAACTTCATCACAGGCATTGCAGAGACTAGAGCTGCTGCCATAGAGCTGATCGATAAATACCACGACGTGCGCATGGCAGACCGTGTCTACGACCAGGCCTGGACTCACAACCAGATGATCATGCAGCAGCTCAACATCGCCGAGGCCGATATCCAGCTCTATGAGCGCCTTGTCAGTACCATACTCTACACAAGCCCAACCTGGCGCGCTAGCCCGAGCGTTCTCTTGAGCAACCACAGTGGCCAGTCAGGCCTGTGGGCTTACCGCATCTCGGGCGACTATCCGATTGTACTGCTCAGGATAGGGGATCGATCTTACATCGAGCTGGCGCACCAGCTCTTGAGGGCCCACGCTTACTGGCGCATGATGGGGCTGGCAGTGGATCTAGTGATCTGGAACGAAGACAGCTCTGGATACAGACAGCATCTCCAGGACGATATTATGGGCTTGATTTCCTCTTGTACACAAGCCTGCACTCTGGACCGGCCGGGCGGCGTCTTTGTTTTGCATACGGATCAGATCTCTGATGAGGCCAAGATCCTGGTACAGGCCGTGGCCAAAGCCATCTTCACAGATGACCAGGGAACTTTTGAGGATCAGCTCGAACGCAAGAGTGGACTCTTGGGTGCCGTTCCTCTATTAAAGCAAAAAAAGGCTGTTCGGGTCGAGAACTACGAGGCGGCTACGTCTACCGGTCGGGATCTGATCTTCTTCAATGGTCTTGGCGGGTTCACAAAGGACGGACGTGAGTACATAATCCGGTTTGCTCCTGGACAAGCAACCCCAGCTCCTTGGTCGAATGTGATCTCAAACCCCAATTTCGGGACTGTAATCTCGGAGAGCGGCGGAGCATACACGTGGGGCGAGAACTCCCAGCAGTTCCGCCTCACTCCATGGTATAACGATCCGGTGAGCGATAGCAGTGGCGAGGCTCTGTACATTCGAGATGAGGAGAGCGGAGCGTTCTGGTCGCCCACGGCATTACCCGCCCGCGGCAAGACGCCTTACACCTGCAGGCATGGGTTCGGCTACAGCGTTTTCGAGCACAAAGAGAGTGGGATTTTTTCCGAGCTGTGGGTATATGTGGCAATAGACGCTCCCATAAAGTTTTGCAGGCTCTTGGTCCGCAATGAGTCAGGCGTGTCCCGCAGGCTATCTGTGACCAGCTACATCGAGCTGGTGCTGGGAGAAACGCATTCTAAGACGGGGATGCACATTACCACAGAGATCGATCCCAGGACCGGGGCCCTCTTTGCCAGAAATGCGTACAACACGGATTTTCCTGGAAGGATAGTCTTCCTGGATGTGAACGAGGAAGTGAGCAGTTTCTCTGGGGACAGGACCGAGTTCCTTGGCCGAAATGGCCAGAATGCTCGCCCTGCCGCCCTGGCGCGTGAAAGGCTCTCCAACAGAGTTGGTGCGGCCATGGACCCATGTGCTGCCATGCAGGTCGAGATCGATCTAGCCGACGGGCAGGAGCGCGAGATCGTCTTCACGTTTGGCATTGGACGGGATACGAGCGACGCTCGCAGCTTAATTTTGCGTTTTCGCGGATCAGGTCCAGCAAGAAGTGCTCTTGAGGCTGTGTGGAGCTACTGGAACCGGACTCTAGGCGCGGTGCACGTGGAGACACCGGATAAGGCCATCAATGTACTTACGAACGGCTGGCTCCTCTACCAGACGTTAGCCTGCCGCATCTGGGCGCGCAGCGGATACAATCAGTCAAGCGGAGCATTTGGCTTTCGAGATCAACTGCAAGATGTTATGGCGCTGATATACACAGAGCCGCAATTAGTCAGGGAACATCTCCTGCGATGTGCGGCCCACCAGTTCCAGGAGGGAGACGTTTTGCACTGGTGGCATCCACCCTCAGGACGCGGTGCGCGCACTCACAGCTCCGATGATTACCTCTGGCTGCCGCTGGCGGCTCACCGATACGTAACAGCTACTGGAGACACCGGCGTGCTTGACGAGCGCATCAAATTCATTGAGGGCAGGCTCGTAAAACCTGGTGAAGAGGCTTATTATGACCTTCCCACGAGGTCAGAGGAGTCCGGCACCCTTTACGAGCACTGTGTTAGGGCCATCAGGAAATCTCTTTCGTTTGGCCAGCACGGCCTACCCCTCATGGGTTCTGGAGACTGGAACGACAGCATGAACCGCGTGGGCTATCAGGGCAGAGGCGAGAGTGTCTGGCTGGCCTTTTTCCAGTACCATGTGCTTAACAAGTTCTCTGAGATTGCCCTTCTATGTGGCGATGCAGCTTTTGCAGATCAATGCCTCAGCGAGTCCTCCAATCTGCGCCAGAAGATCAAAGAGTTCGGATGGGATGGCCATTGGTACCTGCGCGCCTATTTCGATAACGGAGAGACCCTTGGGTCCGCTGACAATGCGGAGTGCCAGATCGATTCCATCTCCCAGAGCTGGTCTGTTCTATCCGGCGGCGGAGATCCA
>Ga0209777_10005545_pt1 | contig 14481 bp, 15 predicted proteins | sample FrelakmetHBP12HB_FD_187147 | JGI IMG/M metagenome (GOLD analysis project Ga0209777, IMG submission 187147) | Freshwater lake sediment microbial communities from the University of Notre Dame, USA, for methane emissions studies -HBP12 HB (SPAdes)... | ecosystem: Environmental > Aquatic >...
GATAGTAATGATGGAAATGGAAATAATGTAGGAGAATGGAGTTTATGGTTATTCGATGGGTCTATCTGGGTTGAAACAAGTAATCAAGATAGTGCCAAAACAGATGCTAAATCTTTGGAATATACCCTTACAATAGCAAGCCCATCTTCGATAAATATTGGGTCAATCAGTACAGGACGCAGAGTTACTTTGATCACGGTTGAAGTGACCACCCCATTTAATGGGGCTGCGACTTTAGCCATTGGTTATACAGTTAATAATCCAGCATTACCGCCACCAGTTCCCGCTGGTTTAATGGTAATAGGACTAACTGATCTCACAGTAGCAGGAACCTATACTACCAGCACAGACATACTTTTTGGGGTAGATACATTACAAGGAGACGTAGAAATTACCGCTGCATTCGTAAATGGTGCTTCATCATTGGGCTCGGCGCAAATTATAGTGTCTTATGTTTAAATATGGGTTCATTGGATAAATAACACGTTGAAGGCCATTTAGGCCTTATATTAGGAGATAAAAAATGGCAAATGTAAGTAATTATGGTTTAATTGGAGTAGGTCCAAACCTAAAGTTTAGCAAAGGTGGTGTAAACCTAAATACAAATGGTTCGACAACATTTACCCTAAAGAGATCAGACAATTCAACCGATGCAGCATTAAATTTAGGTGCTCTTACATCATCGGCTGGTAACGTAACACTTACCACAGGTAATGTAGTTCTATCATCTAATACAGGTGTAGTAACAATCGGAGATGCAGGTAATTTCGGTCGTGCTGGTACTGGTGTATATAGTCTTAGTGGTACAGGTGCATTAGTTGTTCCATCGGGTACAACTGGTCAGGAACCAACAGCAACAAGTTATCCGGGCGGATTTAGATATAATACAACTGGTGGTACAATGGAATATTCCAATGGTACTGCATGGGTAACAATGGCAACTGGTGGAACAGCAATGACCGCAGTTTCTGTCAATACAGCAAACGGTTTAGCTGGTACATCTTCGGGTGGTACTACTCCATCGTTGACACTTTCAACAACTGTAACAGGTATCCTAAAGGGTAATGGTACAGCAATTTCCGCAGCAGTTTCGGGCACAGACTTAAAGACAGTTGGTGGTAATACAATTATCGGTTCCGGTGATGCTGGCACAATTGGTGTTGGTTATGGCGGAACTGGATTAACATCGCTTACAACAAATGGCGTTGTATTTGGTAATGGTGGAAGTAATGCAGGCGTAACCGCAGCTGGTACACAATATCAAGTCCTACAAGCAGGTGTAGCCGATGTTCCAACATTTGATGCAATTCACTTAGATCAAGCCGCAGCAGTAACTGGTGTCCTACCAGCTTCGCACGGTGGTACAGGTGTTTCTAATCTTGATACAAGCACAATTACATTAGGTGGTGCATTAACCATTTCTGGTGCATATACTTCTGCATTTTCACTAACTGGAAATACAGCAGTTACATTCCCAACAAGTGGTACATTACTTTCGACAGCTAACATTGCAACAAGTGCAGTAACATCGTTCCAGACAAGCTTGTCAGGATTGACACCTTCTTCATCAGCACAAGGTGCTGTCACACTTGCTGGTACATTAGGTGTAGCAAGTGGTGGTACTGGTGTAACAACTTTAGCAACTAATGGTGTTGTTATTGGCGCAGGTACTGGTCCAGTTACTACACAAACGGGAACATATGGTCAGGTATTGGTAGCAAACGTATCTAACGTTCCTACATTTAGCGCACTTAATTTAGCATCAGCAGCAACAGTAGGAAGTTCGATTCTACCACTTGCAAATGGTGGTACAAATAACGCAAATACTGGATCTAATGGTTCCATTATGTATAACAATGGTTCTGCTATTGTTAACAGCTCAGTTGGTACAAATAACCAAGCTTTAATTTCTACTGGTGCAGGTGCTCCAACTTGGATAACAGTTGCAAGTTCAATTTCAACAAATGAAATTATTCAAGGTAATGGATCTGGTGGCTTTACAGCACTTCATGGTACATTCACTGGTACAGGTTTAACATCCGGTGTAACATTAAATGGTACTGTTTCACAACCCACTGATGCAACTACAAAGGCATATGTTGATGCAGCTACAACAGGATTGAACGTCCACGCATCTTGCGAAACAGCGGTCATTAATTTAGCACTTGATACACAATTTGCATCAGCAGTATATAATCACGTAGCTCAAGCTTCTCCAGGCGGTGTTGGTGATACAATCACAGCAGCAGCAAACGGTGCTCTTCCACCAGTTGGTGGTTATACATTGGCCGCGATAGGTCAACGTGTTCTTGTTAATTGCTATACAGTAACACCAGCAGCTGGCGGCGCAGATTGGACAGCAAACGGTATCTATACAGTTTCAAGTCTAGGTTCGGGTGGTTCACCCTGGATCTTAATTCGTGCTACTGACTATAACAATAGCGTGGCTGGACAGGTTACAGCAGGTGACTTTACATTCGTTACAGAAGGTACATCAGGTGGAACTGGTTGGACACAAACAGCAGTTGGTACATATACAAATGATGTCACAAATATTGGTACAGATTCAATTGTATTCACACAGTTCTCTGGTGCTGGTAGTTATACAGCAGGTGTTGGTTTAACACTAACTGGTGGTACAGTATTCAGTGCAAACACAGACTCCGTAACAACCTATATTGATGGTTCAAATAAGATTGCAGTTAAGTCTTCAGCAGTATTAGACCAGGTTCTATTATCAACTGGTGCAAGTAATACACCTACATGGGGCGCATTACCACTAAGCAACAGTAACGCAGTTACTGGAACATTACCAGCAGTAAATGGTGGTACTGGTCAAAGTTCTTACACAGTCGGTGATATTCTTTATGCATCTGGCGCAACAGCACTATCAAAACTTGCTGGTGTTGCAACTGGTAATGTATTATTATCGGGTGGAGTTGGAGTAGCTCCAACTTACGGTAAGGTTAATTTAACTACAACAGTAAGCGGAATTCTTCCAAGTGCAAATGGTGGTACAGGTGTTAATAATGCATACAACATTACACTAGGTGGAGCAATTAACACAGGTGGTGCATTTACAACCACACCAGCAAATGATGTAACATTTACAACAACCGGTGCAACTAACGTAACATTGCCAACAAGCGGTACATTAGCAACAGTTGGTGGAACAGTAGCATCGTTTAGTACTGGTACAACTGGCTTAACACCAGTAGGTCCCGCAACTGGTGCAGTCGTATTGGGTGGAACATTAGTTGTAGCCAACGGCGGTACTGGACTAGCAAGCGTAACAGCCGGTCAAGTTCTATATGGTGCAGGTACATCTCCACTAGCTAACTCAGCTAATTTCACATTCGATGGTACAAGCACATTAACAGTTGGTGGTGCAGATCCACTATCGATCAATGGTGCAACAGCAACTATTGCTTCAACAGGATCGAACTCCGATATTAACTTAATTCCAAACGGAACAGGTTCGGTTGTTATTGGTCCAGTTGGTGCAGGACTTATCCAGTCTGATCCATCACAACCATTAACAGTTCGTGGCAATACAGTATTGACACTAACTTCTGTTACTGGTAATACAACAATGGCGCTACCAGTCGGTAGTTATGTTGATGTAAGTGGTCCAACAGCAGCACAATATGCAACAGCAATTGCTTCGGCTCCAACAGCACTTGTTAACAAGTATTATGTTGACCAGCAAGTTGGTGATATTAGTGGTGATGTTAAGGCAGTACAGGCAGTAGTTCCTCTTAATGCCAACGGTACAACTAACATCGGTTCTCTTCTACCAGCAGGTGTAACAGTCCTTTCTGTTAAGGTAAATGTTACAGTGGCAGATACAGCAGCAACATTATCGGTCGGTAAGACAGCTAGTGTAGCAGCATATATGACTACTGCAGAAAATGATCCGCAAACAGTTGGAATGTATCTTGCAGAAGATATGATTAATGAAGCAGGTGCTGTTCAAATATTTGCAACAGTAGCAGCAACAGCAGCAACATCGGGTTCTTCTTGCCAAGTTGTTGTAACATACCAAATTAACTAATATTAATTTAGTTTAACCCAAAAGCCCCTTCCGAGGGGCTTTTTTTATAAATATTGTATATAGGGGATAATTATGACTACTAAAACTAATGCCGTAAGTAGAATTGTAGGTGATCTATTTACAGGACCAGATGGTAAAACTCACGATCCAGCAAGATGGCTATGGATTATAGGTGTGGTTGCGTTTCTGGCATTTTCCGGATATCAAATATATAAGTCTGGTGCTTTTGATATGGTAAATTTTGGAGTTGCTTTCGGAACATTGTTAGGCAGCGGTGCAGCAGGTGTCAAAATCAAAGAGAGTACAGAACCTAAAGGAACAGATACTCCGCCAACACCGCCTGATCCTGCAGAAAAAGCCTGAAATAATATGGTTTTGTTGCGGCGCAGCATAAATACAAGTACACTAAAGAAACTGTGCTCATGGTGAGGCAGTTCAATGTAGTGGCTTAAAAGGCACTTAAAGGAGAAAATATTATGTTCACAACATCACAAGATTATTTCAAAGCAACAACTGACTACTTCTCGGCATTCCCAAAGACTCCAGAAGAAATTAAGACAGTGCTAGGAAAGACAAAGACTGTAATCGAAACCGAAATCGAAAATGGTAAAGACGTCATTAAGACCTATTCAAAGGTTTCTAAGGGCGAAGCAACAATGAAAGAAATTGCTGCCTCAAATAAGAAGGCACAAGAGGTATTTGTTGCAGCACGTTTTGCCTGCATTATGGCATTACCCGGTGCAATTTTTGCATTGCCTGTACTTTCGAAGCTTGCTGACGAATATTCATTCGATCTAATTCCAGCATCTGTAAAGAAAGAATTTAGCCTATAAAAGCTAGATTTCAGACAAGGGCCTTCGGGCCCTGTTTTTCTGATAAATACAATATGCGAATTGTAGAAATCCTATTACCTAAAGGGACTTCGGATAGAAGTCTTTCACCTCAAACTGTCAATAAAATTGATGCGTTGCAAAAGCGCATGGATACCTATGTTGATAAAATTATGAGTCCCAATACCTCTGCAAATGGTAAAGAATTTTTAAAATCTAGACTAAGAGATGATTATTACGAACTGAAGGGGCTTATTAAACCTATTCATAAGGTAGCAGAAGCAATCAACAGACTTCCGTTAACGAATGATGATTTTGAATTAGTTAAGAAGGTTATGGAAAGACCGATTCCAGCAGCAATAGCACCAATTTACATATCTGAAATTATTGAGGATGATGAATTGAATGATCAACTAAGAGAATTAGAAGAAACTCAACCGGGTATGGATGTGCGTCCGCTAATTGTAGAATGGTTTGACAGAGTCATGCCAGACCAAATGCATCGTTTCACTAATGATGTAGCAAGTGAGAATCAACGTAAAGGTGTTTTATCTCCTATACATGGATATGATCCGCATATGTATAAAGGATCGAATGAACCTATTACAGGAAACGCTTACGGGCGTAGATAATGGCTTATAGCGAAAAAGTTATCGAACACTATGAAAATCCACGCAATGTGGGTTCTTTAGATAAGGACGATCTAGAGGTAGGAACCGGGATGGTTGGTGCACCTGCATGTGGCGATGTAATGAAACTACAAATTAAGGTAGTAAATGGTATTATTCAAGATGCGAAATTTAAGACGTATGGCTGCGGGTCGGCAATTGCTTCCAGTTCTCTTGTTACAGAATGGATTAAAGGTAAGACGCTTGATGAGGCAGGAAACATTAAGAATTCTCACATTGCAGAAGAACTCGCGTTACCTCCAGTTAAAATACACTGTAGCATATTGGCCGAGGATGCCATTAAGGCAGCTATAGCTGATTATAGAGGCAAGGAAGAAGCACGCTGCGCCTGCAAATAAGAACTTCTTGACATTCAGAAACTTTGCTGTTACACTTACTGCAACGGTAAGTAAAAACACTACAAAGTTCGAGGAGTCACATGGCTAAATTAAGTCCAGAGAATGTTGCAAGACTAAAAGAAATTATTAAAGAAGGTGGTCAAATCCTTCAAGAATGTGAAGATCTGAAAGCAGGCCTAAGCGAAACCGTTAAAGCTATTGCTGAAGAACTAGAAGTCAAGCCAGCACAATTAAATAAACTTATCAAAATTTGTCAGAAAGGTACAATGAACGATCAACGTGAAGCCTTTGATGAACTAGAAGAATTATATAAGGCCGGAGGTCTTGGTTAATGTATGTTGACTGCCTATTCAAACGAGGCGGTGACAGTGAGGTAATTAAGGTAGTTGAAAGAGTAAATGGTAAACGCATTTACAAAGAATATCAACCCGACTATCATTTCTTTGTTAACGATCACAGAGGTTCGCACAAATCTATTTACGGCGATGCGGTAAAGAAGCTTGTTCCGCATACCTTTGCTGAAAAACAAAAGCTCATTAAAACACTTTCCGGTAATGTTAGAAGATGGGAATCAGACGTTGATCCCATCCTTCGCTGCCTCGAAAATAATTATCTACATATAGATGCACCAGCTCTAAACATTGCGTTCTTTGATATTGAAACCAGCTTTGATAAAGAATCGGGTTGGTCAGAAGCATCAGAAGCAGATAACTATATCACATCAATCTCTGTTCATTTGCAATGGATTGATCAAATTATTTGTTTGGCGGTTCCTCCAGAAACACTTACATGGGATGAGGCACAGGTAATTGCCGAAGAAGTAGGCAATGTTGTATTGTTCAAGACTGAAGGTGAAATGCTTCAAGCATTTATGGATGTTATTGATGATGCAGATATCATCAGTGGATGGAACAGTGAAGCATATGATATTCCCTATTTGGTAAATCGTATTAAGAAAGTTCTAGGTAAACATGAAGCTAGAAAGCTTTGTCTATGGGAACAAAATCCTAAAGAACGTACATTTGAGCGCGGTGGAAAAGAATCACAGACATATGATTTGGTCGGTCGTGTTCACGTTGATTACATGCAGATCTATAGAAAATACAATTATGAAGAACGCCATAGTTATGCGTTGAATGCAATTGCTGATGTTGAATTAGGTGAAAGTAAGGTTGCCTATGAAGGCACATTGGATGAATTATATAACGATGACTTTAAAAAGTTCTTAGAATATAACATTCAGGATACTCGATTGTTAGATCAATTAGATAAGAAATTACAGTTTATTGATTTGGCCAATAGTATTGCGCATTCAAGTTGTGTATTAATTCAAACAACAATGGGTGCTGTCGCAGTTACTGATCAAAACGTTTTGATGGAAGCACATAGTAAGAATCAAGTATGTCCAGATAGAAAGCATAGTGCTAAGGATGATACAACTACTGAAAAAGCAGCAGGTGGTTGGGTAGCAACACCACGTAAGGGATTTCATAGATGGATTTCTTCGACTGATATGAAGTCTCTGTACCCGTCTGTAATTAGAACCTGGAATATGAGTCCAGAAACTATTGTTGGACAAATTAGACTAGATAGAACAAATCAAGCAATTGCTGATTGGATGGCAAAGGGTGCGAAATATACATTTGCATCTTGGTGGAATGATCGGTTTAATGTACTAGAGATGGATGATTTCTATAATGAGGATATTGCTAATAAACTTATCCTAGATATGGAAGATGGTTCGGAATATGAAGTAACTGGAAAGGAACTTTACGACCTAATCTTCTCAGGACAGCAACCCTGGTGTATTAGTGCAAATGGAACTATTTTTAGAACCGACATAGAAGGTGTAATTCCGAGTCTATTAACACGTTGGTATAATGAGCGTAAGATACTTCAGGGTATTATGGTTAATTTTCAAGACATTGAGGACAATGCTAAGATAGAGGGCATAAAAGTACCCGAGGATTTATTTATAAACGCCGATATTTCCGATGTAGAGACAAAGGCTAACCCGTACATAGACGCTGAGGCATATAGACCTAAAAAATTGAAGGAAATTATTGCTGAAGGTCATAAAAAGCGTGTGGTACAATATATGAACCAACACAATTTAATGGTTCAAGATGGTAAGGCAGTACACAGAAATCAGAAGGATTTAAAGCGCATTATTGGATTCTGGGATAAGCGTCAATTGGTGAAAAAGATTAACTTGAATTCTGCATATGGCGCTTTATTGAATGCTGGTAGCAGATTCTTCGATCAACGTTTGGGACAATCTACTACGTTGTCTGGTAGAACCATTACCAAGCACATGGCAGCAAAAACAAATGAAATGATAACCGGTGAGTACGATCACTACGGCAAGGCAATAGTCTACGGTGATACTGACTCGTGCTATTTTTCAGCATATCCAATTCTTAAGGAAGAAATTGAGAAGGGAGAAATTGTTTGGACAAAGGAAAGTATTGTTGATTTATACAATGACTTGGCAAAGGCAGTGTCTGCAACATTCCCCGACTTCTTATTAAAGAAGATGAATGTACCAATTAAGCGTTCTACAGGCGTAATCGCAAGTTCACGCGAAACTGTTTCTGAGACAGGCATTTGGATGGTTAAGAAGCGTTATGCAGTATTAATGTATGATAAGGATGGTATTAGACTTGACGTAGGCGGTAAACCAGGTAAGGTCAAGGCTATGGGATTAGATCTGAAGCGTGCAGATACACCTAAGTTCGTGCAACAGTTCCTATCAGACATCTTAATGGATACATTGTGCGACAAAGGTGAAAATCACGTTATTGAGAAGATTCGCGCATTTAAGGAAAAGTTTGAGGATATGAAGCCCTGGCAACAAGGTACACCGCGAGCAGTTAATAAACTTTCACATTACAGAGAAAAACTCGAGGATGCTGGTCGTAAGAAAGCAAGGGGAATTGAAGTTGGGAATCTTCATGTACCTGGACACGTTACAGCCAGTTTAGCGTGGAATAGAATGAAAGAAATTAATATGGATCAGCATTCTATGCGTATTATTGATGGACAGAAAATTATTGTTTGTAAACTTAAGGATACACCAGAAAATAGATTAACAAGTATTGCATATCCGGTTGATGAACCACATTTACCAGAATGGTTCTTGCACCTACCATTTGACAGCGATGATATGATGGCAGGTATTGTAGATAAGAAGGTCGAAAACTTGCTTGGCGTACTAAAATGGGATTTAAGTAGAACAAACAAGGAACATGCACACCTAGAGACTTTGTTTGATTTCAGCGCCATGTAACTTGACTTTCACTATAAAACTCTATATACTAGACATAAGAGGTTTATATGACTGACCAAGAGAAGAATTTTTTATCGGATTTATCATTGACATTTAGTGCATTAGATACAAGGCGCTGGATGTGCTTTAATCTTGCTACGGGGAAGAGTGTAGATGAGGCAAAAGCAGCGGTTAATGAATGGGTCACAGAGATGTCAGTGGCCAAGATAGAGGTATATCACGGATTAACAAAAAAATCATGGGAAAAGGAATAATATGTTATTAGATTCATTGAAGGATATTGTAAAGCACACAAACGGCCTAGGCTTTATTGATATGGTTAAGTTAATAGGAAGTGCAACAGATGCAAAGATTGAAACTATCGATGCAGAAAAGACTGTTGTTATTTTTGGTACTATGTACCAACCAATTGCTGGTATTAATACAACAGTTGGATTATCGCGTATCGCTGTTCTTAAGGGATACATTGATTTTCCATTATATTCGACAGATAAGTCAAAAGTTGATATTGTTACTGAACAGCGTGGAACAGAAATCCTGCCAACAGAAATATTGTTTGATAGTACATCAGGATATAAGTCCAATTATCGCTTTATGAGTGAATCGATGATTAACGAACAAGTTAAGGTACCACCATTTAAGGGTGCAACCTGGAACGTAACAATTGTACCAGAATCTAAGAAGATTAAGGAATTATCTTACTTTCAGGGTGTATTGGGTGGTTTCGAAAAGCGTTTCGTTGTAAGTGTAGATGGAAAGGGAACATTAAATCTTGCAGTAGGTACTGGTCCAACAGATAGAACAACAGTTCCATTTGCAGAGAATGTTACCGGCACATTGAAGCATCAATGGTCATGGCCCCTAGCACAAGTATTAAGCATTTTGAAGTTGAGTGAAACCGCATCAACTACAACAATGAAATTTTCAGATATGGGCGCATTGATGATTGAGATTGATAGCGGCATTGGCAAGTATTCATATATTCTACCAGCCGGCAAGGCTTAAGGCCTAAATACAGTATGGATGATATAGATAGGACATTTAAGAAGCTAAGACGAATTGATTATAATACGTTAGTTAGTATGCTTCCGGGTCCTGTATGTAATCCTGTTACCTTTGAGCTCGAATATACAAGATATTCGGAACCTATCTGTATTGCGCACGATTGGACACTTAAAGAATTGAACACAGAACTAAAGAAGAGATGTTATCCATATGAATAGAGTCAATTTAACAGAAAGACATATACATGGTGGCTGGGCAAAATATTTGCCAGCTATTAGTTCTTTCTTTTCAACGCATTTGGGAAAAGCACTTGCAGATGAGAGCTTTATTCCTAAATCGCGTGTGCCTGAACAATTTGAATATGGTATTCAGGGATTAAATTTTCTTGATCCAGAAAATAGTTATTATAACTACAAATTTGGATTGTATTCTGCAGGTCATGCCGAACGCAAGTTAGATAAGTGTGATAGTCGGGCACCTATGATTCATAATCGTGACCGAGAGAATACTATTATTGTAGGGGATTCTGGTGGATTCCAGATTGCAACTGGTGTTATTAAAATGGACTGGACAACAGTAAAGACCGATGCTGGTGATCCATTAAGAGAAGAAATTCTAAGATGGCTAGAGCATACTTCTGATTGGTCTATGACATTAGATGTGCCGGCATTCGCTGCGCTACCTCCATTAAGTTTAAAAACCGGATTAACAAAGTTTTCTGATTGCTTAGACGTTACAGAATACAATCTTCACTATTTTATAAAGCATCGTATTCCCGGCGCAACAAAATTTCTAAATGTGTTATCTGGTAGTGATAATGATAACTCTAGAGAATGGTATGAACTTGTTAAGCACTTTAGTATTCCAGAAAGCGTTGAAGCTATGGGATACGAAAAGGAAAGGACATTTGAAGGTTGGGCATTTGCTGGTATTAACATGAAGAACATGAAAACTGTTCTTGAAAGATTGCTTGATTTGCGTAGGGACGGATTACTTGAAGGTAAGGATTGGATCCACTTTCTGGGCATTGGCAGATTGGATTGGGCTTGTTATCTAACCTCAATTGAACGCCTTCTTAAGAAATATGATAATCCAGACATCAATATCAGTTTCGATGCTGCATCTCCTTTTGTTGCAGCAGGTGGATATGCGTTATCCTATAACTATAATTATTTCAAACCGGATCAGTTAACATATGCAATGGGTAAAGGTGTTGATAATCGTACACTAAAGGGGCAGAAGCTTGCAATGCCGTTCCAGGGACCTATCATGGAAAGACTTTACACAAGTGATATTTGTGTAATGGGGCCGACTGATGAAAATAAGCATGGCAAGATTAGTAAAACAAGTTGGGATACAACAACCTATGCATTGGTTATGGCACATAATGTATACAACCACATTCAGGCTATACAAGAAATTAATAGACTTGCAGATGTTGATTATGCTGTTCGTGGTGAGGTAAATTTTACAGACTGGTATGCAATGCGTGACAAGAAGAAAATGACTCAGAAAAGTGATTTTGTTCCTAATTCTATAATTTTCTTTAATGACTTTGTCACTAAGGTATTAGATCCGAGCAACCCGGATCCATATAGAATGATACAAGACAATTTATTGTTCTTAGATTATATTAGTTTTGGTGATAAGAAAAAGACAAATATCAAAGATATATTCCATCATGATGTACCAGATGTTGAAGATATTGCAGGCCCAGATAGTGAGGATCTTATTAGTCTAGATGAATGAAAAGTTACAAAAAGATTTATCTAGTTTAGAAAATCTTATAGCTATACAGAAGGATTGTCTTGAGCGTGGTTACATGCACGGAATGTTGAATGGGCTTATATGTGCCCATTCAATATTTTCGGGAGAGCCTCCGGACTATGTAAGTCTCGGATATCGTAAGCCGATAAAATCAAATATTAGACACAAATCAAAACAGAGAAAGCCAACACATAAATGACAAAGAAAATATGTATATATCACGGTAATTGCGCAGACGGATTTACAGCAGCATGGATTGTAAGACAAGCTCTTGGACCCGATGTAGAATTTCACGCAGGTGTCTATCAAACTCCACCACCTGATGTTACAGGAGCAGATGTTTACATTGTAGATTTTGCGTATAAGAGAGCGATAATGGAACAGATTATATCGCAGGCAAATAGTGTGACACACATTGATCACCACGCAACAGCAATTGCTGATTGTGCTGGTTTAGAAAAGTACATGACAACATTGTATAGTCCAGAAAATACAGCCAGTGGTGCAATGCTCACTTGGATGTTTTTCTTTCCTAGCAAAGAAGTGCCGCAGATTATCAAACATGTCGATGATAGAGATCGTTGGCAATTTAAGATTCCATTCACAAAAGAAATTCAAGCATCAATCTTTAGTTATGCATACACCTTTGAAAATTGGGATATGCTAATGAAAGTCGATTTACAAGAACTGATTACAGAAGGTAAAGCAATTGACCGTAAGCATCTTAAAGATATTCGCGAATTGATTGGTGTAATGAAAAAAAGAATGACAATTGCAGGATACAATGTACCTGTATGTAATCTTCCTTACACAATGAGTTCTGAAGCTGGACATATTATGGCTATCAATGAACCGTTTGCTGCCTGCTATTATGATAAGCCAGATGGCCGTGAATTTAGTTTACGTTCATCAAAGGAAGGAATTGATGTATCTTCTATTGCTGTACAATATGGTGGCGGAGGACATTTTCATGCGGCAGGTTTTAGAGTTAAATATGAAGAGTTGGAGAAATTAGGTTTGTGAAAAAGGAATATCGTAAAGATCCGATTCCGCCATCCGATATGTTCAAAGAATCATTGGTTGGTTTTGGAGTTGGATCTGATGAATTAGAATGTGGATGGTGTGGACGAATACACCTATGTCCCGAATCATCCTATTATGATAATGAACAAGAGGGTGATGCACGCAGGATCTATTGTGAAGAGGAATACAAAAATAATCCCGACGGTATAGTATTACATTATGGAGTTGATGGTGTATATGGACACGAAATGAATGACACTGTGTTCGTTGTAGAATGCCCGTGTAATGGTTTATACAGGTTTGAACATTTTATATGGAAACATGCAGCTACAATAGAAAAGTACCTACCACTTAGAAAAGCACAAGAAGAACGTTGGAAAGAGGAAGAAGAGACAATCAATAAACTTGTAGGATTATAATGAAAACAAAAGATTGGCCGGTGGTGAAGGAGGCTAAGAAAGTTGCTTTAGCACAACTAGCGTATTATAATAAAATGATGTCTGAAAAGACAGCAAACGAAGAATCTGTATCTCAACAATATATCAGAGAAAAAGTTGCAGAGGATATGCAACCATTCTATGATGCTTTTAAGAAAGATGATAAAATGACTAAGCAAAAAGTATGGCCGGCACCGGAATCCACGCCTGCTAAGAAACTATTCGTAGTTGATACTATCACGACATTCCGTCATCGTTATGTTATCGAAGCAAAGGAGCTCGAACATGCCTATGATGAAGTGACAATGATTGAATCTGGTAGTGATGCGGATTCTTTTGAATCTGTAACTCAACGTTATCTCGGCGAAGTTATTATCGATGGCAGAGAAATCACTAAGAAAGATTTTGATAATATGCTTATCGATCTTTCTAAGGATAATAACGAAGGTTGCTCGCACTGGATGGGTGACAAGCTTATTCGAAGGATAGATTATAGTAAATGAAAATATTTTCTAAAAGAATAGCAATTTTATGGACGGCATATTCATTAAAAGATAATAATGGTGTATACCATTTTACAAGATCGTTCCTAAAAATTGCTGAGAAAAATAACTGGAAGGTTGATATTATATTTGATAAGAAATCAGATATAAAGGGGCAGAACAGTTATCCAGAACTGGAGAGTTTAGGGGCACGATTATTATTCCCATCTAAACCTTTGGATGACAGTATTAGCAAAGACTATTATTCATTTACCACAGGTGTATCTTTAATAGAACTAGCAAATTTGCAGAAAGGTTTGTTGGAAGCATTACAGACAAATCTGTACGACCTAGTTATTTGTGAACCATTCTTTACAAGTATTGTTTCACAATTGTCATCATTAAAAATTCCAGTTATGTGGTATACACATAATCCCGGAAGTGTCACTGGTGAATACAATGACGATAATACAGAATTATTCACTTATATAGATAAGATTAGTAGTAACTGCATTATTGGTACACAAACAGAGTATAATCAATCTGTGCTCAAAGCACGTGGCATTG
>Ga0209777_10005546_pt1 | contig 14478 bp, 15 predicted proteins | sample FrelakmetHBP12HB_FD_187147 | JGI IMG/M metagenome (GOLD analysis project Ga0209777, IMG submission 187147) | Freshwater lake sediment microbial communities from the University of Notre Dame, USA, for methane emissions studies -HBP12 HB (SPAdes)... | ecosystem: Environmental > Aquatic >...
ATAAGCACCTACAGTTAAATTCATTTGGACTGCAGCCCCCTGATCTATAGTACTGTAGGTGACATTATAGTTATTCAAAGCAAAATTTCCTGCGGGCAGAGTGCTGGGAGGATTGCCGGTTGTGACATAGTTAGTCCTGATCTCAGATTCTGCTTTTTTCCCACCCGCTTCAGCCGCATAAAATGAATTGGTAGTTCTTCTCTGGTTCCCGGCTAATTCCTGGTCAAAGTTGGAGGTGGTCAAAGCCGCAATTCCTAATAGAGTAAACATCAATAGTAAGATCAAAAGGATTACCATGCTAAAACCTTTTTGACTTTTCAATTTTTTATACATAGTTATTCCTCCTTTTTACATACCCAGATTTCTGACTTTAACTGAGGATGCGAAAATTCTGTTTCTGTATCCCGAAAGCTGGAGATCCTGCCTTGAAGTTCTGGCTTTGACTGTGATCTTCACTTCACGTACGATCTTACCAGTGGCTGGCACATCCACATAAACACCATTAGCCAGACCATAGCTGAACTGTAGATCATATATATTCTCAGCGAATACCTGTGGACTCATATCAGGACCTATCCGCATTAAATTCGGATGGCTCGGGTCCGTGGTGTTGTCTATGTAATATTTGTAAGAGTTTACCATCATAAGCTTGCTGCCCGCCGGGTAGCATTTCGAGAGGTCCATAGTATTATGCTGAATGTGACTTGAAGCCACCTGCACCTGAGTTATGTAGAAAAATTCTCCGGTCAAAGTAGAAGGATCATAGATATAAGCCCAGGTATTCTGGCTAAAACAACTGACATCGTTACCGTCACAGCGCAACTCTGAGCTGGGCTGGGGCATGGCAACTGTAATATTTGCCTGGCATCCGTTTTCATACAAATAGAGGACGGTTATCGTATCCGGATTGGTATTTTTAGCGATTAGCGGATTAACTCCGTTGGGGAGTCCGTAACCTGCCATCATTATCTTGTTAGATAATTCTTCGATTGCCACCCTCCCGTTTTGCTGCATATCGGTAATCTGACCCTCGATAATCCAGGTCTTATGCTGGTTCAAATAAAGCTCCAGACCTGCTCCGGCTACGATTAAAGCCAAAACGCTCGAGATCAACAACTCCATTATAGTCAATCCACTATCATTGATCTTTAGCCATCTGTTCAACTTTTCAATCAAAACCATTTATATCAAGCCTCCTCATCCTATCTCATAGGTTATCGTTTGCACATGATGAGCTTTATTCATCTGGTCCTGCCAGGTAACATTTACCGTAAGTTTTTTCAGATTAGAGGTGACAGTCTCGACTGTCCAGGTCCTGCTCATATTCTCGATTGTGTCATTACCTGAGGCTAAAACGGATGCGTTTCTTAACTCCTCTAATTTCTGCTGGGCGAAAAGGGTGGCTCTGGACATATCATTGGCAGAATCGTTAGCGGTGATTGTAACCATCATTAAGGGTACCAGCATCAGCAGCCCTAAAGAGAATATGACCATTGAGGCCATTACTTCTAAGAGTGTGATCCCTTTCTTCGACCTGATTAACCTCATTTTCTTCATCCTTATCATCGTCTATCCTTTCTGCATTTTATAGTAGCAAATTCCATTCCTGAAGCTTTTATCTTCTCTTTCAACCTGTTTAATTTAAAGGACTTAAGCCGGTGAAATGATCAATTATTGAGCAGTTTCTTACTCTCAAAATTATTCTAAATATGGGATTTACACCACTATTTTTGTTGATTTCCCATAACAATAGTAGGATATGTTTTAACCCATTTTTTCATCCAATCAAATGAAGCTCAGAGTCATTTGAAAAGTTAGTCTTTTTTGTGGAATAAAAAATCTGATGTGCTCTTTATCAGTAACTTGGTGACAGATGGCTGAGTTTCAACTTCTTGATCAGATTAGATAAAGAAATGTTTGACTCGCAGATACAAGGAATAAAGTGGGGTCAATCTCAGGGGAAAAAAAACGTAGGGGCGGGTTTCAAACCCGCCCCTGCCAACGGACAAACTAACAAACTCCAAACTGTTTTTCGGTTTCGTAGCGTCGGGCTTTACTCCCGACGTATGGACTGAGGGGACAGGAGGCACCTCCTGTCGCCATTCTAATGCTTACTCGCTGTGATGTGGTAACACCTGACAGCACTAAAAGGAAGAGTTTTATCATTTTGTGAGGATTAGACAAAGAAGCTGGCAGGTTCTTGAATGTGAGAGAAAACTGTTGTTAAGAAAAGAGCGGATGATAACATCCGCCCTGAGAGCAGGATACTCTTCAAAACCTCATTTTCGTTTGCCGTTTATAGAACACAATTGAAAATATGAGAATAAGCATGATAGGCATACCTAAAGCTACGGGCAAGACTTGACCTGGGTTTAAATTGTGTTTGGGATTAACATGGAAACTGATGGTGCCACTGACTTGTGGTATTTCACTCCCTGCACGGATGGCCACAACGATCAGCGAATAAGTTCCTGCCTTAACAAAGTGAATTTTCCAATTAAGAGGAAGTATTTGATCTGGCTCAATCGTTCCAATATACAATCCTTTTTCAGCGCTCCAATCTTCCAGATCAACTGGTAGTTTATTCTGGGTATCCACGAGTGATAAATATGTAGTAACGTCAGTAATGGGTTGTTGACTCGTATTTTTTATTTGTGCCTTCACGTTGACATAATCACCCGCCGTGCCACTCAATTTATCAGCTGATAATATTTCTAAGACCAGAGGATTGCTCTGGGTATGTTGTTGGGACTGGACATTAAAACCGTTGATGTCAAGGAGGAGAACAATAACCGCGATATAGATTAATATTTTTACCCAATTGTGATATAGATTATGCTTATACACTTTTAACAACTCCCTGCTTCTGAAATTTATTAAGTGAGAAAATCAAAAAAACGAAAGCTGCTACGCAAAAGATAAACAGCGGCCATAAATACCGCCAGTTTTCTGATAAGGATAAACGGTAGTCAACCAGCACGTTATCCAGACACGCAAATATATTCTCCAGTGGATTAATTCTTCCAAACATTTGAGCAAGACCGTTATTTTTTAACGCCGAAGAAAAAAGTGCGGGAACAGAAAAAGCCAATAAGACAATGAGAGAAGTGGTAAGCGTATTTTTAGCGGAGCGATACAGGAAAGAAACACCAAAAAATAGAATGACCGTGCCAGAGATTCCTACGGTTCCTAAAAAGAGTACATACCCCAGGAACGGCAAAGCAAGGTGGGTTCCCAGCGATGTAACTACGATATACGGGGTAGCGACCATGAAAATAGCAAACCAGAGAGTCAGGGAAGCCAATAGTTTGCCGAAAACAAAATCTTTGATGCTTATCGGAGAAAGAAATAAACTCTCGGCCGTTTCTTTTTCGAATTCAGAGTTTATAATAGAAGAAGAATCAATTGCCACAATCAAAAAAGCCACGCTGATAATGACTTTGCTTAGTAGCCATAGTAACTCAGTCTGGTCAAGCAGGCTTAACTCCTTATCGGTCAGCAATAAATAGCTGGTAAAACTGAATAATAAGGAAGTAATCACAAGCCACAGTGTGCCTTTCCAGGTGTAAACCTGGGCTCTGATTTCTTTGAGCCAGAGGTATGTTACCATATTATTGTCTGCTCGTCAGGTTAAGGAAAATATTGGTCAGGTTGTCACTTTTTGAGTGAAATTCCAAAATCTGGATGCGTTTGAACCGCAAGCGGTCAATCAAGGAGTTGACATTCTTAATATCACCTTCATACAGAAACTCTATGATGTCAGAATAGCGCTTTATTTCGATTATCTGGTTGCCAAGATCTTGGTCCTCGATCTCCTTCAAGTCGCCTTTTATTTTAAGGTAATAGGTGCTTTTAAGGTTAGTCTTCTGCCGCAGTTCATCCATGCTTCCCTGGATGATAAGCTTGCCTTTATCTATAATGGCAATGCGGGAACATAAATCCGAAACCTCAGGCAGCAGGTGAGAAGAGAGAAAAATCGTTACTCCCTTCCGATTGAATTCTATCAGCAAATTTTGAATGTCCTCTTGTCCCTGGGGATCAAGGCCTAAGGTAGGTTCATCCAGGAAAAGTATTCTGGGATTATTGATCAGCGCTCTGGCCAATCCTAATCGTTGTTTCATTCCCCGCGAATATGTCCCAATTTTGTGGGCTTGTCTATTAAGCAAGCCAACCTGGTCCAGCAACCACTGAATATTCTCTGGCTGCAGGAACTTTTTAATGCCGTAAATGGTTGAGAAGAATTGCAGGTATTCAAAAGCAGTCATCCAGTCATAAAACCCCCGACTTTCTGGAACAACGCCGATAATCCGGGCGATCTCCTTTCTTTCGTCAATAGTAAAACCATCCATAAGAATTTCTCCCTGATCCGGCGGTATGATGCCCGTGAGCATCCTGATCGTGGAAGTTTTACCTGCTCCGTTAGGGCCAACAAAACCGAAAAATTCACCCTGCTCAATGGTTAAGTCTATCCTATCAACTGCTTTGACCTGCTGGTATGATTTGCTCAGGTTTTTTACTGAAATGATTGTATTCACAACTATTCTCTACTTGTATTTCTTGATTTGTGGGTTTTCCAGAACACGTTTATTAAGATACTCGATATCCCGATAATTATTAAAAACCAACTTACCAAGAAATTTATGACTTCCTGATTATCAGGCACGTCAAAAAAGAATTTCAAATATATTCCAACACCTACAATAGCCAGAGAGATAAAAAGAATAACTTGTTTCATCCTATTTGTTTTCCCAGTGAAAAGTATTTGTGACGGACGAAAAAATAGCTGTTAGGGCAGAGAATTCATTCTTATGGGTGGTAAAAGTTATAATACAGGCTTCATCTGAGCCAGTAATATAGGTTTGGCTGGTTTGATCTTGTTCTCCAATGCGGGTACTTTGATATAGTAGCTGATAAGCCTCTGCGCCGTTCAGCGTTAGTTTTCTATAATCTATTCTTTTGTAATTACCGACGGTTTTCTTCAGCTTCGGTTCTTCCTGGCTTAGTACAAAAAGCTCTAAGGTGCTGTTATCGGGAACGTCGGTTAAACTGATAGTCCCACTGCCTCCGCTGAAATTTAATGCAAATCCGCCCGGTTTGCCCGGGATGACTTGCCAGCCTTTTGGAAATTCAAGAGTATAAAAGTTCTCAGGAAAGTCCTTGTTGTGGTAGGCAACAAAGTCCATGCTTTTGTTATCGACGGCCACTTTTTGGTAACCAGCCGGTTTAAGGGAAACAGGATTAACTCTAGTGGTTGTTTTTTTGGTCAGCGGACCAAAGGCATATAGGGCCAAAATAATAAGCGCTACAAAGGTAAGAACGAGAATTGCGGCAATTTTTTTATTCATAATAAGCTTCTTTGAATACTGATTCGCTGTCAGGTGGCAACACCTGAAAGCACCAAAAACATAAGTCGGAATATAAAAATATACCTTCTATGTTTGGCTTGTTTTTGAGAGTTTTTTGAAAGACTCGAGAACCTCTTCAGTACTAATTTTCTCCATATTAGATCTCTTGTTAAAATTGAATAAATTTGCAGGTAAGCGCTGTGGCTTTTCTATAACTATATCTATTTCACTAAACGGCATAAAATTTTTTACTGCTGCAGGGTTCAATAAGCTTATACTTCTAAGATTTGCGTAGTGTGCCAAATTTCTCGGCCCACTATCAATACCTATAAAATAATCACTTTTTTCCATGATGAGAAACAGTTCTTTTAAATTCACTTTATTTATTAAAGAATACACTTGGAAATTCAGGTTATTTTGGATACTCTCGAAAACCCTCTTTTCCTCTTCAGTCCGACCTATAAAAATAAACCGAAATTTACCTAATTCATTTATCATTTTTAACAATTCTGCCCAGTTTTCATTTTTCCATAACTTAACTTTCCATCCAGAACCAGTGTGAATTAAAATTTTCCTGTCATTGCCTTTCATTTCTGGAATTATTTTAAAGAAATTGTAATCGGAGTCATTAAAATCGAAAAGGTTATACAATTCGTTATCTTTATCAGCTCTTTTAATTCCAAGTGTTTCAAAAGATATTTCTCTAGATTGTTTTATTTCTTTTTTTAATAAGCTATTTTTGGCAAGATGAAATATATATTTTAGAAAAACGATGTCACTCGTTATTATCTCTTTATATTTGATATTTTTGATCAAATTATATGCTTCCTGGCTTAATCTTAAAACCATTATCAGATCATATTCTTGTGGTATGCTTTGTTGCTCTTGGTTATTATGTTCTGTATCTCTATTGTATGAAGATTTGGCAACGAAAACTCTATTGACCCCTTTTATTTTTTCTGCCAGAGGTTTGACTGTTGGAGAGACGAGAATATCAAAGGTGATATTATTCTTTTTGGTATAAGTCCTTAATCCAGGCAAGTATGACAAAAAATCCCCGATAATGCAGGTATTTACAACAAGCGTTCTCCCATTACTCTTTATCTCATTATTAAATAATAGTTTCTTTATTCTTTTTAGTCTTATTTTTATTAAAGGATAGATTTCTTTCGCAATTTTAAGATCCCCGTAATTTATTCTTTCACTGTTCATTTAAATTCAAATTAAATTTCTTCTATCTTGCTTGAAAGTTTTCTAGATAAGTATCTTATTAAGAAGTAAATCCCCATAACTCCGTAAGACTCGTTGCAATTTCGAGAGAAAGCAGTGAACTTAACAAAAAACTTAAACCATTTTCCATCTTAGGCATTCTTGGCTGAAGCTATGGATTATTATCATATTCAAGTGGTTTTTCTTTATTCTTTTTGGATGACGTTCCAAAATAGTATATGAGACCGGCATATAATGTCCGTGCGTCGCGATTAGCCTTCACGTCACGGTTTAACCCGGCGGTGCGTAGCTCGATTTTTTGATTGCGTGTCTTAAAAATATCCGAAATAGTCAGGATTAATGATATTTTGTCGTTAAGCAGACTATGCCGCAGGCCAAAATTCGCGACAAAATTCCCCAGATATCTTCCCTGGGGTGTTAACCTGGAGGATCGATAATACGAGTTCATTTGTAATACTGTGCTTGGTTTTAATTTAAGGTTTATGTTAAAATTGCCACTCCATGAAATAATCGATTTATTATTGCTGAAGCCAAGATTGGAAGCATCGATGGTGTTGTAAAAAACACTGGTGTTAATATCGCCATTTAAGTAATCACCCATCGAACCGTTAACAATCAATTCCAAACCCGCTGACTGATCGCTGGAAAGATTTCTCATGGTAGTCAGCAAAATTGAATCCTGAACCACCTCTGTAACAGAAGTGAAACCGTTATATCTGGACTGGTAATAAATAGATGGGGTCAGCGTGAGATTCTTATTTAGCCATTGCCAACCAAATTCTACGGAATGAATGTACTCCGGCAGAAGATGAGGATTGCCGGTCCTAACGTGTAACGGATCACTGTATTCGGGAAAAGGGTTAAGATCATCCCCTTCCGGACGATTAGTACGCCGGCTGTAATTAAGCTGTAACTCCGAGCTCTCATTTAACTTAAAGGCCAAGTGCAGGGAGGGGTAAAGATTTGAATAGTCATTTCCAAGGGTCGAATCGGTATTTACCAAATGGGGTCTATTTTGCACATACTCGTAACGCAAGCCTCCTAAAAGACTAAGCCGTCCAAAAGAGTGCTCAAAGGTCCCATATAATGAGTTAATGCTCTGGTCAAACAGAAAACGGTTTGTCTTGGCAGCGTCGGTCACAAACGAGATCCCGTCACTCGATGAATCAGCATAGAAATCAAAGTCCTGTTTTCTCACCTCCCGAGTAAATCCGGTTTCAAGCATAGAATTCTCGGACAGAGGATTATTGTATTCTATAGACAGCTGATTCTGTTTTTCACCTTGTTTGATTAAGGTGTTATCGTATTTGGTTAATTGTACCGGGACCGAATGAGTCTCGATATAATGATTATCTTCCTGTTCCGGTTGATCGGAGATGTTGAATTCGATATGTAGCTTGTGGTCCTTTTTTGCAAAAGAATGATCAAAGTAGGCAGTGGCTTCATTATCCCGTTCATATTCCGGGTCAATACGATTGCGAGTGTATTCATTCGATATTGTGGATTCATTATTTTGGGATATATTCCTGGAAGTGCCTGTTCGGGTAAAACCTTTGTAGAAATAATTCCCCGATATACCAAAACTGTTCCTTTCATTGTAATTGTAATCAACACCCAGGGATGCGATATATGACAGGGGTCGGTCAAATATCTCGTCATCCTGATTATAATAACTGCTCGTATCGCTGTTCTGATAGTAATACCGGCCACTATCAATGGAATGACGATTGCGGTTATCCTTGCGCAGCCCGTAACTTCCATAAAGATTAAAATGTCCCGGGTTGTAGTTTAGACTGAAATTCCCATTGTATCGGCTGCTGAGACCACCATTGGCAGACGCAGTGCCGTTTAAACCTGTCTGTTTATTCTTCTTCAAAACAAGATTGATAATACCGGAAGTTCCGTCCGGTTTATATTTGGCCGATGGGTTTGTGATAACTTCGATTCTCTCAATCGAATTCGCGGGCATCTGCTGCAAAACATCAGCGCGAGTTTTGCCCATTAAGGGGGATGTCCTCCCATTGATCAGGATCAATACGTTACTGGAACCCCTTAAGCTGACATTTCCATCGATATCGACTGAGACCGAAGGTATGTTTTGAAGTAACTCGCTGGCCGAACCAGCTTGAGCCATTATATCCTTTTCAATGTTATATACTTTTCGGTCAATGGAATTATTGAAAGTTGGCCTTTCGTCAGTTACTACAATTCCTTTCAAGAGCACTGGGGTTTCCGTCATTGAAAATGTTCCGAGATCCCGCTTTGTGTGCTGGGAGCTGATTGAAAAAGCACCAGAATTAATCTCTTTATGCCCAATACAGCTAAAGATTATGTAATAATTACCATCTGGAATATGATCTATGATAAATTTGCCTTTCGCATCTGTCATTGTCCCGGATACGATTGTGCTGTCACCCACATCAAACAAGACAACACTGACATTTCCAATTGGCTTATTGGTTGATTCAGCTGTGATAGAGCCAGTGACAATGCCCTGATTGGAGCGTTGAGCAAAAAGATTGCCGGACAATAACACAATGCTACATAGACAGACAACATACATGCATTTCATTTGACGCTCCTTTTTTAGAGAATTTTACGATTGCCAGATGAAATTGGGATGAAAACGAAATGAAAAGGTTATGAAAATTTAAAGAATGTATCTGTCTGACACCAGACGACCTAAACCTCATTATCCGCCAAGGGTAATAGTACTCGTACAGTCGTGCCTTGCCCCGGAGAGCTTTTCAAGGAGATGTTACCGCCGTGGGCTTCTATCACGGCCTTGGCTATGGCAAGCCCGAGGCCAGCACCCGACTTTTCAGTTCTTCCTTGCGAATGATCCACCCTGAAAAAGCGGTCAAAGATATGTTCCATATGCTCTACCGGAATTCCTTCTCCGTTGTCCGTGACCGTGATCTCTGCCCGCCCATTAACGGCCTTTAGAGTGCAGAAGATCTTGGTTTTTTCATTGGAAAACTTTATAGCGTTGTCCAATAGGTTTAGGAAAACATTTTGTAGACTTGCGGAATCTGCCATCACCATGATTTCCTGAGAGTCTTCGCCATAACTGTCTCCTAATTGAAGATCGATCATGATTCCTCGTGTCTGCGCGACCTGACCGACCTTCTGAATGGCCGCTATAAGCAGTTCATCGAGCCGGATTGGATTTCGGTCAATGGTCATTTTCCCTGAATCGATCCGGCTCAACAAAAGTAAAGCATTCACGATTCTCTGCAGCCTTCGGATTTCCTCAAGATTGCTTTGAAGGGTCTCTTGATATTCATCCGTGGTGCGGCAGCGCTGGAGGGCCACTTCTGTTTCCCCGGCCAGAATTGTCAAAGGTGTTCTCAATTCATGTGAAGCGTCTGCCGTGAATTGCTTTTGTGCACGAAAGGATTGCTCTAATCTCTCAATCATCTCGTTCAGCGTAGTCGATAGCCTGTTTATCTCATCGTCCACCGAGCTGACAGTAAGTCGCTCATGCAAGCGTTCTGCTGTAATTGTCCGGGCGGCAGAGATAACCTGATTAATCTGCTTGAACGCTCTAGTGGACAGAAACCAACCGCCTATGGCGGCGACGACGATGGCAAAAGGAACTAGAGTGAAGATTATCAAGCGAAGTCGAAAGAGCACATGCTCCATCTTCCTGGTCGGCATGGCAATTGCGAACACATACTGAGGCGTGGCATTCGCTACGCCAGGATGAAGAAGCAGTCGTGCGGTAATACGCCTATTCGATGGAGAGGGGAGTTGCAGCTTAATAGTCGCAAATATCGACTTCCCCAAGAAACCTTTGGCAAGCGTTTCGGACCCCAGCGGTAATGTGGCATCACCTAGCTGAGGTGACTTCAAGGCGATCGATTCGTCCTTGTTCAATATCTCGACATACAACTTATCCCCATAGCCAAATGATAAGTAGTTGTCTGCCACATCCTGAAAAATCTCTTGGGAAACTATGCCATCCTCACGGACTGATTCCGCCAACGATGAAGCGATCGTGATCAGCGATTCGTCAAAATCTGCCCTCAACCTTCGGGCAAAAGCGGTGTACAGGATGACACTGCAGGCCGCCAGGGTAAAGCCAAATACCAGGACATACAGAATTGTTATCTTCCCGCGAATAGTCTGGAACAAGCCGAATCGTTTACTGTTCATTCTCCTCTCTTAAGACGTATCCGATACCGATGACTGTGTGGATTAATCGTTTTGAGAAACCTTTATCGACTTTCTGGCGAAGGGACTTGATATAAACATCAATCACATTACTGCCACGATCGAAATCAATGTCCCAGACATGCTCAGAAATCTGCGTTCTGGTCATCACTTTTCCATGGTTACGCATTAAGTATTCCAGGAGCGCAAATTCCTTTGCAGAAACCTTTAGGGTCTTTTCATCCCTTTCGATGATATGCCTTGCAGGGTCAAGTGTGAGGCCGTCAACTCGCAAGATCGTCTCCGACTGTGAGTACTTTCGCCTTAGAATGGCACGAACCCTCGCCAGGAATTCAGCAAACTCGAAAGGCTTGGTCAGATAATCGTCAGCTCCAGAATCAAGACCCTTGACTTTATCATCCGTCTCACCAAGCGCGGTCAACATCAAGATCGGAGTAGTAATACCTTCTTTACGTATTTCCTTACATGTCGTCCAACCACTTTGTTTAGGAAGAACGATGTCAAGGATAATGAGATCATAGTCGTTTTGGCTTGCCAAGTCAAACCCTCTCATTCCATCGTAAGCAACATCGACGGAGTACGATTGCTCGACAAGTCCCTTCCGGATAAAGCCAGCAAGTTTCTTTTCGTCCTCGATTAACAGAATGCGCATAGGTTGAAATTTTTTCAAGCCAGTCTACGACCTTCAAATGGTTGCAGGCGCGCTAATGAAGTATCTCTTTTTATTCCGTGTGAGATACCCATTCTCTGTTCGGTCTCGATCTTCCAAAAAACCTTCCCCTTAACTGAATCGATTTTAAGATCCGCTATCTGGCTGGCAGCCTTTGCTATCTCAACACCATAGACCAGGAAACAATTTTCATTTTTGTCTTTATTCCTTCCTTTAATTACCAAATTTTCTTTCATATCTTATTATACCTTCTACGAGGTATTTTTGTTCTTTACTGGTTTTCTTCACTGGATCATGCCCTCGATCACAACTAATATCTAAAGTGCAATCTGATTCCATAATAGTCCGGCAAAACATCAAACCCAATGTTCACGCCTGGAATCTTGCCGTCTTGACTTACAGGTTCGGGATTATCTCGAATTACCTGCCGGGCGCACAGATACCCTAAGGCACTTCCGACCACAACATCAGAAAACCAGTGGGCGTCTACGACCATTCTGGAGTAAGCAACTGCTGTCGCTATTGAGTAACTCAGCACCGGCACAATATAGTGCTCCGGGTACTGGTGAGCCAGAACGGTTGCCAGGGAAAAGATTGCGGAGGAATGACCTGACGGAAATGACGTAAACTGTTTTCCTCGCATGTCGGTCTCCCCGGAAAAAAATCCAAACGGCCCGACCCAATCATTGTCCGATGCTTCTCCCTGAAAAGGTCTTTCCCTTCCGGAACACACCTTCAAGAGACCGGTCCAGGCGGCTGAAGTCACCAGAGCCTCCGTCAGCATCCGAAAAGTCTCACTTTCCCTGGGCGAATCAGCGACCCAGCCGTATAATCCCAATCCTCCGATTATGGGCAGAGCGTAAACAGCCTCTCCGTAAGTGGACAATGATTTTCCTAACTTGACCAAGCCGCGTTCCTGTAATTCCTCCTGCGGAGCAAAGAACGAAAGCGTTTTGCGATCGGTAGCCACCAAAGTACCCACACTGATAATTGCCAGGCCAAACCTGATCGGATGTTTCCGGGCGAACTGGATAGGTGTTTTTAACTGAACGTCGAAATCCCGCCATATCCTGGCTACGAGGTTGTTTTTAAGCTGGGGCTCAAGCATATAAGGAGGACCCTTATATGAAGATCGGAAAATGCCGGGGGCTTTGCGGGCGCTTCCAGCGTCCCGGATGGACTCATCCGATAAAAAGAAACTCCCCTCTGGATCTTTATAAGAATTTATGAACTTTGAATTAAGTGAGGATTCGTCGAGATCACCAGCATGGCAGTATGCGGCAGCAGTAAAAAAAGCAACCGCAATCAAGACAATTCCGTTTGTCAGGATATGTGAAAAAGAATGTCTGACCATTATCCTAATAGAGGTCAAGAGTTCAGGTGCAGATCTTGATCGTCCTGCTTTACTTCTGACTGTTGCTACAGGAGTTATCTCCAGTTGCCATTCTAATACTGATTCGCCGTCAGGTGGTAACACCTGACAGCACTAAAAGCACTAAAAAGAGGGACGATATTAAGGTCTGTTGCTACGAAATTATTTTTATTTCGATTTCTCAAACTCCGGCTCTTTTCCCAAGTTCTTCAGCATAAACTCCGCATCGTCTCTCAGGTCGCTCTGGGGATATTCCTTTATGAATTTCTCAAAGGCTTCTTTAGCTTTGGGATAATCCTTCAACTGTTCGGAATAAACAAACCCTATCAGGAAGGATGCTTTATCCCGGTTCGGACTTGCTGGAAAATATTTTAGAATCTCCTCGAAGACTTTAATGGCCAGTTGTGGGTCTTTCTGGTCCTGGGTTTCCTGGGCATAAGCAAAAAACTCCCTCTCCAGGTCGAATCCCGGATATTTTCTCACCAGTTTTTCCCAGACTTGTTCAGCTTTTTTCTGGTCATTTAGATTATCAAAATATACCATTCCCAGGTTGAAATAGGCTTTAGGAGCATCCGGGCTTTTAGGATAAACCCCGATCAGTTGACTGTATATATTAACCGCTTCCTTATAATTTTTCTCTCCCAGAGCTTTCTGCACTTCCTGATTCAGAACCTGCTCGCTCTTTTTGGCACAGTTAGAAACCAGGATTGACAACCCGAAGATCACTCCGAACAATAGAATTTGCTTTCTCATTTTCATTTATCCTCTTATCCTTATCGTAGCGCAACCCTTTCAGGCTCGCATTGCGAGGCTAATCCGCCGCAGGCGGACGCACTACGAATAAAGGCGAGTCAACTCGCCTTTATTATCTTAATTCCACTTTAATCCAGCCCCTTTTTATTTAGATTTAGTTTCTGTCTTGCTGCTGCCCTTCTCCTTTTTAACCTCTTTGATCGAACTTCCGTTCTCTTCCCTTTCTTTCTTTTTATAGGATTCGCTCCGGTAATCGGTTGAATAGAATCCGCTTCCCTTGAAGATGACCCCGCCTCCTGCGGAGATCAGCTTCACCACCTCTCCTCCGCATTTGGGACAGGTTTTTACCGGCTCATCGGTCATCTTCTGAAATCTTTCAAAAGTGAAAGAGCATTTTCTACATTTGTATTCGTAAGTAGGCATACCACTGCTCCTCATTTGGCAAATTTTTTCACAGTATCATTAGGCCGCTCGAACTTGACTTTTCCCTGTACCACATCTTGCAAAGCTGAGGAGATTATCATCTCCATCCTGGGCTTGTTTACTTCCTCCCCACTTTGGGCTAACGCCTCCTCATCGTTCAAAATCTGATTTTTTCTCCGGGCGTGCTTTGCGGCCACGATAACAGCCTCAAAACGGTTAGCCGTGAACTTCCTGAAATCTTCTAAGGTACTTTGGTCCATCTGTCTTCTCCCTTAGTTTAATTAGACTCTCTTAATGAATCAACCTTCTTCAGTTCACTACCTCATAATCCGCATCTACAGCCTTATCTTTTCCCTTTCCGGAATTCTCTTCACTTTTTCCCTGGCTTCCGGAATTAGTCTGAGCAGTAGATTTTTGATACATCTTGGATGCCGCTTCGTGCCAGACCGTGGTTAAAGCTTCGGTTGCTGATTTTATCTCCTGAATTTCTCTTTTCTTGAGTGCTTCCC
>Ga0209777_10005547_pt1 | contig 14478 bp, 10 predicted proteins | sample FrelakmetHBP12HB_FD_187147 | JGI IMG/M metagenome (GOLD analysis project Ga0209777, IMG submission 187147) | Freshwater lake sediment microbial communities from the University of Notre Dame, USA, for methane emissions studies -HBP12 HB (SPAdes)... | ecosystem: Environmental > Aquatic >...
GTTTGCCATCTTCACCCAGTTTGGGCGGGTGATAAGCCATGCCGGGCAGATGCTACTTCGCATTGCTAACAAAGTCTGGCAAATGTTAATTGGGCCAGCTTACCAGAGAATATTAGCCTTAAGCCCCCCTGGCTGAAGTTAAATCCCACCTATTTATTCTGGCTAGACTATGGGCATAGTGGGTGAGCTATTTGCTTTTTGTTACCAGCAGGCCCCATTAAGGCAAGTTAACCAGGCTGGAATACCAGCTAAAGGGCAAAAACCTCGTGATTTCTGCCTTGCCGGCATTAAAGCAACCAGCGTTAGCCTTCCACCTGACTCGTTTTTTTCAAAAATTTTGAAAATCCACGGATTAAGGATACAGATCCCTTATTGACTTCCTGAGGGCTAGATCTGTCAAGGAGATCACGTTGTCTATGTCAACACCCAATAGCTGGAACTCGTTATGAGCTGGCATATCGAGCTTCTATCATGCCTACCTTACTCTCTGTTCAATGACGTATACCTGTGCAGAGCTGATAAGGCTTTTATTGCTCGATCTGCTGTGGGATACACGGGTATACGATTTGCTTCCAGGAACTGAATTGGCGTACGATACTTCTGATTCTCATTCATCAGCCAGACGGCAACCGGTTTTTTGCTCCTGGCCTTGAAGATTGGATCCAGGAACACTCGTAGAATGCTATCAGGAATCGAGACGTTGACAAAAGTCGGCAGTTGAACGGCAATGCAATCGACGTTTGCATCTTCCGTCATTGCCTCAAAGAAGGCCTGGTAAACCTCCATGGGATGAAACTGCCCTGAGACACCGATATCAAACGGATTCGCCGGAATCTTCCAGGGAGGGCCGACCTCCTGCAGCTTAACGTAAGTCTTTGAGCTAACCTTTGCCAGCGACAAACCTCTCTCCTGGCACATATCGGTCACTATGGCGCCCTCTCCCCCTGAGAGGCAGGCTATGGCGATGCGATTTCCGGTCAATTTCAGGGGCATAAGGAATTCAAAGACTTTCGCGAAATCGAAGAACTCCTCCAGAGTATATGCACGAATGACACCAGCCTGTGCTAGCACACTATCGAATACTATGGGATTACCTTTGACTATTGCACCGGTGTGAGATGATGCAGCAGCAGCCCCAGCTTCGGTGCGGCCGGATTTGAGAACCACCGTCGGCTTGTACTTCGCAGTTTCTTTCAGAAGGTCAAAAAACCTTTTACTGTCACCCGCAATGCTCTCCAAATGGATGGCAATAACCCCGGTGCTCGGATCCCGGGCCAGATATTCCAGGGAGTCGACCTCACTGATATCGATCTTGTTACCCAGGTCTACGAGCTTGCTCAGACCAAGGTTTAAATCCCAGAAGATCCACTCCAATCTCGGCTCGTAGAACCCTGACTGCACGATAATCGATGTGCTTCCCTTATGTAACTTTTCATGGGGGTCGAAACCAATGACCAAGTTGTTTGAAGTGTTGATGGGACTTAGACAGTTGGGTCCGATTGCCCTGATTCCCGCGCTTTTCAGCAGGAGAGCGATTTCCTCCTGTACCTTGCGCCCGTCCTGCCCGACTTCAGAGAAGCCTCCGCTGACTATGACAACTACCTTTACCTTTTTTTCAACGCAATCCCTGATCACGTCCAGAGTTGCAGCTGCCGGCACGGACGAGACCACCATATCTATCTCATCTTCGATGCTCTTCAGGCTGGGATATGCCTTCATTCCATCAATTTGCTGAACATTTGGATTGACAGCATACAGTCTCCCCTGGAATTTGACCCGGACCAGGTTTGCCAGCAGATTATAGTTAGGCGTTGAGGGATTCCCTGAAGCACCAACTACTGCAATACTATCAGGATTAAACAGTATATCGAGAGGGTTAATCTTCACTATCGTCTATCTAGCTCTTAAACGTGCCTTTAGCGAATCTTTTGCAGCACAATTAGAAACGGGGCTTGCACAGGATTTCCCTGACTTTGAGATTGAAAAAATCCTGTGAATTCACCGGCCTCAGCACAAGAGCGGTATCGAGGCCCTTGCCCGTGCCTGCCATGGCAATTGCATCCTCATCGGTGCGGACCAGTCCAGCATCTGCAGCCATCAGCGTGATCTCGCAGGCTACTTTCATGCCCTCTCCGAAAATACGCAGGGTATTGGCGACCACTTCCTCAAAGAGATACATGCTAAACGTCTTCCGCATCGCCCTGCTCAGCCCGGAAAAGGCGTGTGTGGTAGTGAGTATCATACCTCCGTTACGTTCTATCTTTTGCCTGTTCTCCTCGACCAGCTCTTGAGTATTGGGTCCCCGGAATCCTGCTGAATGAGTCACTACAATTAACCGGCTTCCTCTGAAGAACTCGGCTGCTTTGGCCCCGGTTTGTCCGGTGGTAGAAGCCACTAGGATATTCTTTATTCCCAGCTGTTCTGATCTCGCCCTGGCTATACGAAATACGTCATCGGTATTTCCCGGTCCCGGGGCGTCAAAGTAAACAATCTTTCCCTCTGTTATCACAGCTGTATCTCCTGCCTGGGTTCCTTCATTCGTGCCACATTTTACTAGTATGAGTGACGCCGGGGGCCAAGTCAACAGAGAGACTCAAGTTTAACCGCTGTTGGAATTGTGAGGCAGCAAACGCGTCTGACGGTTGACGGGCATACTTTACAGCTCTTCAGCGGGGGAAACGAGCCTAGGGACGTGTACCTGTGATAAGGCCGCTCCCTCGCCGCGCATTATAGGCGACAAGAGAGACTTCTTTAAAACCCGCAGAGCGAACGATGCCAATCAATTCGTTCACAGTGTAGGCACCGATCATTAAATTAAAAAGGGCTGCCGGCAAAGGACCACATTTGTCATTGTCCAGCAAGAAGTCATGTACAATAAGCAAACCACCTGTCTTTAGAGCCCCTATACCCTGCTGCAGCCTCGTCTCCGCTTGACTACCCTGCCCATGCATGATGTTAGACATGAATAAACAATCATAACCTGTGCCGAACTCCTGGCTGTTCCAGTCCCCTTCCTTGAAAGAGATACGATCATTCATATGGAAGCGTTCAACCACCTGCCGGGCAATAGCTATAGTCTCAGGTAAATCCCATACCACGGCCCTCAACTTTGGAAAGCGCTGGCACAAAGCAATGCTATAGGTACCTGGACCACCACCTACATCGAGCAATAATTCTCTGCCACCCAGATCCAGTTGCCTTGCTATCCATTGTGCGACCCCGTTGGATGCGTTGCCATGCATAGCCCAAATCCAGTGTTCATGCCAGTGTGAGATGAAATACTCGGGCGGCTTGGGTGCTGCTCCCCGCCCTCCTGTTCGCACGATGTCGGGAAGCCCCGTGCTGCCCCACCAAAGCATTTCGCCATGGTCTAGAACACCGCCGAGATACCTCGGACTTTCGGGTAAAAGTGTATCGACTGCCAACTGGGTTAAGGCAAAATGGCTGTTATCCCTCTTGACAAGACCGAGAGCGCAGCAGACAACGAGTAATTTTTCTGTCATACGTGGCTCAGTCTTGCACTTTTTCGCCACCTGAGAGGCCTTCCTTGGCTGACGCAGCGCTTGAAAAATCCCAAGCTGATGAGCTGTCATCAAAGCCCGTGATGCCCGGAACTGCCAGTTGAGTTCCAGCAGTGCTGCTGCCCCATCAAGGTTGTCAGCATCAAACATATTCATTTCCCCTCCTCAGTCGCTCCGGTTCCTTTGCAGGTTTAAGTCTTCGCATAAGTATAGAAGCCCTTGCCTGTCTTGACACCTAGCTCCCCAGCTGCGATCTTATCCAGAAGAATCTTGGGTGGCGCATCTGATGAATCTCCGGATTCTCGATAGTATGACATTTCAATATCATGAACAACATCCAGCCCAACGACATCCATCATAAAGAAAGGCCCATAAGCCGTCCCCAGAAATGCTTGCCATGCCTGATCAACTTCTTCAGCTGACGCCACGCCCTCATCAATCAGCCGGAGACACTCCTTCTTGACAGCACGCCAAACCCGATTGATAACAAACCCAAAGCTCTCCTTCCGAGCCAGAACCGGTGTCAAGCCGATACTGTGAACAAACTGGCGCGTTCGTTCGATAGTATTGTCAGATGTGGCGGTGCCGCCCATCAATTCAACCAGTGTGTTATCTCTCACAGGCGGAAAGAAATGCAAGTTAATCACCCTGTCCGGTCGGCGGGTGGCGCCTTCGATGCGCGAAACGGGAATAGAGGAACTATTGGTGGCCAAGATGGTATGAGCGGGGCATACCCGATCCAACCTGGCGAATATTTCTCGTTTCAGTTCGAGATGCTCCGGGACCGCCTCTATCACTAAATCTGCGTCTGAAGTAGCCCTTTTGATGCCGCTGACCAACCGAATTCGTTGGAGCACATTATCCTTCTCATCCGCATTTGCAGGCTGGGCTGCAAACGCGAAGTCGAATTTCTCTACGCAGGAAGGCATTACCCTCTGCAGTGCTTTGCTTGAGGCATCGTAGAAGCAGACCGCATAGCCCTTGACAGCGCAATGAAACCCAATCTGTGTTCCCATGAATCCCGCTCCCACAATAGTGACATTATTGATCGGTTTTGAATAATTGCGCATGTTTGCCTCCTTACTCTCGATTTTGATGGAGAACTGTTGCCTGAGGGCTTGCGTATGCCTCTCAGGTTTGTCTCATAGAGTGTCCCTAGACAGGGTCAAATGCCTTTATTCGTTCCAGTTGTTCCAGCATTTTGAGGTAGAGTTCGTCCCGCTTTCTTAGTATTTCTTGCTCACTCCGCTCGCCGTAATCGTATATGCCTTTCAAGGTTTTCACTCCAAGATGCCCTTGGTTCACCATGTCATCAATGAGCGGGAACCTGATCCCCATATCTGCCACGATGTTGTTTACGGTATCGAGACCAGTGAAATCCAAGAGTTGGCAGACGGCCAGTATTGGGAGTCGGATCCCCATGACGGCTTTGACAGCCCTGTCAATCTGCTCCGGGGTGGCCCATCCCTTGTCTACTATCTCGTATACCGCAAAACTAATGGCATTTTGAATGCGATTGATGATCCCTGAGGGTACAAACTGTTCAAGTACGACTGGCATCTTGCCAAGCCTACGCATAAGACCTGCGGTCGATTCGACGACTTCAGATGATGTTTTCGGACCTGGCACGACCTCCACCAGAGGAATTATGTGTGCCGGGTTGAACCAGTGAGCAATAATCAGACGTTCAGGCCTCCCGATGTCGGCGATACTGAAGGGGTCCAGGGATGAGGTGTTGCTTGACAGGATAGTATTCCCCCGGCAAATTTCGTCAAGCTGCAAGAATACCTTTCTCTTGACGTCAGCGACTTCCGAAACGGTTTCCACAACAAAGTCAGCGCCGGGCGCTACCGCAGAGAGGTCTGTTGAAGGGTGTATCCGACTCAGAATTGTCGGGATCTCTTTACGTGTTACGCGCTTGAAGCCTGCCAGCGTGTTCAGGTTGGACTGTATTAAGCCAACGGCGCGATCCAGCAACTTATCACTGGTGTCCACAAGACCAACCTGTATGCCTTTTTGTGCGAACACCTGGGCTATGGAATGCCCCATCACACCTGCCCCAACTACTGCGGCTGTTTTCACATCCTTCGCATCCATGACTGTTCTCCTTTCCGAAGCACTGAGTTGATCGTGGTCTGATCTGATCTAGTACACAAGGGCAGAACAGGGCCGGTCCAGGCAGCGGCTCAGGCTGTCCTTCGGGCTTCCTATCCTGGTCTAGCTGCTGGGGCACCAGCTACCTAGCTCTATCAGGAGCTGTAATGGAATGGGTGAAGTGGCACGCCATAGAACTCGGCACCGGTGCATTGCGAGCTACCACAATCACGGAAGTAGCCGCTCCAGATTCTTGTGGAAGATTTTCTCCTTATCGTTATCGGAGATGCGGAGTTCGCGGGTCCATTGCAGGATGGGCTCATAACTGTAGCCCCCTGCTCTGCATCTCAGGGGTATAGGACCATCAGACCCAAAAATCACCTTATCTGGCCCCAGGGCTTTCACAGCTTTGCGAACCATGGAGGCATTTATGTAGCTTCCTGAAATGTCTACAAAGCAGTTTTTCTCCTCTTTGATTACTTTCCAGCTTCTCTGAAAATGAGGAATCGCGACATGAGCTAGAACCAGCTTTAGACGTGGGCAGTTATCCAGAAGCACTTCAAAGTTGCCCGTTTGGCGCCCGCCTCCCAAATGGACCAGCAGAGGCAATCCCTTTTCCTCACATCGCCGAGCAATAGGGAGCAACTCGGAGGGAATGTCAACCCTATGCCACCAGGCATGGCACTTGACGCCGACCATCCCTTGCTCTTCGATACCCTTCTCGAGAACCTCCATGGCATTTTTCAACTTGGGGTTTATCACCACAAAAGCCATAAAGCGCTCAGGATATCTCGAAACAACCCGACTGACGCTGTCGTTGTCCGGGTTCTGAACTATCCGTATAATTTTCCCTCCACCTTTAAGGCAATCCCCCTTGACCAGGGACTCATAGATCTTCTTACCCAGGGGCTGAAGTGGTGTGGAAAGTAGAAACCTCATGATAGAGATTTGCCAGTCCGGGGTTGTTGGGATTACGCCGTTGAGGCTTGCCAGTAGCACTACCTTGTTGACACCCGATGCATCCATCAGGTGGATATAGTCTTCACCCGTAATCTCATGAAGGTCGAGGTGGGCATGTGCATCTATGATCATCTTGCCTCCTCATGTCCGTTCACCTAAGCGGTTTCTTGAGTATTTCCTTATAAAATCCTTCCAGGTCCGGCAAGAAATCGAAGGTTACAGGATATCCAGGTGGTAACACTTCGACATCGAGCAGCGTGTAGCATCCAGGGCAGTAGAACTCCCTCATCTCCTGCCACTGTGGGTCAGAATGCTCCCAGTTGCGGTACATCTCCTGTAGCAATTCAGGGGTATTTCTGACAAACACCTTGGACTTATGCTTCCAGTTCTGCCTGTAGTCGCCGAACTCGTAACCGCACTCAGCCTTGACGATACGTTCCCTTCCCTTTTGCACGACATAGAGATGCTCCGCCAAAGGCAACAATATCTGCTCCTTCCAGGGCACCCTCTCCTGCAGTATCGCTAAGACCTTCTCGAATCTGTCGGCGTCCTTGTGGTCTGAGATAATCCTCTTCAGTGCGGACCATTCTAGTTTGCCATCTATCAAATCAGCAATCGTCTTCTTGTCATATGGAGTCATGTGAATCCTCCCCCAACTAAAATTGGAAATCTTCCGGAAGCCCATAATACTCTTTGAATTCCTCGGCCCATTTTGGTGACAGCTCCATCGATTCTCTATACATATTCTTAATCGGCTCGATCAAATTCTTTTCGAAGACAATCTGGCGCTCACTCTCAAGGAACTCTTTGAAATCGATTGCCCTGGATTTACGGAGGTCTCTTATTTTCTGTCTTTCTTTTCTCGTCGCCCCTTCGTCGATTACCCATTTTTGATTTTTGCTGTCGTAGCTGGCCACTACTCCATAAACACGTTTGACAAGCCCTGCAGTGTAAATCTCATCCTCCAAATCCTTCTTTACAAGCTCGATGTCTCTCGACAGTGGGTCGCCGAAACCGCACGAACCATTCATATTTCCATGCAGGATGTCACCATTACTCAGGTTACCCCCCAGTGTGGCTCCTCTTTTATGTATCGTGTAATCACCCTGCAGAAACCTCTTGACCTCAGAATCGTTGGGGTCTCCTTCTCCTGTGGGATAAGGCCTCTTTGCCTGCGTGACCTCGGCCAGATTGCTCCGAGCCATAGCACTGCGGTACGATGTCGCGTTGGGATAGCCGCCCATGAGGCCAGTACATACGAAGGAAACGCCCCCTCCCCGCACCATATAGGCAAACAGGGATTTCACACCATGCGCCACACGCAGGTTCTCCCAGTCAGTAGCTCCGCGGTATTTACCAAATCCGGCCGTATCTTTTTTCACACGTCTTCCCAGCCAGGGGAAACCTAATTCGAGACTCTCCCACACCTCTATGTCGCCCATATCTGACTCCGGATTCCACATTGCATAACCATAGTCTAACCCGTCCCTCAAAGCACCGGCGCCCATCCCCACAGCAGATATGTCGAATGTAGCCAGCGGAAAGTAAGTGCCATCCTCCAGATAGCCACCACCCTGCGTGCTATCAGTGGTTTCACCGTACGAACTGACGACTTCCTCGCGGTATCCTCTGGAATAAAAGCCGCGGCTGAGGCACCGTACAAGTCCGGTAAAACATGCCAGCAGCGATGGCCAGGCACAACTATATGATGCGAAGGGATCCGTAGGGTTAAACACGGAGCCCGGCGGGAAATAACTTTTTACAGCCAGGTATGAGCCATCGTTCACTCTACCATCGTAAAACAATAGTTGAGACAGGAGCACCCAGAGCCCTCCCTGCATCGCGGTTTCAGAGCAGTTGAACGGGAAAGGCTGGGATCTCGATGCTCCGTCCGTTGAGAAAAACAATTCGCCATCAGGCCTTACGATGACTTCCACAGGTGCGTTTGCAAGGATGTCCTGGCGAGGTCGCTCCGTCCTGCCCTCCGCTACCTCCACGAATGCAATGGGCATAGCCGATGGTGCCCTGTAGCGCCCGGGGACAAGCCTTTCTTTAACACGTGCCAGAGCTATCTGGCGCCCCTCCTCAATGATCTCCCGAATAAATCTGAGGTAATATTCAGAACCCTCCTCCTCAATAATCTTTATAACAGCCTCTCTAATTTTATGACATCCGGCCAAACGCGCCTTCTCATCCAGATCCCAATACATTGGCGTCCGTGTCGACTTCGACGAACGCAGTCGGTATGTTTTAAATATTTTGTCGTTCTCGCCGATCTTATCGGCCACGATGATATAGCCATCCTCAAAGCGTGACTGCGGCTGTGTAGGGCTATGGCCCGGCATAGAAGACCCGCAATCCGGTTCGTGAGTTACACCTGATGCCCAACCCACTAACTGTTCTTTGTAAAATATGGGCACCGCTGTAGAGATATCAGACGTATGCACACCGCCGATGGCCGCATCATTATTGCAGAAGATATCGCCGTGCTTTATACCAGGGTCGTCTTCATAGTTATTGCGAATCATATATTTGATGAACTCAGAGATGGTATGCACATGGACAATGATGCCTGTGGACAATGTAATCGAATCCCCTTCCGGTGTGTACAGGGCGAAGCACAGCTCACCAATGTTCCTGACGATGGGCGAAGCGCTGATATGCAGAGCTGCTTCGCGTGCCCCGACAAGGGCACCGCGAAGCTTGCCAAATACCCTTTCAAACCGCAATGGATCCTTATCGCGCAACTCTAACCGATGGATCCCATGGTAGTGCCCTGACTTCTTAAACAAATCCTCGCTGTAATTTACCTTCTCCCTAAGCGTCATCTTTGGTTTATCAACGGCTGCCAACTGTTTCTTTTCTCTGACCTTCTTCGGTATTCTCGCTTTCTGCATTTTTACCTCCTGTATCTTTGCCAGCTGGCTATGCCTGCCTTAGCTCAAACACCCTGAATTCGTTGAGATAGGCCTCGGCCTTCGGCGGCACCAACAGGGTAGTGTTTGGTGCCTCAATTACACTGGGCCCTTTGACCAGGTTACCTGATTTCAGATAGTCCATCTCATAGATTTCAGCCCGGTGCCATTTATGTTTGAAGTATATCCTTCTTTTTCCCTTCCTCGCTTTTTCATCAGGCGTGAGCGTGGAAAGCCTATGTTTGCGCAGGATCGGTCTCCTGGTTGGGTACACACCATGTGCTACACATCTGGTGATCAGGTAGCCAAGCTCTGGCGATTTTGCCGAAACCGGAAAAATCTTGCCATAGAGGTCGTTGAAAGTTTCACACAGCTTTTCGAGGTCCTTTCCTGTCATAGGATAAGCTGGTAGTGCCAGTTCCAGGTCGTCCAACTGACCCCTGTATTGCATCCTGGCGGCTGGTTTGAACACCACTTTGGTTAGATCCAGCCCCTGCTTCAGCAATTCTTGCTCGAGTGCTGCCTTGAGACCATCAAGCACCTGGTTGACAATCATGAGCAGCATCTCCCCCTCACGCAAATCGGCTGAAATGGGGAAGTCTATCTGATAATCTATCCTGTCAGAATATTCGGCACAGGCACAGCCGAAAGCAGAAAAGGCGGCTGCCCATGTAGGCACAAAGATGTTTTTGAAATTCAGGCCTTCACTATATGCAGCTGCATGCAAGGGGCCTGCTCCTCCATAGCACAGAAGCGAATAGACCTCGGGCGAAAATCCTCGCCCCATCACCGTGGCGCTCAGGCTGTCCCTCATAGTTATATCGACCAGATTCTTGATGCCCTCAGCTGTCTCATACACGTCTAGACCCAGAGGTTCAGCTAACTGCCGTTTGATGCCATCATATGCTTTTTCCACCGAGAGCTTGACCTTGCCGCCCAGGAAGTAATCCGGGTTGAGGTAGCCCAGCACAAGATTACAGTCATTGATGGTAGGCACCTTTTCCTTTACACACATACCTATCTTGTAGCCCGCTGATTCCGGGCCCAGTTCTACTTTCTTTATGACAGGGTCCAGCCTCACATACATGCCCGTGCCCGCGCCGATTGACTCGGTGACGATGGCCGGTATGGCGGTCTTCATCCAGGCAATGCTAGGTTCGACGTCCAAAGTAAACCTGCCCTCGGTAACAAGACCAGTATCAAATGAGGTGCCGCCTACGTCGGAACACACTATGTTCTCTACGCCGAGCGCCTCACCAAGGTATTTACCTCCTATCACACCTCCCACCGGTCCTCCTGACATTGTAGAAGCCAGCATGCGGTGTTCCGGCGCTATTGAACCACCATAACAGGTCATCAGGCGCAGTGGCGCCTTTGACCCCACCGCGGACAGCCTCTCCTTTATTTTTTGGAAATGCGGACGAGAGGGTGAAGCCGCATAAGCCTCCAAAACTGTTGTCTGCGCCCGCGGGAATTCGCCCCTGACAGGACATATTTCACAGGACAAGTACACGGGGATTTCGACGCCTCTCTTCTTCATGATTTCCAGCGCTATTTCCCTGACTCTCTGCTCATGAGCGGGGTTTTTGAAGGAGAACAGCAAGCAGACGCAGAGCGCCTTTATACCCTCGTCCAGTAGCTCTTCTACGGCCTTATAGACCTCGTTTTCATAGAGTGGGATCATTTCAGCGAAAAATACATTAATGCGTCCGCGCACGCCCCGTATGTAACGTTTGGCTATCAACGGTTCATGATGGTGGTGCGATACAGAGTGAAGGCGATCGGCATACGACAGGCCAAGCCAAACCTGCACGGCCCTCTCCATACGCATCATGTCCTCAAAACCAGCGGTAACTATCAATCCCAGCGGCTGCTCGCCCTGTCGGGTGAGGACTTTATTGATCATCTGTGTCCCAGAGTAGATGACAGCGCTCAAGCCTCTTGCCCCTTCAATAGTGTCCAGTCCCCAGTAGCCTAATGCATCTTGGAAAGCATTCATTACAGCTTCAGCTTCATAGCCTGGTTCGGACAGTGCTTTGCCAACTTGGAAATCGCCGTCCTTATCGATCAGCACCGCATCTGTCATCGTGCCACCGGCGTCAATTGCGAAGAATTCCACTACACGTCTGTTTTTCGCCCTTTTCGCCATATTTCACACCTCCTTCCCTGAAGTTAAAACCAGATTGTTGCTTCGAGAAGACAAGGGGCATTTATGTTAACTTATCGTAGAGGTTTGCTCCAGTCTTATATCATTGGCACAAACTGTTGTCAACCCAGCACCCTATTGACGGCGCGAGGTTTGCCTGTGCTATCTCCCATGTCGGTGATATCATACTTCCGTGTTTCTCGGATGTTCACCTCGGCGAAAATGGTATCATTTGAAGACACAACTTAGCGGACACCTTAGGGCTTGCTCTTGCTCTGATGCCATTCACCGAAAAGGAGTGGTTTCTGAGCACTTTTCGTGTCGATGTCGATGGTTGTTGGGTTGGTCAAGGGCGCTACCCCTTTCGACAGACCACTAAGTTGAAGCTAAATAGCAGAGGTGTATTGTATCCAGCACACCCTGAAGAAGTAGCCTAGCCATATGAAATCTAGGCTTGCAGCAGAACATGTTTGTTGATGTTGATGTAATGAGTCGTTCGGGACGCCGACCTCGACCTTTGCTTTGTCTCTCGCCCGGTAGGGGCGTGCCGGGAGCACGGCACAGCCATAGTGCTCTGCCATCTCTGTATAGGTCGGATTCAGCCAGACGGAATGACTTACGTTAGATGTTGTAGATGCACACGGTTTATTCTCTGCGGCCTTCTAATGACTAAACGTACCCAACCATAAAAGGTCGTCGCAGGTCAAGCTTGGTCTGGGCTTGAGAACAAGAGGCAAATATCATCGGATGTTTGTAAATATGGTTGGCATTCCGTGGTTTTGGCGCGCCTCTGGATACCCTAAAATCCGCCATGACCTTTAAGCGAGATTGCCCCCACCCACACCCCCAAACCGCGACAAAAGGCCCTTGACAAATAGAACAGATGTTCTTTATAATGTGGGTGCTCCCACTCCTGCGGCAGTGGTTGGGAGTGTAGAGGCGCGGGGCGTCCTTCTTCCGAAGGATATCCCTCGAGCGCGCTAGCTTCTACGAAAATTGAATAGACTTAGCCCTGTAGGACTGGTGTTTAACCCGCCACCAACCTCATTAACACCCGCCTCTACAGCGGGATCAGGGAATGCTTTCTCCACGGCCTCGCTGGCCCCGGCCCCAGCTTCTCCCAGTGTTCCATCTTCTGGGATAGCCTCTCCAGGGTGTTTATCAGTATCGGCCGCGTCGTCCTGGGGTCGATGATGTCGTCGGCGCCTTGAATCCCTGCCAGATGAAAAGCTGTGGCGTACTTCTCGTGTATCTGTTCCATCAACTGACGCCGCAGCTCCTCAGGATGCTCCGCAGCCGCCAGCTCGCCTTTGTAAAGCGCATCGGCTGCTCTCTCGTAGCCCTCTATCCTGACATCGGCAGTGGGCCATGCGTATACGGCATCGACACCCATGCGCTCGGTGCCCATGACCATGCGGGCTGCGCCCCAGCACCTTCGTATGTACACGGTGATCCTGGGCGTGGTAGCCTCGCAGATGGCGAACACCGGCTTGGCGGAATTCCTCTCCAGTCCGTCCCTGTGCTGCTCCTGCTCGAAGCTCGGCAAGAACCCCGGGCTGTCCACCAGGGAGATTATCGGTATATTGAAGCAGTCGCAGAACCTGATGAACCGCGCCTGCTTGTCTCCCGTATAAACATCCAGGCAGCCATCGCCGGCAGCCGGATTATTGGCCACAATCCCCACCGTCTTTCCCGCCAGGCGTCCGAAGCCGATTATCATGCTGGTAGCATAGAGGGCCTGCAGCTCGAAGAAATCTCCCTTGTCCACAATGGATGCGATGACCTTGTGCATGTCATAGGGCTGGCTCACATCCGCAGGTATTATGTCCAAAAGATGCTCATCGGTGCGGTGGGGGTCGTCCCCCGTATTAACTACAGGAGGCTTGTCTCTCCAGTTGGACGGCAGGAAGCTGAGCAGCCTTTTGCTGGCGTCTATGGCTTCCTCATCGCTTTCGACGAGCAGGTCGTTCGAGCCGGTGACCGTGGAGTGCAGCAACGCCCCGCCGATCTCCTCCTCGGTGACATCCCTGAACGTAACCGCCTTCAAGATGGGCGGTGAGGCCACGGACATGAAGGCTATGTTCTTGCGCATGACGACGAAGTCAGCCATTATCGGAGAGTAGGCCGACCCTGCATAGCAGGGCCCCAGCATCAGGCTGATATGAGGCACCACGCCGGACATGAGCGGAGGATAATACATGAAGCCGCCGCCGCCGCCCACCGGGCTGCCGCGCACCGGGACCTTGAACCCGTTTCTGCCGAACAGGTCGTGGATTCTGATAGCGCCCGAGTCAATCATCCCCACCATGGGGATGCCCTCCTCCATCGCCTGCTCCATCGCCCGGGCCACTTTGCTGTTTTGAATCATGGACTGCGTGCCCGCCAGCACGGTGAAGTCGTGGGCATAGGAGTAAACGGTGCGCCCGTTGACCTTCCCGTAGCCCGCAATCACGGCATCCCGGGGAAGCTCCCGATCATCTATATCGAAGCCGGTCTTCATCGCCTGCGTCCACAGTCCTATCTCATGAAACGTCCCGGGGTCGAAAAGCCTCTGAATCCTCTCCCAGGCCGTCAGCTTGCCCCTGCCGTGCTGCTTGTCTATCGCGGTCTTATCTCCACCGGGTAGCCAATGTTTCCTTTGCTCCTCAACCTTTTGCAGCTTTACCTTCGCGTCAGCCATCTAATTCCTCCGAAATTAATTACACTGATTGCGAATTACAATCTGATGTTTTCGTGTTTGCGTAAAGGCCTTCCCTCATCCCTGCCGGCAAATGTCTTGAGAGTCTGTATCAGGAAAGGCCTGGTGTCCCTGGGGTCGATGAAGCCCTGTCCCCACTCGCGC
>Ga0209777_10005548_pt1 | contig 14475 bp, 16 predicted proteins | sample FrelakmetHBP12HB_FD_187147 | JGI IMG/M metagenome (GOLD analysis project Ga0209777, IMG submission 187147) | Freshwater lake sediment microbial communities from the University of Notre Dame, USA, for methane emissions studies -HBP12 HB (SPAdes)... | ecosystem: Environmental > Aquatic >...
GAGTATATTCTCAAACTCATCTAAATTGAGTTTTAATTCCATATTTTCACCTATTATAAGATATTACCCTTAAACAGTCAACGTCTTATTTGAATATTTTTTATACTTCTCTAAAAAGTATTGTTGTCCCTGCTTCCATTCTTCACTCACATTACGTAACCCTGGAGAATTATGTACTATAGGAACATCTCCCACACCTACTTTAAGTCTACTAAGGCTACAATCTAATGAAAACATTAAATCATAAAAATGAAACTTTGCTGGGTTCTTTTCGTCAAATCTTATACTACCGGGAAGTTTTTCCAAATTAACCCCCATAAACACCCCATCAAACATTACTACTTTACTTGGTAATGGTCCAAACGATGTATAAGCATATTGAGATTCATCTAACCCATGAGCTACGCAGCCTCTTAAATTTTCACGTTCAGACATTAAATGCCATAATACAGGCTCTTTAATTGTAACTGCAGTATTGCCAGCTAACCCGTATACATCAAACATTTCTGCATAATAACGTATACGTCTTTCAAAATCACTACAATTAATGTAAACATCATCATGTACAAAAACAGCTAATTTAATACCTGAAGCATTACATATGTCAATACCTTCATTGTAAATTTCAGCTAATGAAAGTTTGTTGTTACCAAAAAATATTACATTATTGGTTGTAATGCAATGAGCTGCTAATGATTTGTAAATTAAAGTTTGTTCTAACTTCTCTTTTTGTGATGCTATAATAATTTTGTATGTCATGTTCATTTAAATTCTTTTCTATCATCTAATTCTGGTTTATTTTCTTCTGTCCACATAGCACTCATAACATTCCAAAGTACCGCAGCTAAATGGTCTTCATCTTTCTCACCCATCCACCATTTTAACAAATGTCTTTGAGCACTATCATAAAATACAGATGTTTTCATTCCGCATTTCCAATTATTTTCACCGTACTTAGCTCCACCGTTACGGTAATGATTCATTAACCGTACAAGTTCAGCTGTCGGTACTAAACTCATTTTTGGTTTGCCAATATCCGTGTCTCTTTGGGCGCCCGTTTCAAATTTTCTTTTTTCCATTTTGTAAGTAAACTTTCTATTGATTCTTCAAAGTTAAAATCATGTGTTCTAAACTCGTTAAGTGATAAAGTATACTGATAATCAAATAATTTTTTATAAAACTCCACCCCATCACTAAGTTGTTCGGAGTTAACAAAATAATTGTCACATTTATCTTTATAATCCTTTAATGCAGCCATGGTTAGCTTTTTAGCAATACCTTTACCTCTGTAATTTTTATGTGTAACGATGTAATATGTTTTTAATGTACCTGGTGATTTAGTATTAACTGAAAACGCATGTAACCCAACAATTTCTTTACCTTCCATGTATACTTGAATTGGTTGAGTACACCACCACAATCTACTTTCCCATAAATAACCAAACGTGTTGAGTATAAATGAGTTTGTATTGTTATACACAAACTCCATTAGTTTCATTTTTTCTTCTACTGTTGTTGGTTGTAAATATTTTATCATAATTCAAGGAATGGTGAGTTAACTTTAAATTTTTCTACAGGTTTAATACCTCTTCTGTTAAACTTGTAAATAACCCCCTCTTTCATTTCTTTATAACCTTTACCTTTAGCTGAAGAAAAGCTATTCTTATCAAAGAATAAAGTGCTGCCTTGTCTTGCTAAGTAAATGTTCATTGTATTTGTATTAACTATCCATAATCCGAAAGTTCCCTCTAAAAGTTCTAACACATATGCAATTAACTGCGTTTCTTTATCTTGAGTGTTAGCAGTATCAAAGGTTTTCTCAAAATGGGCTAATAAAGCTGGTATAATGCTGCTATCCACTAAGTTAGGATGGTCTGGAATATAGTCCTTTTTTAGTTGATTAAAGTTAGTTAACACACCATTATGAGCTACAACCCAATTATCATAAACAAAAGGATGACTATTATGCTCTTTCCATTTTCTTTCACTAGAAGTAGGTGCTTGATTATGGCCTAAAAAAGTAAAGCCTTTAGGTAACTTAATATCATCCCAATTAAATGAGCCTTCAGTCTTTTGATAATCATATTGACTACCATTAAAGTAAAATATGCCAGAAGCAAAGTTACCTCTAACTTTATTTACAGAATCTAGTATTTCAAATTTACTAGCACTTATAGCTCCGTATATACCACACATAATATACCTATTATAAAGTAAAATAACAAAAAATCAATAAATAATATCATATATGAACAGTCTTTTCACGTCTAGTTGGGCTAAAAACGTAAAACCAAATGCTAACGCATTATGGAATGAACAATTTAAAGAGTTAATTAAAGAAGGTACAAGAGGACGTGAAGCTCACCCTGCTTATAAAAAGCTAATGGGTATGAAAAGTGTGCAAGAATTAAAAGGTAAATTTACACCTCGTTACTTTGTAACTAAAGTATTAAGACAAATTGAAAAGGAACACCCAAATGAAAAAATTGAAGATGTAATAGCAAGTATTACTGATGAGGATATCACAAATATGATGAATTTAGCAGCACAAATGTCAAGAAAGCTAGAAACTAAGCCAGAACTTAAATTTGGTGCTGAAAAAGCAGATAAAAAAGCTCCAATAACTCAAAGATTTGAAAAAGGAAAAGATCAAATAGATACATTAAAGAAGAATTTAGACGATAGTGCAGAATTTCATTATGTTAATGATGTAGGTGACAATACCGTTTATTCTACTAAACATAAAGGTTTAAACTTTAGAGTAACAGTAAAAAATGGTACTGGTGAATCAATGTCATTAGGTGACATTTTAAGGTCCCATGTACTTTCATTACAAGTTGAAGATCCATCTAGTGAAACCACAGTAGAAGGTCCACAAACAGACCCAGACTGGGAGTCAAAACTTGGTTCACACAAACGTCATAAATTAGTTGCTGATTATCCACATGAAGGTGGTAAAGAAGGTGAAGATTGGAATGAACCGGACCCTGAAGAAACAGGTGGTGTAAATGCAAAACGTGAAGATGAAGAGGATGCAGAAGAAGACATGGAAGAAAACATAAACAATATGCCTCCTTATGGTAAAACAATGAAATTTCCAAGCTCAGGAAATGAAGAAGACAATGAAGAAATTATAAAAATGTCTCCTCAAGAGCAGCAAAGACAAATGTTCAATCAAATGATGTATAAACGTAGAAGAATGATTGAAATTCAGCGTAGAAACGACTTAGGATATTAATTTACACTTATTTTTTAGGTAAATATCGTTTATCTTAGTCTGTTGTACGTATTGAATAGGGTCTCTATAACCTGCTTCAATAAAACCACGTAATCTTAAGCTACTTGATGGTGTTTCTGCATCTGCTAAACCATCTTTTCTATTGGAATAACAGGTCCAAGTCTGTCCAAACGGTACACCTAACCTAACTCCCTCTAAAACTATGTCTTTCTTTGACATGGTAATGAGCGGAGCCTCTATTTTTATCTTAGATTTACGGTTAAGTAATACAAGATTGTTAACAGACTGTATGAATTCTTCACTACCATCCCAATAACCAGCTAAAGAATCAGCTTGAGCAGCACCATACCATACTGTATCACAGTCATTTGACTCTGCATATGCACATGCAATTGATAAAAACATGGTATTCCTGAACGGGACATATGACACTGGTTGTGCATCCCCTGCTATTTCTTTAATTTTAGGATTATCTATATCAGTATTAGTTAGAGAACTCTTAGTTGCTATTGATTTAATATAGCTTACGTTAAGGGTCTTAGTAATAATATTAACTGGTTTACCTTTTTTGTACCTCTTCTTTATACTATTTGTTTGTAGCTTAATACATTTAAGCTCACGTTTATGTCTTTGACCATAGTCAAACGATAATAAATGTATATCTCTATAACCCTTATCAGCTGCCATTGCTAACAGTACTGAAGAATCCATTCCACCGCTAAATGATATTACTAATTTGTGACTCATGTTTATAAAAATTATTTACCAAGCTACCATCTTAAATCTCTCTCTTTCAATACCAAAATAATCACATTTCCAAGCAGATTGAGCAAAGAAATCTAAACTATACCACTCATCTTTACGAGCAAGTATTTGTTTACCCGCATCATCCCAGTCTATACTAAGAAGTTTAGGTTCATTTTTAAGTTTCTTTTCTAATATTTTTTCGTAATTAAAACCATCATACTCCCAGTGTAACACTTCAAGCACATTACCTTGCTCATCTACGTAATCCATACTAAAATCTAAACCCCATTTTGGTCTAAGAGCTATAAGTTTATAAAACAGGTTAATATCCTTAGCCCATTTTTCAATTTGTGCACGTGCTTCACCTGCATAACCATAACGTTCAAACAATAAACTATGATTAAACACTGCACCTGTTGTTTTAAACTCTTGTTCAAACCAATTACGTTTAATAGTATGTTTAGTTTCTCTATGTCCTTGTACTTTATAATTATTAGCCTTAGCGTACAATCTTTCTATTTCAGTTAAATCATAACCGTTTTGATCAAAAAGGTCTAATTCTTTACCGATAGGGGTAAAATCCTCTACCGGTAAGTACCAATACAAAACTGAATTTAAACCATTGTCAGTTAATTTAATCATATTAATCCTTTGGCAAATACTTTATTAAAGCTGCTATAATTAAAGCAACTATTATTAATGCTGTAATATAAGAAACGACCATTTCTGATTATATTATTGTTCCTCAACTTCGTCTGGTACATTCTCTTCTTTATTAGCATTATTACCATACTTCCATTCAACTTTAATCTTCTCTTCAATGCCAGGTATAATAGTTTCGTCCCAAAGTTTATAATCACTCTTCCACTTGGAATAATAACCTAACTTTGTACCATCCGGTAATTGATAAGTGCTACCAGTTTGTACTACTATACCAAATCCTACTGCTAACTCTAATAGTCCATAGTATTTGTTAAGACCATTTTCAAAACTTAGATACATTTCACCTTCCAAGTATTGCTTACAGAATCTATTCTTAGCCGTCAATGCTCTCAACACTACACCTGAGTAACTCTTTTGACCTACTGCAAGTTTATCATCTAAGTCTTTATCTTCCTTCATTGGCTTTCTAGCTAACTGCAAGGTAACTGATGGTAAATAGACTGCTGCTCTACCTCCTGGCATATCTTTTACTAATGATGGAAACATTGCTGATGGGTCATCAAATATATGGTTAGTTACCAATATAGTTGTCTTTGTAACTGCAGCTAATTGAGTACAAGTTCTTAATAATGACTTGACTGCCTTTGCTCTACTACCCATATCTGCACTTGTAGAGCTCTTTTCCATTCTACCTAGTTGCAATTCACTTTCCATATTACCTAATGAATCAATTGCAATTATAAACTTACCGGTTTGTCCTTTTTCTTTTGCTTTTGTTAGAAAATTATAGATAGTATTACGACATTCTTCAATACTAAACGTTGGTACGTACTTTACATTTGAAGTATCTAAACCTAATGCAGCTGCCCCGTCTTTATCAATTGCATTCTCACTATCAAATATAATAGGAATAAGACCTTCTTTCTGAGCATTTGCTAAAATCTTTTGAACAATAAAAGACTTGCCCGTCATTGATGGTCCTGCTAACATTGTTAATCTACCTTTAGGAATACCACCAAATAAAGAACCGGATACAATGCCATTTAAGACCATTGATCCGGTATTAATCCAACCATCAACTGTTGAAAGAGCCCCATCGTTTAAAAACGATGCATATGGGTTACTCTTATCTATCTCACCTAAAATTTCGTTTATGTCTTTATCCATACAGTAAGTATAGAGTAAAGACCAATAAAATCAATTAAAATTATAAAAATAATTTTGTATTGCTGACACTACCAGCTCATCTGTCCAAGGTGGGTTATTGTAATTAGAATAACTTAAGTCATTTAGTACAAAAACACCGGCCCCTCGTACAGAAGCTGATACTGTGGATAATGATGGGCGATCTGTTATAAAATCAACAATAATATTAGTATCAACAAACCCTGATATAGGCTGTTGAAGTAAAAAGCTTTTACTTGAAGATAATGTACAGACTAAACTCATATATTATATTTATAATAAAAACCTTACTTAACAGGTATATCCATTATTTTTTTTGTTTCAATGAGCACATTAAGAGCTTTAGGATTTTTATCCTTAGCTTCAATGATGTGATCTCTCCACATTAAAAATACTCTACGAATTTTTTCCAATTCTTTATCTGCTAATCTATTATCGCCTTTATCAGTACCGTTAATAATACGTGTTAATGCAGTTGTAACCCCTGCAATGCCATCTACTTGACCACGTTTAAACTCTTTTGGGTTGTTTAAATAACTGTTGTTTTGATTTTGTGTTGTTGCCATAAATTAATCCTCAAATAATTTAATTACTTCTGGTTTAGCATCTGAAGCAGGTGCAGAAATTGCTGCTGGCTTAGCTGTGTTAGCATTTTCAATAATCTTATCATACTGTGTTGTAATTCTAGTATCAACATTAAAGTTAATACCAACTGCAACATTTGTTTTACTGTATCTGTATGTAAAGTTTCTTAAAGTCTTTTCATCAGATGCAATAAATTCTGCTAAAAATAGCGGAATAAGTTGAACTTGAAATTGACCATTTTGTGGCTGCACTGTAATCATTACAGGATTCAAAATATCAATCGTGTCTGTTGTTTCATTTGCAAGAACACCTAAAATGTTCCTTCCTGTGTTATCAATAATAGTTACGTAAGTATTGCTCATGATAGTATTTTATAGTTAAAAAGTTTAAAATCAAGCAAATAACTCAAATAAGTTAGTCTGTACTAATGATCCAGGTTTTTGAGCTGACCAGTTTACGTTTTCATAGAACCTTTCAACAACAGAAAAGATATGACTTTCAAACATTGTTTCATAATCTGCTTCAAATAACTTTTTAAACTCTTCTGGGTAATAATATTTGTACCCAATAGCTTGAATATTATAATTGTTTGGTTGAGATAGGTAGAAGTACCGTACTTTATCCCCAGAACTTATCTTTTCGTACTTGTTACTTAATTTAAATTTATCTAAAAGTATATTATAATAGTAAGCAGCTTTTACATGACAAGGCATGCCCTTAGTGGTTGTAAAACCATCACATTGTCCAGCAAACTTTTCATAGCCTTTAATGCCAGACACTAGTGCAATGTCTTCTACCGTCAACGTCTTGAATATTTCGTACGTCTCGTTTATAAGCTTGTTTGTGTCACCAATGTTTTGAGTTAATAACATTGTCTCAATAATCTTTTTAACGTAAGGTTTAACTGCTTTAGGCATTGTACTTCTTACCACTTCAACGCCTGTGTACTTAAACTTATCACAAGGTATACCCTCATCGTCTAAAATATGTAACACGTAACGTTTTTTCTGTAAAAATATACCAACATCTGCTATAGCTTCACGTTTGAATATAAACCTACAGTCTTTAGAGTTTAAAGCTTTTGCACCCCACGTTTTAATGTTGGTGTTTAGGTACTCTTCAATCTTATTAACTGTGTCATATGCCTCTTTTGTTAATTTATTACCTTTTTTAAACACTCTATATTTAAACAAAGGTTTTATAGACACATAAGAAGAATCTGTATCGTTGTAAATGATACATTTATTAAGTAGTTCATCATCAATTGAGCTGATCTCGTTCTTAATAAATGACTTAAGTAACTCATTCGAATGCTTAATAACGGACTGACCGGTAAGCGTAATTGAAGAAGCCACGTCATCATCGCCGAAAGGTGCGTTTTTATTGCCAAAGTAACCATAAATTGAGTTAATAAAGACTTTAATACACAGTTGCTTTGCATCAAGTTGGTCTATAGTCATCTTGAGTTGTTTTGCATCTTTTGTATCTTTGTCTTCTAGTTCAGAGTACTGCTTTTTAAGCTTTTTAATGTCTTTTCTTATTGCTTGTCTCTTATTATAATAGTAGTCTAAGATCTCAGGCATTACACCTTTTTTCTTCTGTGAAAACATTACATTAGCTTTACTAATTGCTATTTCTTCTGATTCAATAAACTGTGCAAATTTAGCTATAGGTAAGGAATACGTCTTACCACTAACATGTCTAATAGTAACTTCTTTATCGCTTTTATCTTCAATAACCCCAACTTTTGTCTCTGGGGAAATATTCAAGCTAATCATCACGTTTGGGTATAGAGAGTTAGCGTCAAATGAAATTACACACTCTTGAAACCCATTTAAAGGAGCTCCAACATATGCACCGGGATTTTTACTACCATCGTCTGCATCTCTAATAAAAGAAGGTATACGCTGACTACGAAATCTAGCTCTAACTGCAGTAGCTCCGTTAATAACTGATAACGAACCCATTGCAGCTTCAAACGTAGTCAAACCTACGTAAGCTAACATACGAATTAGTTCAGAGTACTTGAGCTTTTCTTCTAACTTAACCAGTAATCTAACGTCTTGAATGTTATAATCAATGAACGTTTTCCAATCCGTATCAGCTAACGTTGCCAAGTTCATTGTACCGAAGTCAACTTTGCCTTCACCTAATTCAGCTTCTGCAATTGATGCTAATTTATAGCTTTCACGTTCACCTGCACTGAAACGTTTATATACATCTAAGTAGTCAATTAGAGATATACCTTCTATATACCAACGAATTTGTTCTTGACCAAATTGCCCTTTAATTGCTCTACTGTAAACGTTATTAGATGGTGATAGCCGGTTAGTATAACTTTGATCCAACACTTTAGTACATCTATTAATAATATATGGAATATCAAAAAACTCTGAATTCCAACCCGTTAAGATATCTGGGTAATCACTCTCAAAGTACTCAATAAACTTCTTAAACAGATCAGCTTCACTTGTACATTTAACATACTTAACGTCTGGTTCATCTGTATGATAATCTTTAACACCCCACGTTACAAACTTTTTACTCAATGTATCATAAACAGTTATAACATTAACTGGAGCTTTTGCTTCATTAGCGTGTGGAAAATCATCCGGTGCATACACTTCAATATCAACAAACATTACCTTGATTGGGTGTTGTGCAAATTCAGGCTTTTCATTCTCTTTCCAAAACGTATCAATAAGATATTGCTGTACAATAGGAAAGTTATCAAACACCCTCTTAACGTTTGTATCTTTTAGATATTTGTATCTATCATACTGAGTTCTAAAAGATTTTTTAACAAGTTTGGTACCGTAAATTGATTCATCATTACCTGCTCCTTCAATATACAGGTACGGATCTACAGATGCATCTACTTTAATACGTTTGCCGTCATTATCCCAGGTAAATAACGTAACACAACGTTCTTTACTGTTATAATATATGTTACGATAGCTCACGTAACTATTATATCACAGTACCTATTAAATCAATCTTTATTATACCGTGCAAGATTTTTACGAGCTGGGTCTCCGTATTTTGTACCGTACATTTCCATGTAGCAATCAATGTTTTGATCTGTTTCAAGCCAACGTGTTTCAGCATATTGTCTACCTTTTTTACAAATAGACTTATATTTATCTACATCCTTTAATGTTGCATCAATTTGAGCAATCATTTCATCACCAGTTTTAAATTTAATTGGTGCATTTTCATATGTACACAAATCTTGACAAGCAATAGGTAAACCAAATGCACAAGCTTCAATATATTTTAAATCACTCTTTGATTTATTAAAAACGTTATCTTGTAAAGGAGCAACCATTATATTAACATTTAAGTTATCTATGGCATCACCATATTCAAATAAACGTTTCCAATGATGAAACTCTACTTTACCAGCCTTTACTAAATCTAATAATGGTAATGGAAAGGCTCCCATAAATACCCATTGATACTTGTCAATAGTACGTCTAATAACGTCATTAACGTGATGAAAATCATCTTTTTGTTTAACTCTATTATCCACATCAAAATGAGCCCCTGAACCTGCATATAAAATACGTGGCTTTTTCTTATACTTGTCTAAGTTATTCATGTTCTTGGTAAGATCATAATGATTACCAATCCAAAACTTAGGCATAAAGTTAGGTATAACTGTAACATTTTTATTGCCTGTTTTTTCTCTGTAATAATCTTTCATAAAATCACATGTTACTGTAATTTCATCACACATTGACATAATAGCTTGTGCGGATTCTCTAATTTCTGGGTTTTCAAAAGCTGGTTTATATTTGTTATACTCTGGAATATCTTCCTTAAAGCAAATGTCGTCAATTTCATAAATTAACTTCATTCCGTTATGTTTTGAAATTTCTTTTAAATGTTTTACAAACTCTAATTGCTGTTTTGTAGCTTGTCTTTGTATTCTAACCGCCTTTGCCATTACATAATATCTTGGATCCAAGTTCATTACCGTGGTGCCCTGTATAACTGCCTTAGCATGCGCGTTCATCACGTTTTCAGGCCATATCATACGCCAGTGGCCACAACCGCTATAGTCAGCATAATAGTTTAAAAATCTTGGTAAATCTAATTCTTTAGGACGTTCTGATTGGGTGTTAGGAGCTTGCGTTGTATTTGCAATTCCCTGAAACATTGGTGGTGGTGCCGATTGAAATGGTATGGCAGATTTATTAGCAAAAGGTATATTTGTATTCCCGATCATAGTATAATTTATAAAGTGTTAGTTATTATTCAACAAAGTTGACTCGTCTTGTAATGCCATTATGTTTTTCTAAAAATATTACATCTCCAGTTGCAGATTTAATGCTCTCTTTTCTATGACTAATAATAAAGATGCATTCATTAAACTTTTCACTTCGTTCTTTTAAAATTTCTAGTACTAAATCCACACCTTTTTCATCTAAACTACTATCTAATAGTTCATCATAGATGCTTATATTATAATGTACATTACCTTGAGCCTTTCTCATATCCATAAATGAAAATAAACAAGCTAAATCTATTGCTTTACGTTCGGCACCTGAAAAATTGTTATAAGCACACATCTTACCCTTTTCATTTAGTATCTCTTCTTCAAAGTACTCGTTAAACACACAAATACTATTACTATCTAGTTTCTTTAGGTAGAAGGCTAGTTTGCTATTAAAATTCTGTAGTATCTTCTTTACTATATATGACTTTACACCTTCTTCACTTACCACAAATTTAACAACGTCTAACAAGTTAATGATCTTTTTTATGTTATCAATTTCTTGCTTTACTAAATCAAAACGTTCTTTAGTCTGTGCTAAAACATCATTGAATGAATCGTTATGTTCGTTAATATGATCAATACTTTCTTTTAACTGTTCATTTAAATCAGTTAAATCTTGAATACGTTTACTAAGCATTTTTCTATTCTCTATCTTAACTTTTAACGCATTCAAATCGTCATTAGTTTTACTAATAAATGCTTTTATTTTATTTTTCTTTTCGTTAGATATATTAACATTAGCTTTGCACTTATCTAATGTAGCTGTTTTTTCTACAACTAAAGCTTTTAATTTACCTTTTTCTGTTTCAAAATATTCTCTATCATGTACTTCAATTGGTCTTAAACAAGTAGGGCAAACATCCCCAGCTGTACCAACCTTGGATAACTTTTCATTTGTAGCTTTTATAACGCTATTAATTTCTGTCACCTCTACAATTTGGTTTTGTATTAACTTTTCAACAGCATCATAACCTTTATTAAGTGTATTAATCTCTTCCTCTTTAATAGTTAAGTCAATGTTTTCAGATTTGCTTAACTCTTTATTAAGTTTATCTATTTCCTTGCCATTATACTCAATCTTATTATTAATATTACTAATTTTATCTTCACGTTCTTTAACTCTTAATTGCTTTTGAGTTTCATACGTTTGAATTGACTTCTCAATCTCATTATACTTTGTAGTTTCTATATCAAAGTTTTTATTAACTGTGTTTATATCTTCACGCAAGTTTTGCAACATGTCTGAGAATATTTGCAAGTTAAAAATTTGTTCAATAAACTTACGTTTTTCAACTTTAGTCTTAGCCATAAACGGTAATGTATTGTTTATGGTCATAATAACACAATTGTGAAATACTTCTGGTGAGGATGTAAGTACTGCTTCAATATATTCTGTAGTATTAACAATACTATCTCTTGTTCTATCTACACCGTCCTTAAAAATATGTAACTTGGATGGGTTTAAACTGCGTATTATTTTAAAATTGTTGTTGCCTCTTGGAGAGTTTACGTTAAAAGTTAATTCCACTTCACAAGTACTACCAGTTAAGTTATTAGATATAAACTCCTTTTTAATTTCTCTAATAGTAGAACCAAATATAGCAAAATAAAGTGCATCAGCAATAGTAGACTTACCTACACCGTTACGACGATCTTCCTTGTCTCTATTAATACCAGTAATAATATGGAGACCTTTTTTAAAATCGACAATAACTTCATCTTCGCCTATTGATAAAAAGTTTCTTATCTTAAGGCGTTGGAACGTAACATACTTCATAGTTTAGATTTATTATATAGACTGATTGTGTAATCTACAACTTCTTTTTTATTGTTTATATCTAACATAGCCACAAAATCTTCTATAGCTTTAATAATATCAACGCCAGACAAATCTACAGCTGTATCATCACTTAACTTTATCTTGTTATAATTTACATCGTAATCAACATGCAAGTCATTTGGTTTAAATGTAGACATTTTAGCTATCAATGCATCTAAATGTTCTGAACTTATATTCTTATCAATTACTAACTTTACAATATTATTAGGTAAAAATGACTTAAAATTTGTATCAATGTCTTTTAACTTTACAAGTTTTGAAAGATATACTTTAATATGCTTTGGAGTTGCAGCATTTTCTATAAAATTGTAGCTACCTTGCTGCACATCTAAAGTATAATAGCCTTTACGCTGATATGCATCTCCAAAGTCCATTTCAAATGGATTACCAACATATACAATTGTACTATTATCAAATTTCTTTTCGTCTCTTAAATGAAAATGTCCTGAAAATATTAAAGGTGCTTTTTTAGTAAGTTCTTCTGGACTATCTCCATTATCACAAACTTTAAATGCATTCATTTTAAAGTTTTGTAATTCAAAATGTCCAAATACTATATCAGACTTACTAATATCATTAATTTTAGTGCCCCAAGGACAAAAAGTTAATGTCTTATCTCCTATTTGTTTAGTGTATAGTGTATCATACACTTTAATATTATCTCTACCTTTGAATATTGATAAGCTATTTACTTCAGATGTTTCTTTATAGTAACAGTCATGATTACCTGTTATCATATAAACGTTAAAGTCTTTTAACTTATCTAAAATTTTATTACCAGCATCTAAAGATATTAAACTTACTTCATCTCTGTAATGAAAAAAATCACCGCAAAATATAATATCTGTTATACCCTTAGATTTTACATCTTGCTTAAACCAATCTACCCATTCCAAAGATACGTCAATCCAAAAACTTGAATTTTGATGCACTCCTAAATGTATATCTGAAAAAATAGCTACTTTATTATTCATTACTAGCGTAACTATCATTATCGTCATGTTCCGGTTTAACGTAAATGTTAGCGTCAGAGCTTTCCATTAACTCTTGTTCATAAAACCGGCTTCTATATTCGTTTAATGCTTCTGTATGCTTCTTTTCTTTCTTAATACGATTAATAAATGCGTGAAATGCAATTGTGGTAAAATATGAAAATGGATTATATTCTGAATCAACATTAAACTTTTTATTTTTAACAGCTGTAAACATTTTTACAATTGCGTCTCCAATCATTTCATCTTTGTAAGTGTAATTAATAAAGTTGGATGAGTAACTTAACCCATGAGCAATTTTATTAATTGACTCGGCTATAACGCTTTCATTTGTTTCACTATCTTTATAGTACTCTATTAATTGTTGCTTAAAAATAGCAGGATCAATATAGTATTCAGTCTTCTTTGGTTTGGGACCACGTTTAGCCATATATAAATGATATAGTATACTTACCGATTTTCAACTATATCCCATGTTTTATACTGTATTTTTTCTTGAGTATAAATTTCTTGACGTCTTATGGCGTGTTCAGTGCTATATTTTAACTTATCCGCTAAGTCTATAATGGATAATTTGTCTTTGTTTGGGTTTAAACGTAAACCTCTACCAATAGATTGAATAATTCGTATAAAACTTTTACCTCCTGATGCAAAAACTATCATATGTAAGTTTTTTATATTAACTCCTGTTGAGAATATAGCACTTATCGCAATACAAATGATATTATCACTGGATTCCATTTCTTTTATTACTCTAGAACGCTCATCCACATCAACTTCACCTCGTATAAAGTACACTTTACGGTCCGGCAAATGGGTACTAATGTAGTTATATAAAGCTTCACCATGTGCAATATGATTAACCATAATAAGTACATTGTTTTTAAACTTATCACACACTTGCTTTATAATACTATTACGGAAATTATTATTGTATATAAAG
>Ga0209777_10005549_pt1 | contig 14473 bp, 21 predicted proteins | sample FrelakmetHBP12HB_FD_187147 | JGI IMG/M metagenome (GOLD analysis project Ga0209777, IMG submission 187147) | Freshwater lake sediment microbial communities from the University of Notre Dame, USA, for methane emissions studies -HBP12 HB (SPAdes)... | ecosystem: Environmental > Aquatic >...
GCTATAATAACACCAACAACACCAACAACATAATGAGAACTAAAAGGATATTAAAAATATATAATAGAATTATACAAATAGTCCAGAAAGGCAAAGATGCCAAGATAGAGTATATGAAATTCATTGATGATACAATTGATAATGGCGAATATTCTCTATTGCAGGATGTATTTGATACTCACTTTAATACCAATATCCAAAGATTTCCTACATTGAGCATATTTAAAAGTCAATCATTTGACATAGCAAGGTTCAATACTAGTTCAAGTTTTCAATATAGGCTTAAAATTTATTATGATGCTAATAATGTTTATCAGATGGGTAAAAATATATATGATAATACTAATAACGAATTATTAGGAGATTTTGCAGAAGTGGATAGATTAAGTTATATAAACAGTTTAGGTGTTACTTATTCATATCATCCTGAAAATGCTTACTATAAAGATACGGCTTTATTTAAGAAACAGATAAATGATACTACTAATAATACAAATAATTCGGAAGAAGCAAGAGTAGTTGAGTTATATGTTACAGTTGGATTACCAAGTTATGGTGAAATAATAATATTAAATGACCCAACAATGGAGTTGTTAGATAAGTACAAATTAGCGATAACTTTACTTAAAAGAAGAGATCATTCTATAAACAACTATATTGAAACTGGTTATATTGATGACTATTACCTATAAAAAAATTAAAATACTAAATGACATATTCATTATTAACAAGGACAGCTAAAGGTGGCAAATTAACTATACCAGAAATGGATGGTAATCTATTATATTTGCGTGATTTAGCATTAAGTGGTAGTGGTCCTACTGGTCCGCAAGGCATAGCAGGAACACAAGGTAAAGATGGAGCAACAGGACCACAAGGAAGTGGTGGAGGTGGTACTAGTCAAATTTTTACAGTATCGGTATTAGAGGCAGTTGCTTTATCGGCTTCGAGTAGTATAGTACCAGGTTCTTTGTATTACATAAGTGATGTACATACTAATTTATATGGTGGTAATAAAATTTTATTAGAAGGATTGTCTACTAATCAATTTTCGACTAATGGTTATGGTGAATTTTTCAATCCTAAATATTCAAGTTTTTCAATGTGGGATAGTAGAGATACTGCGACATATTCAATTGGTGAATCAAGAATTTTTGGAGGTAAAGTATGGACAAGTATAACTGGTACAACAAGTAATACAGATAGTTTTTTTACCTTAAATCCGGGAGATTGGGCTTCACAATCATTTAGCAATTCGACATATTATAATACAGTATGGGATGAAATAACATATGATATTACTAATGACTTAATTTTATCAAGGTATGAATCTTATTCTAATAATAGAGTTACAACAACATTTGAAACTGCTGATTGGCTATGGTGCGGAATTCATCCAATATTTGCATTTAGATGGGGTGATCCATGGGATAATAATACAAATACTGGTGTTGGTTCATGTAATGTGAATAATGGTTATCTTAATTGTTTGAATTATGTGAGTGGTTCAATGAATGCAATCGAGGTATCAAATTATGCAATAATAGGTGAAATAGCTATGTATAATAACAGTTATTTAGAAAAAATAACTGTTGATAATTCTTCTTATCTTCTATTTAATTCATTAGATAGTACAGGATTATATAATCTAAATATAACTAATAATAGTTTCATAATAGGCATTATTTGTACTAATAGTACAATATATGATATTACATTATCAAATAATAGTGGATTAGATCAAACATCTTTGAGTAATTCTACATTAGAAAATCTAAATTTATCTAATGACTCTACTTTTTATAATAATAATATTAATAATACTACCTTATCAAATTGGGTATGTAATAGATCAAATTTTTCATATAATTTAATTAATTCTTCAAGTATAGATGGATTAATATGTAGTATGAATGGTTTTGGTAGTAATACTATAAATAGTTGCTATTTATTCACATTAAATTTAGAAGATTCTCAATTTAGTTCTTTAACTATTACATCATCTTCTTTGGAAAATATAGTAATAAAAGGATTTTATTTTGGTGGTTATACTTTAACAAACGAAATTTTGATGCAAGCAGTATTTCAATATGGTGATATAACATATCAAATTCAAAGAAATTTTAGCGGTGGTACTAATACAGGTGGAGTTGGGAATTTTGCATTAGGTGCATTGCCTGTCCCAGCAGGATTTTTCATACATTCTGTTATGATAGATTGTGTAGGGTTAGGATATTCAGGTAGCCCAATTATTAACATAGGTTTAGATATAGCGGGAAATTCTGGTATAAATGATGCGAATGGTGTTATATCGTTTTTAAATAACAAAGTGAATGTATTTGATGTTTCTAATGGTGAAATAATTCCTGTTAAAGGAGTTAATGCTAATTCATTTGTACAAGCATCTATATCAGGTAATAACATAACTTCTGGAAATATTAATTTAGAAATAAAACTAAAATATATAAATTATAATTACGTAAATGACTAAAATAGAACAAGCAATTGACGAACAAAAAAGGAACCGAAATAGTAGGGTTAAAAAATACTTTTCAGCTGTTAAAGAATCAACTCAAAGGTTAGATTCTAAACCTTTTATTGAATTCATATCTGATTTATTAGCAGTTTCTCTAAATGAGGCTTCTGTTCTTATAAAAAGTTATGAAGTAACTATAAATGGTGATTTAATGATTGATACAGAATATGTGTTAGCCACTGGTGATGTGGTAAGAGCTTATACTGGACATTTTTTAAATAATTCAAGGTATATAGCAGTAATAAAATAAATAAAAAAGATGGGCATAATACTAAAACAAACGAAAGGTTATAAACTTAACTCAAATGATTTGGATAATAATTTGAGTTATTTATCTGGTACATTTTCTGGTCCAATATTACGTGATGGTAATGGAATTGGTACATTATCTATAGATATTAACAATAGAACATTAAATGATGAAAATCAAACAATAGTAGTTGATTGGAATGCTAGTACATTGAAAGATGGCAATTCTATAAGTTCAGTTGTATGGAATACTAGATTATTAGAAGATGAAAATGGAACACATGCTATTTTATGGGACACTAATAATTCAACTTTAAGACATGGTGGGTCGACTAAATTTGATTGGAAAAATTTAGCTATGCCTACATTAGGTGGTAATGGTGATGGATATATAGCAATTAATAATTCAGGTACATTAGCATGGGGTATTGGTGGAAATCAAGGACCAACTGGTGCTGATGGTCCACAAGGCGCATATGGCGGACCACAAGGACCACAAGGACCACAAGGACCTGATGTTTATGCTAATAGAGTGATAACAGATGCAAATGCTGGTGAAACTTTTTCTACTACTGATTCTATAATTTTTGCTAATATAAGTGGCTCTATAGATGTTTATATGCCTGATGTTGCAGTAATGCAAGGTAAGAAAATGACATTTATTAGAACAGATGGTGGTAGTGAAAATATGCTACAAATACAAGGACCATTTGTTCAATCACAAACACATTTTTATTTATCTGGTTACTTTTATAGTTCAGTTACCTTTGTAAGTGATGGTACATTGTGGCATAAAATTGCTTCAACTTAAAAATAAATTAAATTAAATTATGAAATATATATTAACACAACATTATACAGAGGAACACAAAGAATTATTTGATTTAACTAGTGAGGTTAACAAAAAATATGCCGAAAAAATAGGATTTGATTATATCTCAAATAATATTAAAAGATGTCAAAATAGAACTATTTGGTGGGAAAAAATAGCATGGCTAATAGAACTTCTTCCTACATTAGAAGAAGGATCTATGATAGTATATGAAGATTGTGACGCGATAAATGTAGGTGGTAATCTAAAAACAGCACTACATGATGGTTGTCAGTATGGCATGGTACAAATGAGACATGGATTTGGATGTAGTGAAATTGCTGATTGGTATAATGCCGGTGTCATAATGATGTTAAATACTTCAACAGTAAGAGATTTCTTGAAAAGAGTATGGGATAGGAATGATGATAATGACGAAAGATCTATTAACAAAGAGCTTAAATACTTAAATTACAAAATAGGAGATTCAAAACCTATTTGCAGTTTAGGAACTGAATGGAATTGTTGGGATAACAATTCACATTTAACATTTGATATTAGTATTAAATCTTGGCATGGTATTAAATATGAAGAAAAATTGATTTTAATAAAAGATTACTTAAAATCTATAACCCATTAAAAAGTCGGTAATATACATTCGTTTCTTACCTTCTAATTGAAGGTCGTCAATATATGTCCATCCATCGAGACAAGCAAAGCGTAGATACGTTTTGCTATCCGTATCGAGTGTACCGACAGGTTTGCTGTGTGTATCAATGATGTAGTGCGTTCTTTGAATTTTGAGAAGCTTTTTTCCTAAATAAATATAGGCACATGGATATGGTGACAACCCTCTTATAAAATTATTTACTGTAAAGACATTATTATTCCAGTCTATGATAGTATTATCTTTAAATAATTTTTTAGCGTATGTTGTTTCTACATCTTTTTGAGGTGTTTCTTTCAAAGAACCTTCATATAGCCCTATAACAGTTTCCACTAATAAATCGGCACCTATATTCATCAATTTATCATGTAATGTTTCGGCATTATCCGAATCTAATATAGGCACAACTTTTTGTAACAAAATATCACCTGTGTCTACAACTTGTTTTAATTTAAAAGTAGTAACACCTGTTTCTGATTCACCATTTATTATAGCCCAGTTGATAGGAGCGGCACCACGATATGCGGGCAATAATGAACCATGTAAATTAATAGTACCCATTTCTGGCATGTTCCAGACAATTTCTGGCATCATGCGAAAGGCAACTACTACGAATAAATTGGCATTAAGAGCCCTAAGTTCGTCAACGAAATCAGGCGATTTCATATTCGTGGGCTGAAGTATAGGAAGATTATGCAATAGTGCATAATTTTTTATTGCCGAATTATTAGACATACCTCTACTATTAGGTTTGTCTGCTGAGGTTACGACAGCTATGATATTAGCACCAGCTGATATAAGTGCATCTAATGATGCTACGGCGAAATCGGGAGTGCCGAAAAATACGATTCTTGAGTTAATTGTTTCTGCGGTATTTAAGTTTATTTTGTTAAAAATTCTCTGATATTTTCATTAAATCTATTAATATTGGTAGAAATGCGTTTTGATTAAACGTATCACTAGAAGATATGTTTATATTAAAATCATTCTTAGGATTTTTCCAAATGATTGATAACCAACCGTTGGTATCAGACCATTTGAATAGTTTAGCATAACTTTGACTAGTATAAGTTTCACTTATAATATGAATCTTAAATTTTTCTTTCTTAATATTTTCATATATAATCTCCTTCTCTCTTCCGCCATTTGTGCTGGCTTTCTGTATTGGAGTTTCGTTTATTATAGAAATTTTAGGTGCTGTTGGTACTGGTTTATTGTTTCCTACTATCATATTATTCATTATTTGTTCCAACTATTATAGCCAAAATTATAGCTAGTTATTAGTTGTGGAGTTTGACACTTATCTTTATCTATATGTGAATAAGGTACTGGTATATCCAATGCCTCACATGCTTTTGAAATTCGACCTTCATAATAAGCACATTCAATTAAGAAGTTTTTATCTTTTTGCCAGCTTCTTACGCCATTCTTATACATTTCAACTGTTATATTCAATAATCCTTTATTCATATAAAAATTTAATTTTTTATAAAATCTTCTAGCAATAGAATAATTTTCATTTTATCTTTCTTACAAAGATTTTTATAAGCTGAGTATATAACCTCTGTTGTTTCATTTTCCTTTATACCAAGGATTTTAAATATTTCCATTTATTAATTTTATTTTTTAGGATAGATTAATGAGTTATGTTCGAATCTATCTTGTTATTTGTAAAATACTCTTCCAATAATCCAGAAAAATCATGTGCTTTGTGCATTTTAGCCTCATCATTAGGTCCGATATGCAATAAATAACATGCTTTAATGTCAATTCCTACTTCTTTTAGAATTAGCTTATAAAGACTAACCTGTATAGAGTATTCATTTAAGTGATTCTTAAACCAAGGTTCGAATGGTGTTAGTAACTTTTCAAACTTTCCATCAGCATGATCATCATCGGTAAACTTCTTATTAGTTTTCCAGTCAAGAATAAAAACATTGTCATTATATAGAAACAATGAGTCCATCATACCTGCAATTTTCCATTTTCTAGAAAATATTCTTTGCTCAAATTTAATTGGCTTTAGTTTATACAACCATTTGCCGTATGCTACGTTGAATTTGTTAATTCTGTCTAACACATCTAAATCAACAGGTAAATCTTGAAATAACCTATTATAGTAATTTTCAATCCAGTTGTGCGTAGCAGTTCCTATTTCATTTGCTCTATCATTTAGCTTCTTCCATTCAAGAAGTATTTCATCTTGAGTAATACCAGCTTCATCGGCTTTCTTTTTTGACCAGAAATCAGATTCAAAAGGTTTGTGAAAATTAGCAATAAATTGTGTTACAGAAATAAAATGTTCTCCGTCTAATGTGTATTTATGTTTAATCGGATCGAATGCGAACATAGGATCGTCAAATTTTTCAAGTTTTTTAAGTGTATCTTCCATATATTTAACATATATAGAAAAAACACTTAAAAGTTTGAAAATTATCTTCGTCTTAATGTGTTAGTTAAAACACTATTACCAGTTGATACCCAACGATTAGGTGAAACCTGTTGAGCAGGAATATAACCTTGTGGTACAGATACGGTTTCTTCAATCGGTTCTATAGATTCTGTACTAACTTCAACACAGGGATTAAGAATTTCACTACCTGAATCCGAAATACCAAAGGAAGTAAATCTATTAGCAGGTATTCCCATTTCAGTTACCATTCGTGTTATCTGTTCGTTCAGAATATTTGTTGTCATATCAAATGAACCGCAAATAACCATGTAGGTGAATCAAATATTTCGCCCGAAGTTTCAAGAGTTGGATTGCTTTCTAATACATCCTCAGCTTGCGGAGTTGACCTGAGTGTGGCTCTGTTAGTTCTTCTAATTTGAGTGCCTTCTGGCTCTGCTCCGTTATCATTCGGCGCTACACCGTAATCAAATGATCTAGTTGTGGGTGTTGTATAGTAATCCTCAAAGTCGCCATAACTTTCGTATGGATATTTCTTTAATTTCTTCCCGCTATTATTTTCGTTGTATTTCTTGTATTGTTCTCTTCTCTCGGCTATTCTAACTTGATTGTTAAATTGGTTATATTCTTCATTAAAGAGATAATCCTGAATTTCTTCGTCACGAATACAATGTTCCCTTAAAATGTAGGCATCATTAGATTCAGAATAGTATGTGTTATCAGAAACAGTCCTTGAATTCATATATGTTAATGACACCAAGTTTTCTCTATTAAAGTACATTTGTTGTACAACATCTAATGCCAATATATCACAAGGAAATGTTTTTCCATCATTACCAATTAGCGTTCTTATGTAGCCATTATCCTTTTCAGGTAAGAAATTACTTATAGTAGAACTCCTTTCGTCCCAAAATTTGAAAGTATCAACATAAGGATATTTAACAAAGGACTGCTTTTTAATTTTAACAGATAGCTTATATATCTTAGATTCTCCGTGAGTCTCTAAGAACAAACAGTTCTGCCATCTTTGTTCTTTCTTATATAGATAGCCGTTATCATCAGCCCATTCTTTGAAATAATGAATATTCTTATCATCATTTACTGCATAGATTCTATCCATTACTTTTCTTTCAACCCCCGTTGACATATCAACAGTGTCCCATAGTAATGCTCTACCTAATAGCTTTTCATTCAAATCCAACATTATTAGCATTGAGCATACTTCCGGATTCTGAATATAAATATCAAAGAAATCCATACAATTTTCATGCTTCATGCACGAATTATGCAATGTTCCAGGAAATTGTTCATTATAGGATTTATAATGATAGTATTTTTTAATTTCTTCTCCTGATACAATTTGCATTGTGTAGTCCTTATTAGATACAGCTGCCTTGTACATACAAGTAAATATATCTAGATCCTTTTCACTGACATTTTTTAAGAACTTCTTAATAGCTGCCGCAGGTTTCGCATTAACTCTACCCTTAAATTTCCAATAATCTTCTGGGTCAATTTTAGCTAGTTTTTCGGAGTGTGCGTATGATATTTTGGACGGGTCGTCTTTCGCAACTGATATGTAATCAATAGGATCTTCAACTAAATCTTCCTTAGATAATTTAGCTTTTAATAGCATCTTTGCTACAACTGACCTATTGGAGATTTTTTCAAGAATAGCGGTTAATTTTGGTGATATGTTTATATCTTTTGTTTTTCTTATATATGATGCCATATTTATGCTGAATAGATTTATACAAATATAGTCAATTTCGATGAAATTAACAAATATTTGTGATAGATTTTTAAGTTTAATTTGTATTGAATGTTAAAATTCTTACCTCTTTAGAATTGTGTAATTTCTTCATACCGTAATATAAATTCTTACCCTCATGTGTTAAATCTCTGAAAGATGCGTTCCAAAATTTAATGTCATTCCTGTATTCGTATGTCATATTAGCCCAACCGACACAGATTGCAGATATAAAATCAATTGACATTTGTTTTCTCCAGAATTCATCTCCCGTATTATTAGGGAAATACATGGCATCATAATTCTCTTGTTGTTTTTGGTTTTCTATTAAATTTTCAAAAGTAACAGAATCCATATTTTCCGATGGTCTTGCAACTACATCATCCGATACAAATATACCGGGTGAGAAGAGATTAATATTCTCCAATTTGGTATGCTTGTATTTCTTTAGTATGTCAAAACATACAATGTAAACCAGTGTCTTACCTGAATCTACAATAACTATTTCGTTGCCAGATGCGGGGAAATTGATAAAGCCGGTGTTATCTTCTCTAAACATTATTTTGGTAATTTATCACCTACATTATATTTATTGCAGGAATCTTGAAATGTGCCTTGTTGGCTGGAAGAGAATTCACAAATACCTACAGGTAATGTAATTACCCTATTACCGCTCCACGAGTCATAACCAGCATAGTATTTGTTGGTGACATAATTAATGCCATCACAGCCCATAAAACTAAGGGTAATTATTAATCCTATAAAATATTTCATGTTAAAATTTAATAAGTAAATACATTATGGCGCTTATTAAAAGTGCTATTAACAGCCTCCACCAAAATTTATTGGTATCTCTTCTGTTGTTTCGGCTAAAAGAAAATATTATAGCAATGAATAGGAATCCTATCCATTTTCTGAATACAATAATAAGAAGTATTATCAGTAATATCATTATTCCTGTTGACATAAATTATTTTTTAAAGTATATTTCAATTTCATCCTTAGAAACAAGTCCTTTATCACGCAAAGAGTTAATGAAGATATTAGCCTTCAGTAATTCACCTTTCTGTGACATACATTGTTTTCGGTAGCTATTAGCAACCTTTCTCATGTGGTTTACCCTCTTTTCGTAGGTAGACATCGTTTTACTAATGTTATTTTCCATTTTAATCTGATTGATGTGAGTGAATATTATCTAAATTATTATTGGTATTTTGTTTCTCAATTCTTTCCTGCTCCGCAAATTTGTTATTTTTAGTAACAAATAAGAAAGTACAGCCTGCAAGTAGTAACACTATTACCACCCAGTAAACTAAGGTTTGTGATTTCTCTTTATTAATCATCGTACCTGTGTTGAACTGTTTTAGGATGCCTATCAACTATAATAGTTGATAGTGTGATGTAGGTAATGAATACCATAACACCCATAATTATGTATTTTGCGTATTTTCTCATAATATCATATTATTTACTGTTACGGTATTCAAAATTCTATTCAAAATTTCTATCTTCGGAAGCATCGTCATAAACGAAACCATATCAGGTCCAGTTATACCACTTGCAAGCACAGTTCTGAATATAGGCATTATCTTACCCATCTTCAATCCTGTTACTTCACATGCGTTATAAATAGATTGCTTAATATATTCCGCATCCCAATCTGTTGTGTTTTCAACCGAATTAACAAAAGATAACAATGTTTGTTTATGTACATCAGTTATAGAAGCCAATTGTTTTTCTGTCAATTCAGGATGCTTAATAAAAATATCCACAACTGCTTGTAAATCTTTTCTGAAATGTGACCTTTTCTTAGCCATTTCAATTATGTTAAGCCTATCTTCGTGAGAGAAGTGAGAATCACCAAACTGAACGCAACCAAGCAATTCGTCATTGCTTATCTTGTTTTGAAGATACCAACCATTGAAATAATTCAACTTCTCAATATCATACTTAGCACCGCTCTTATGTACTGAGTGTAAATCGAATATACCAATAGCATCGTCCATTGACATTATTTCACCTCTTGCATCAATGTCATGTGGCGTCCAACCCAATAAGCATAAGAAATTAATCAATGCTTCTGGCTCATAACCTTCGTCAACAAATCCTTTAAGTGTGAACTCAACACCTTTATCGTCAACCCCGTCACCACCGAATGGGAAGATAGGAATACCTAATACTGACGCATTACGTTTAGAAAGTTTTCCTTTCATTGGTGGTGGATTTAGCACTAACGGTAGATGTGCAAAGAATGGTATGTCCCAACCAAATGCTTTGTAAAGCATTATGTGAATAGGCACAGATGATAACCACTCTTCACCACGAATAACGTGAGTTGTTCCCATATCATGGTCGTCACATACGTTACATAGGTGGTATGAACCGATTTTATTAGTTTTCAACAATACTTTATCATCCATTTGTGATGAATTAAAAGTTATTTCGCCTCTGATAATATCAGTAAATGTTATAATTTCATTCGGAATGACCTTAAATCGTATAACATACGGAGTATCTATATCTAAAAGATTCTTAACTTCTTTTTCCGATAAAGCAAGTGAATTATTAAGATTCATCCTGTTTGTGCTATTATACGAAAAATTTTGATCGTTTGCTCTAAGTATATCTAATTCTTCCTTTGTATCAAAGGCATAATAAGCATTCCCTGTATCTAACAGATGTTTAATATAAATAGAATAATCTCTTTCAGATTGTCTCATAGAGCCAAATGGCTGGTCGGAAATCCACGGTGCATAATCCGCTTCTATACCAAGCCAATCGAGAGATTTTTTTATTAATTCTTCTGCACCTTCGCAAAATCTACCTTGATCTGTATCTTCTATTCTTAGGTAAAATACACCATTATTCTGTTTAGCGAATAGATAGTTATATAAAATAGTTCGGATATTTCCACAATGCAGTCCAAAACTTGAGGTCGGCGAAGGAGCAGCCCTAACAACAACCTTCTTATTGTTATTTATTTTTTTTGTCATTTCGTTATTATTTATACAAAAATACGAAAAAATAACGAAAAAACAAAATAATTCATCAGTCAGGGGGTATATAATTTTTTAATATATAAATAAAAAGAGCATGAAACAATTTATATATGGATTAATCGATCCAGAAACTAATTTAATTAGGTATGTTGGTAAAACTAATAATCTTAAAAGTAGATTTAATAAACATTTATCCGAATGTAATAAAAAAGGATTTTGGACACCGAAAAATAAATGGATTCGTTCGTTGAAAGAACGAGGATTGTCACCTATTATGAGTATAATAGAGGAAACCACTACTGAGTATGTAAATAATTTAGAAATGGAATATATTAAAAAGTATCCTAATTTAACCAATTCAACTGAAGGTGGTGATGGTGGATGGACCGGTAATAAACATTCAGTGGAGAGCATTAAAAAGATGAAACATAGTCATTACAAAAAGACTATACTGCAATTTGATCTTAATAATAATTTTATAGAGGCGTATAATTCATTAGCAGAAGCAGGTATTCTAACTAAATTGGATTATAGAACAATCTTAAAATGTTGTAAAAATATCCTTACAAGTTATGAGGGATATTATTTTAGATTTAGCGATAATTTTTATACATGCATAGATGCTATTACAGTAGCAAATGAGGAAGAAATACATAAGATTTGTTTAATAAATAATACTTATGAAGAACCTAATTTTTCGAAACAGAAAATAATAAATGATGCCTTAAAAAAACAAAAAGAAAAGATAAAAAAAGTATTACCAAAATATATTGAATATGATTTAGAAGGTAATATATTGAATATACACAATACACTATCAGAAGCAATAAAATCATCAGGATGTCATGGACAATTAATACTTGATTGTTGTAAAGATAAGAAATACTACACGGTAAATAATAGAACATTCCGATATGAAGGAGATATATTTGATTATTATCCTTATAATAAAAATGTACAGGCTTCAAGTAGAAAAATATCTAAATATACATTGGATGGTATCTTTGTTGAAAATTATGATTCTATAAAAAGGGCAGCGACAAATAATGGAGTTATTGCTGCTAATATATCAAAATGTTGTAATAAAAAAATGAATATGAAAGGTAGCCCTATAATAGTAGGTGGATTTACATATCGCTATGCTGAAGATAATTTTTAATATTCCATTAAAAGTTCCTCACCCGCTTTTATATGTCTTTTTGCTATTAATTTTACCGATTCTATATTTAATCCATTATAATTTTGTATCATACTGATATTTACATCATTAGTATTATCAGTAGAATTAAATATGTTACCATATTTTGATATGATATGTCTTTCATATAAATGAAAATTAATATAAGAAGTTAAAAGGATAAATGAACCTTTTACTAAGTCTTTGGTAGTACAAATTGTAGTTCCATACCAAGGACTATCTTTAATAATTAACCAATCTGGTTTCATACAACAAAGATACGAAAAAAAAAGCGAAATAAAAAATGAAAGATTTTTATATATAATAAAAATCTAATTTATGAAAAATATCAAAAACTTTGGCGAATTTATACTAGAAGCTTTATCTCAGGAAGATATAAACAAAAGAAGCAGGAATGAAAAGCTTTTTATAAATAAATTAACCGAAATGTCTGATAGTATCTTAACCGATTTCGAAAAGAAAGGTTACCATTTTATACACGAATTCATTCTTAATACATTATATAGAATATATGATGGTCAGTATGAAGAAAAAGCTAATAGCATTGGTTTAGATGAAGAGGACTATACATCTGCGTTAAACAGATTGAACCATTCTATTGTAGAATTTAGAGAAGATAAAAAATACAAAAAATTAGAAGGTGAATTGCTACTAAAAATAGCTAAAGCTAAAGCTAAAGCGGAAAAATTGGAAGCAAGGTTCAAACAGCAAGAATTAGGTAAAGGTCGTCCATATACTGAACCTACTGAAACAGAGTTAGATATGGACGATGATGATGACGATGAAGGTTAATTCTTAACTGGTACCCATTCAGTAGTTTTAACTACTTTTTCTACCTTTTCGACCCTTGTTAATTCTTCTAAGCCATCGCTACCCCAATTATCATCCCATGAATAGGTGTTACTTTCCCAGTAACCATAATAATCTTTCATTTCATCTCCAAAATATTCTTTATCTATTAAAAATATAGTTCGGATATTAAATGAAGAACCTTTTCTGTGATAATTATAGCTTTCGCAATATTCATCGTCAATTATCGCTTCGAAGGAATTTCCTTCTGGTAATACGGTATTTCTTGTTATTTTATTTATCATAATTTAGTCTAATATACTGGCTAATTTGATTTCTCTAATATAAGCCGTGATTAATTTTTCATTTAATATAAGGTATTCGTCTAATCTTCTTTGTACCAAATTATGCAATCCTATTCTTGAATCGCAATTAATTTTAGTAATATCCCCACCAAAATGCTCAAAGTCTGCAAAGTTGTTACGCATATTCATATTTTCAATACCTGAAAGAAAATAAAATATAGGCTGAATTTGTCCGTATATTTTCAAATCAGAAGATTTCCATTTCCATTTATCTTTGAATCTATGAAATTGAACTACCGATTCTATCGGCACGGTACTGTTTGTGAGCATGACATCCTTACCTATCCAGTGATTCCATTTCTCTAAAATATAATCCGGAGAATAATCGCTTGGAAAATCGTGAAGGTTTAATAATAAACTATAAAAGTTTATTATTCTTATATAATGATTGTTACTCATTTTGTTGGATCATATAAGGTATAAAATGCTAGTATTTCGTCACCGCATTTTATATCTTCGGTTGTCAATAAATACAAATAAGTATCATCTGATACAATCTTTGTGTTATAATTCTCGGAATGATTAAAAAATCCACCTAATGGAGTTCTTATATAACCATCTTCAAATCTATCATCTTTAATATGTGTTATACCTCTTTGTAAAAACATATGTAATCTATCACGAGTTAGTAAATTATTTATAAAAGATCCTTCATAGTTTGTTAAATGAACATGAAAATGACCTATATTAGATCCAGTA
>Ga0209777_10005550_pt1 | contig 14472 bp, 10 predicted proteins | sample FrelakmetHBP12HB_FD_187147 | JGI IMG/M metagenome (GOLD analysis project Ga0209777, IMG submission 187147) | Freshwater lake sediment microbial communities from the University of Notre Dame, USA, for methane emissions studies -HBP12 HB (SPAdes)... | ecosystem: Environmental > Aquatic >...
CGGGATTCCCGATGACGCCGTATGTCGCACCGCGTGTCGATCATGATGTGACCAGCGGACTAATGTCCTGGACCGCTACACCACGCTTCTCCAACGGTTACGGAGCCGCGCAAAACAGGCCGTTTATGTTGATAGAAACTCACATGCTGAAAACGTATCAACAGCGAGTTGAATCTACCTATCAATTGCTGCATCATGTCCTGGAATACTTAAACAGTCAAGCGCGGCCGTACATCAGAATCGTCGCTGTCAGTGACAGCCTGACGGCAACCACCATGACAGGTACATACTATCCCATCAGCTTCCGACCATCGCGCGATAGTGTGATGGTTGATTTTCTCGGCGTTGACTTCCATTTCGAGCATTCGCCGATCTCCGACACAACTACTGTGATTTGGGGCAAGAAGAAGGTGAAGTACCATGTTCCTTGCTTTTACCGGAATGCTGTTGCGGATTCGGTGCTGGTGCCTTACGCCTACCTTATACCGCAGGAATGGCAGGAGCAGATCAATGTTCTCAAACTGCATGGTGTCAGCATCAACTATCTCGCGCGAGACACCGAGTTGACCGTAGCCAGCTATCGTTTTAGCGAACCAAAATGGAGCAGCGAACCGTTTGAAGGTAGGCACTCGCTACGAACGAAATTGGCGCCGATCGCCGAGAAGCGCTTGTATTTTGCCGGCACAGCGGTAGCGATCATGAACCAGCGTACGAATCGGTTAATTACGCATTTGTTGGAGCCGAGAAGCTCCGACTCGTTTGTCTCATGGGGATTTTTCGACGCCGTCCTTGAGCAGAAAGAGTATGCCGAGAATTATGTGTTAGAGCAAATTGCACCGACAATGCTCACGAAAAATCCCGCGCTCAAAGTCGAATTCGAACAGAAACTGGCATCCGACTCATCATTTGCCAAGAGCCCTGAGCAGCGGTTGCAGTTTTTCTACGAACGGTCGCCTTACCGGGATGGGCAGTTAAATGTCTATCCGATTGGGAAGGTGGCCGAGAAAATCGAATTACCGCTTCGATAGGGATCGCCCCAGCGAGTGCGAAAATACTATGCAAATGAAAAGACCGCCCCAGACGAGGCGGTCTTTGGTTCAAATCTCCTTGATGACTACTTCCTAATTGGCGAACCGCAACCGGTAAGCCACTGCTGACAAGTGCAAGGCGCCGAGCCACCACTGAAAATATAAGATATGAGATACACTGCGTCGGAAATGTCCACTGTGCAATCGCAGTTGGCGTCACCGGAACAGATCGCATAAGGCGTCGGAGCCAGACCACCAGAGAAAATGTAGGAGATCAGATAGACAGCATCGGAAATGTCAATCGTGGCGTCACCGTTGGCATCGCCCGGTGTGCAAAGGCAGGGTGTAGCGCCGTTCGTGATCGCGAAAGCAAGGTCGAGAGAGGTCGTAAACGCGGTCGGTTCAGACAGATGAGTCCAAGGGCTGGAAATCCGGCCTCCCTGTTGAATCCTGACCGTGCCCGTTGTTGAACCTGACATCCCTCCTAAAGGCCCTCCCGGATGCCCGACGAAATCAATCCGATAAGTGATATCAAAGAAACTGTCAACGTTCCAGTGGCTGGCGGGTAATTGTGTAAGAGTAGTGTGTCCGGGACTGGGCAAGCCATAGTCGGTTCCGGCAGTAATCCTTAGCAAATCAAAATCGGGATCGCCTGGTGGGAGTTGTCCGAAGGTACGGAACATATCGCTGGGAAAATCCTGAGTCGCCATACCGGGAGTGCGAGGAGCGTGAGCCATTTGGGCAGTGCCACCCCCACCGATGGGAAGCATCTTATTGCGGACAAATCCACCCAGCGCCCCCGTTCCGGTCATCGCCAGATTCAAAAACGCCTGAAAGTCATCGAGTTCTCCCCCCAAAGGACCGCCGGGGATAGGGACAACGTTGAAAAACTGGAAAAGCATACCCTTGGAATTTATCTGTGATCCCAGAGGCAAGCCATCAATGATATCGAACGTACCTCCGCTGGTGGTTGTCAAGTAGGGACACTGAGCTGGGAGATCAGTTGTGCCCGTGCCATTGTCCGGCGAGGGGCATGTTGATGGCAGGGATTGAAGCCAAACAGCATCGTCGTTGAAATGACTCGTAGTAGATTTCCACCCCCAGAAAGTTGCTGGATCCGTAAGGTTGGCGGTTATGCAGAGCCAATAAATTTTGTCCTTAGTCTGGTAGAACCAGTCCGGCGTGTCGAGGTCGACGTCATATTGAAAGTACTTACTGTGGTTGTTGGAGAAGACACTGCCGGAAGACGGATCGTACCAACCCTCGAGAGTTGTTGGGAGAAAGGGAAGAACACAGAAATTTGTGACATTGCGTTGCCAGAGCGCCAGTCCCGGATGGCTATAGGGAAGATCGATCCCCGCCGGGATATCCTCTTTTATGGTAATGTCAAAACTGTTTATCCCACCTACATTATCGTCAAGCCAGGATCCCCAGAAATGAATATCTTTGACCGGGGTAGTTTCTGTCGCCTGCCAATCATCACCAAGAACCATGGGATAGGCGCCGTAGACGTCCCAACCTGTCGGATCTGGTTGCTGTGGATTACTCATCACGCTTCCATCTGAAGGAGTCCAGAACTTGTGTCCTCCTTGATCGATGCGTGCGGTAGCAGTAGTTGAACCCGACATCCCTGCGAACGTACCCCCCGGGGCGCCGACGAAGTCAATTCTGTACATGATATCAAAGAAGCTGTCTACTAGCCAGTTTCCCCCCGCCTGCTTAGTGAGCGTAGTGTGACCCGGACTGGGCATGCCAAAGGCGGTGCCGGAAGTGATCCTAAGTAAGTCGAAATCCGGATCGCCTATTGGGAGTTGTCCATACAATCTGAAGAGGTCGCTGGCGAATGACTGGGGAGATCCAGATCCGCGCAGCGCATTGTCGATTTGGACCGTACTCAACCCTCCACCTCCAACAGGGACGTTTATCACGCGGCTATAACCGCCGAGCGCCCCGGTACCCTTCATGTCTAACTGCAAGAAACCTTCAAAATCCTCCCGATCTCCGCCGAGAGAACCACCGGAGTTGTTGACAATGTTGTAGAAGCCGTAAAGCTGTGCGGTGATTTCGATGGTAGCGCCCGGAGGCAAGCCATCTGTGATTAGTAATTTGTCTGTTAGCGTAACATACGCGCAATCGGCCGGAAGACTCGCTGTGCCGCTGCCGGTAGGGTCGTCCGGAGCAAAGCAAGCAGGATTACATGGCAGTCCTGCGCCCACGGCACCGGTCCATGGAATAATGAACACGAGTGCTGATAACAGCGAAAGAAAGTGCAGCAGTACCTTTCGCATCAAGTACCTCCTGGAAAGATGTGAAAAAATTCCGCCAGAGGAGGCGGCAATGGCGTCGGCTTCGACAGTCAGGTCTACAATTCAGGTAAACCTGCAAATTGCAGCGCCTTTCGCCTACGGGAAACTTCTCTCGTCTCCTCAAATGGGTGAAAGTTGCCGCCGACGGGAGCCTAATCCATTAGTGACTAACGCGATGAATATAATCGTCATTGCGCTGATTGTCAAGACAAAAAAAACCGCCCCGTGAGGGGCGGTTTGTGACGAGAGCCATCAATGTGAATTATTTCCTAAGCGGCGGGCCGCACTGAGTCAACCACTGCTGACAATTGCAGGGCGCCGCGCCACCATTGAAGATGTAAGCGATCAAATATACCGCGTCGGAAATGTCCACCGTGCAATCGCAATTGGCGTCGCCGGAACAGATCGGGTACGGTATCGGGGCCTGACCGCCACCAAAGATGTACGAGATCTGGTACACAGCATCCGAGATGTCAATCGTGGCATCACCATTAGCATCGCCCGGCCTGCAGTCGCAGAAGCAATGCTCAAGATGCTGGGCGAAGATCGCGAAGTCGAGGTTGTCCACTACACCGTTGCAGTCGTAGTCATTGCAGACACCGCCTGGGAAGTCGTTTGGTGTGACACAACGATCTCCATTGATATCGAAGAAGAAGGCCGGGATTGCCCGCCAGAACTGACCATTGATAATCAGTCCCGCCTGGCAATTGACGCATCCCAACAGGCTTGCATCTACGTTGAAGTAATGTACGCCATCACGGCAGGAGTCGGGAAACACCCGCGGCCATGCCGGTTCTTCGCCGGAACAGGGCACGGCTGGACACTGGCTGAAATCAAGCCAGGTGCTGTTCAGATCGCAAATCAGGTTGCCGCAACTGTCTTTCTCAGTGACTCTAAACACTGCGTCTGACTTTGGACAGATTGTCAAACAGGCATCCGTTTTCGTGCTGTCGCCGTATGCCGGTCCCGGAGTACAAGGTTTCTTCGGGCAAACCACGACCGCCCACTCCACCATCGTGTAGACCGGCAATCCCGGTTGCGGGTTGCCAATCAGCGGCGGATCAACAGGCTGATTCATCTGCTCGAATTGGATGATGTCGCTGAAGTTGTCGGGATAGTCCGTTAACTCCAGATTCATCGCTATCGGCTGCTGCGGACAGCCAAACTGATGCGGCGCTGCCGTGTATGCATCATGGTTGATGGTTCCGTGTGGGCCGGAGACAAACTGCGCATCGTTGTGTATTGTTGAAGCGTGCGCCGAACCTGCCGGCGGTTCGCCCTCATTGTGATCAAAGTACGGGTCGGAGATACAGATTCGGGTGGTAGTCGTGCAAACACCGGCCACCGTCACATAATGGCCGCCAATGCGTGTACAATAGGGCGGAATGCCGGGGATTTCCTGCCAGAAACCGAGCAGCAGGATCACATCCTGGCTATGCAACACGCTGTCGCGAATCTCCTTGAATGTCGGGGCCGGATGCAAGGTGATCTCGTAATTATCGTGCAATCCGGCAGCGTCAATCCACTGTTGTATTCCCGTTGCCAAATGCATGACATTGGTACCATAGCCTCCCGGCAAACAGTTCATCATCGGGGCGAGCTGGGTGACGTAGTTCGGCACCATCAGAGGATCGTGATCATCCATGACCGGAGACATGTTTTGCAGCAACGGGTAGTTATCGATGGCCGACGGCGGCGGGATAATATTCGTCTCGAACTTCGAATCAAACCACCATAAGCAATTCAGAACCGCAACCGGTCCACAGAAACTCCAGCCCCCATTATAGCCTGTCCAGCCATTCTGCTTCTGATCAAAATCAGGCATCCCGTTCGGAGCATAGTCGGGATAGGCGGGCTTGTAGTACTCGCAGGTCTGTTGCTTCGGACAGATGATTTCCGCATACTCAACAATCGCCCACATTGGCCCTGTCACCGTCCCCGGGCAAGTCGTGCCACCGTTCTGACCGTGGAAATCATAGGCGATCTGTCCAACCGGATATCCAGGCATAAAGAGACAGCCTTGATGTGGCTCACACATCATTGGTCCCATCGGTGCCATAGCATAGATATCGTGTGACACATTGGCCGCGTCGTTGTGGTCTCCCGGTACGGGATTGGCATCCAGATCCGGATCGGAAATGGCAATTTGGTAATTAGCCGAGTCGACGCCAGCCACTGTGACATAGTGGCCACCGATGCGACAGCAGTCGTACGGGCTACCATTGGCGGAGACATAGAAACCGATCAGCAAAATCACGTCTTGGCTACGATGCACTTCGTGCGCCAGAAAATCCCAATTGAGCGCCTGGCAATTGTAGAGATTCACTGTATAGTCATTATCGAGTTGCCTCGAGTGCAACCATGCCTGGATGCCGGCGTGCATGTCATTGATGTTCGTGCCCGTTCCCGGTCCGGCCATATTAGTATTGAAAGAAACACCCAGAGCCCGGATCAAGGGAACGGCGTTTCGGGAATCATGATCGTCCCAATACGGCTCCACGGTCGCATAGGTTTGCACGAGCGGATAGCCGTCATTGTAAGTCGGAGGAGGAATCGGGTTGGGCTCGAACTTGGAATCAAACCACCAGAAGCAGTTGGCTACCGCAACCGGACCGCAATAGCCGGGATCCCAGTGGCCATCCGGAGGCCAGGTGAAGTCCTGCTTCTGATCAAAATCGGGCATGCCAGTGGGACAGTAGTCAATAAACCCTGGCTTGTAATACCAGTCATTGGTAGAGCCGGGAATGTTCGATGTTCTTTGACTCGTGTCGGCTGCCAACGCAAACGCCATGCCCAGAGCCATGGCGATCAACGCACCGACAAGCAGTATCGTTGTTGTCCGCATACGCCTACCTCCTTGCAGACAAATGGTTATAAGAATCAAGACCGGCGACAACAAACTCGTCGGTAGCTTATCTTTGTTTTCTGTCCGAAATATAGAATTGTCAGGGTTCCCTGGCCTGACCGTATTTTTAATATCGCGGTTCCGGTCTGCTTTGTCAAGCGAAAAAGTGTACCTGCGAGACTATTTCACAATGTCCGGATTGAGTCTCCGATGATCTGAAGCTGCGTCAACCTCCAACAGAGATCATGCCGGTCAGCCCGACACAGGCCCGAACCGGACTCTGCCGGGCGAAGTCGTCACTGACCCAAATGGCCGATCCTTGCGTACGCCCAATTAGAGTTAGTGGCGGCGCCTAACTGCACTTTTTCCGATGGGATTAGGGAATTTGTCTCACTAAGTCCGGACTAGCGTCGTATTGAAATCAGGAGAATATGATTTCGAACAAGTCTTTTTACGGAATACGCGCCTTGGTCCATCTGGCGATCAACGCTCGTGGCGGCCATGTGGGTGTCAAAAGCATCGCTACCGGCCAGAATATTCCTTTGCGATTTCTGGAATTGATCTTTTCGCGTTTGAAGGCCTCCGAGATTGTCACGTCAGTCCGAGGCGCGGGCGGAGGCTATTATCTGGCTCGCCCTCCGGATCAAATCACCTTGGCGGACGTGATTTTCGCCTGCGAAGGAGCGTCCGAATTTACCGTGCATGCGGCACTGTCGGAGCGACTGAACAATGGAGACCCAGTTGGCCAAACGCTGATCAAGGTCATAGACAGGCAGTTGGAGCAACTACAAAGCAATCTGCGATCGATAACCTTGGCCGACATTATCCAATCAGCCGGTCTATCATCAGAAATGTACTTCATTTGAGAATGCCCAAAGGAGAGTTATGAAGATTGCAAACTGCATTACCGATTTGATCGGAAACACGCCGATGGTTTTCTTTGACCGTGTGGCAGGCGGACTGCCGGGCCGTGTCGTCGGCAAGATGGAATCGTTTAATCCCTGCTCTTCGGTGAAAGACCGTATCGGTTTGGCAATGATTGAAGCCGCCGAACGGCAGGGCAAGATCAGTAAGGATACGATTATTGTCGAACCAACCTCCGGCAACACCGGTATCGCGCTGGCGTTTGTCTGTGCGATCAAGGGCTACCGCTTATTGCTCTTTATGCCTGAGACCATGTCGGTTGAGAGACGCAATTTGCTCAAGGCGTTTGGCGCCGAATTGGTTCTGACACCCGGCCCGGAAGGAATGCCCGGAGCCGTCAAGCGCGCCGAAGAGATGGCTGCAGGTGACGCAAAGTATTACATGCCACAGCAGTTCAACAACCCGGCCAATCCGGAGATTCATGCCAAAACCACCGCCGAAGAAATCTGGAACGATACCGACGGCAAAGTTGACGTTGTTGTGTCGGCGATCGGCACCGGTGGCACCTTCACCGGTTGTGCAAAAGTTCTGAAAACCCGCAAACCCGGTCTGCGGATGATCGCTGTGGAACCGGCAGCGTCCCCCTTTCTGACCAAAGGCATCCGAGGGCCGCACCCAATTCAGGGAATCGGCGCCGGCTTCAAACCGGATATTTTCGAGCAGGAACTTGCCGACGAAATCCTGACCGTGGAAAACAACGAGGCCATTGAAATCACTCGCAAAGTCGTCCGCCAGGAAGGTATCCTGATGGGCATTTCTTCCGGCGCTAACGTCGCGGTCGCAATCAAAATTGCTTCACGATCCGAGAGCAAAGGCAAGCTGATTGTCACCTTCGTTTGCGACACCGGCGAGCGCTATCTCTCTACTCCCACCTACACCGAACTGTCATCAGGCTGACACGGTTTTTCTGTGCTAGGCCAAAATCGCGTCGGCGTCCGTCAGTATTCTATCTTAATCATCCGCTCAATAATCACGAAAACTTCTATATTCAACTTGACAGATTAACGCCTCCCGCGTCATCCTAAGTGTAGACTCGCCAGACAACGGAGTTTGTTCTCAGCATTGAAATGGCGGCGACCGGCAGACAATCCGGTCGACCGGGTACCAGTCAGTTCCGGTCCAACAGTGACGGCCCCGGAAACAAAATGCAAGTTTGCATTTGACAAAACGTTGAGTTATACGTTCTCTTTAGTAGTGCATTTCGCCAAAGGGGACGAAATGAGGGACGAAGTCAAATAGGAATATGCCACTGCGGGCTACGGTGGTACAAATGGGAGGTCTTATGAAACGTTTGTTGTTCGTTTGTGTGCTGTGCCTATGTTTCGGGAACAGCGTAGCGTTGGCTGAGGAATGGCGTCCAACTGTTATCGGTGAAGGCGGAGATCCAAAGTGGTCACCTTCCGGGCAGAGACTGGCCGTGTGGCAAGCAGACACGGTACATATATACAACATCGATTCTCTGAAGCTTGTCACAACGCTGACTACTAAGCGTCCTTGGCATTACTTCTGGATTAATGAAGACACCCTGGCGTTCTATTACAAGCAGCAGACACCACCGAAGGTGCCCTCTATCATAATTAACGGTGTCTTCGATCTTCAAGGAAACTACACTGAGGTCAGTCGTGCCACAAATTACCCGCATGATTATGTGTCTCCCTGGCAAAGGCTGGCTGATGGCTCGATTGGCGTCTCGGAGGTGAAAGATGACAGTCTTCAACGATTCATGAGGCTGATAAACGGTAAGCTTCAAACCGTCACAGTCGACTCATCAACTCTGATGCTGCGCAGTTCCCACTTTGCTTCTCTGCGGAGTCGCTACGATTACTTTCCTTCTCCCGCCGGCGACAAGGCCTTTGCCTACCGCGCTCCCGATGAGATGACGGTTCTCCTTGACTCAGCAGGACAAGAAATTCTCACAATTGGACCTAGAGTTGTCAAGAACCAGCGCCAGCGCCTTGACCTCGTGGGCGGCCCCCAGTGGTCGGCATGTGGCCGCTACGTAACGTACGAGCATACTGAGGAAGATGGTCACTTCTTGTACGGCAGCAGCATCTGCATTGTCGACACTGAAGCCAAGACTATCCAAGTCGTCACCAATCTTATGGATGGAGAAGCCGGTGAAGTCGTCTGGTCGCCAGTCGCACCTCAGTTCGTTGCTGTTTCGGCAAAGTTAGGAGGAGTTGTCTTGTGGCACAGATAAGACGAGCTTTGGCTGGCATGTTTCGCATTGTATGTGCCACCTTATGTGTCTGTGGCTGCCGCGCCCTTGCGGGGAACATCATTTGGCTTGATCCGGGGCATCGTGGAACAGATGGGGGCACACGGGGCCAAAGGGTCTCATCGATGAAAAGAATGGAAGTCGGAATCGCTGGGGTTCAGACTTACGAAACTATGATTATTCACATTAACTGGAACGAATTGAATCTTTCCATGAATTGACAACCGGAATGGTGGAATCGATCGAGTGGTCTCCGACGGCGTCCGAGTTTGTGATCATTGCACCTGACTTGGGAGGTACGCTGCTGTGCAGGAGGGTGGGACAATGAAAAAGTGCTTTCTTTTCTCAGTTACAATTTGCCTCATATTGCTCACGCGCCTCTTTGCGGGAAATGTCATTTGTCTGGACCCTGGCCATGGAGGGACTGATCCCGGTACCGTGGGATCGCTTGGTCTGATTGATGAAAAAGTGGTCAATCTGAATGTTGCAAAGGCTGTCAAGGACTCCCTCTACTGGCTCTATTCAGGTGGCTTTGACATAGGAATGACACGAACCACGGATGCCTCCATAGGACCGGCCACCAGAGCGCAATTTGCGAACACTTTTCAAGTATTCGGTGCTGACTACTTCATCTCGATCCACCACAATTCAGACATTACGAATCCCTGCACGAAACAGGGCACGGAAGTCTATCATTGTCGCTCCGACACAGTGTATCATTCCGGCGGGGTGCATCGTGAGGTGGACACGCTGATGGGCGAGAAGATATACTTGCGCATTGTGGAGCAGTGGGACGCGCTGGGCAGCAAGTATACGGACCGGGGGCTGAAACTGGATTGCGGATTAATTGTGTTGCACCTGACCAAAATGATCTCATGTTTGACTGAGGGTTCCTTTCTATGCGATACCGCGGAGGAGCGGCTCTTTGCAGATTCAACGGGTCCGCACACAAAGCAGGAGGCAAAAGCTATCACTCGCGGTTTTCTGAGCTACGGCGACCACGCCGGAATTGCCCAAATATCGAACCGCTATCTCGATGGCGACAGTGGCTATATGGAGATAGACGACATTCAGCTGGAGTCACCGGTGGAGAGGAATTGGAGCATCAGCGAGTTCCACACTCTCTATGCTCTGCAGGACTTTTGGAGAAACGGATACTACTATTACTTCCACCATTGGTCACATCTGACACCATCGGGCGAACATATTGGTGACGACCATTTGGCCACTTATTGGAATATCATGGTGAATTATGAATATGAATTCCACATTTACCGCGCCTATTTCACGGGCGGACCGTATTACTGCGATATCTATGAACCATATTGGGGTAGAATCTACGAGATTGGCGACACCCTGCAAATTATTTACAACTGCTCCCCCGGTCTTGATTACACTAGTCAGGTGGACGTGTACCTTGATCGACACAACGGTCATAGTGGATATCCGGAGGTAATTGCACAGAATGTCCCGTATGCGGACGGCGTTCGTTGGGTCATCAACGGACCCGAATCAGATAGCTGCTCGATGAAGGTTGTGGCTCACGACTTCGTGGGCAATTCCACCAGCGCCATTTCGTACCGTACTTTCATAGTCAAGCAGTGCAGCCGTTGCGGTGATGCCAACAGCGACGGCACGATTGACATTGGCCGACGCGGTTTTCTTGATCTTGTTCATCTTCTGGGGTGGCGCAGCCCCGGCTGACTGCATCCTGCCGTTCGGCATGGGAGACGCCAGCGGCAATGGCTCCGTGGACATTTCTGATGCGGTGTACTTAATCTCCTACATCTTCGCCGGTGGCGGGACCCCGCACTGCCCATAGTTGACGATAGCAGAAACCCCGCCTTGATCGGACGGGGCTTCTTGGTTACGAGATGCTTGCTGCCTGATGCAGCTTATGGTAGAAGCAGCGCGCTACTTCATCAAGAGCATCTTCTTGGTATCAACGCTGCCGGCCGACGTCATGCGATAGAAGTAGATACCGAACGAATCGACACCGAAGACTCTGTCGACCGAAACGGATAGTACTTGACAAACAGGATCATCGATGATACATTGAGCTATATGACTGGGAAGGACAGGATTCATCATGTCAATACGCCTAGGAAAAGTGCTTTTTGTGGGGTTCGTTGCAGTTTTTAGTATAGCATTGCCGTTCGCAACAGTCTTCCCACAGCAAAGCACTACTGGACCAATTCCACCGGCCAATATGGATCTCGGCCTGCGGCCTCCTTCACGGTCACAGCATCTCATCCACGGCGTTCCTCCCTACCTGTGGCGTCACGGCTGTGGTCCTACGGCATTGGGGATGGTAATCGGGTTTTGGGATGCCAATGGGTTCACTGACTTGGTGCCAGGCGACGCCGCCACACAGACGGCGGCAGTCGATGCGATGATTGCCGATGATCAGGGTAGTCCCAACTGTAGTTCACCTCAATTCAACCACTATCGGGATTACGCTTGTCCTGTCGACTACTCGCCGGCGCCGCTGATGGCCGACCGTTCACAGACCGGCGGTGCGCACACCGACAACTGCGTCGCCGACTTCATGAAAACGTCGCGCAGTGCCTATAGCAACTACTACGGTTGGAGTTGGTTTTCCGACGTTGAGAGTGCCTTTCGCGCCTACGTTACTTACGCCATGCCCGGGGCTGGCCCGAGTTCCAGCAGCCGGTCGTTCGCGAGCTTTTCCTGGCAAGAATACAAAACCGAGATCGACGAGCGGAAACCGATTGTGTTGCTCGTGGACAGCGATGGTGACGGTTATACCGATCACTTCATAACCGGCATCGGCTATGATGATGCTACCATGGAATATGCGGCTTATAACACTTGGGATTCAGTCGTACACTGGTATTTGTGGCGGCCTATGGCGCCGGGAGCATACTTCGGCATTTATGGAATAACACTCTGCGAGCCCCAAGTTGTCTGCGTTGATTCCGACAGCGACGGGTTTGGCGATCCCGGTCATCCTGAGAATACTTGCCCCACCGACAACTGCCCTTACGTACACAACCCGGATCAGTACGACGTTGACGGCGATGGCTTGGGGGATGTTTGCGATCCTGATATCGACGGTGATGGTGTCCTCAATGCTGCCGATAATTGTCCCTTGGACGCAAACTCCTCTCAGCAAAACAGCGACTCAGACAGCCTGGGTGATGCCTGCGACAACTGTCGGTACATCGCCAATAACGATCAGTGGGACGAGAACGCCGACGGCATTGGTGACTGGTGCGACGGCAATGTGCATATTCATTCGGGTCCGATCCTCGCCAACGCCTACTACAACCGATGCTACTACCTGAAACTTCAGAGTGTTGGTGGCGTAGGTCCCTTTACGTGGTCGTTTGTGTCAGGCGACTTGCCTTACGGGCTGAGCTTCACTGGCGGCACGGACGGCACGATTTCCGGCAAGCCTATCTATAGACATACCTTTTATTTCACGGTCGCCCTGCATGATCGTAGCATTCCGGCCAAGGTCGACACCGCCGCGCTGACTCTGACCGTCATAGACCCAACCTCTGTTACCTATGTTTGTGGCGACGACAACGGCGATTGTGCAGTCGACATCTCTGATGCCGTCTATCTGATCGCATATATCTTTTACGGCGGTCTGGCACCCAATCCGTTGGCTTCTGGGGATGCTAATTGCGATAGCACTGTGGACATATCTGATGCGGTGTACTTGATCGCCTACATCTTCTCCGGCGGTGCGGAGCCCTGCCACGCCTGTCCGTAATCAACCAATCGAGTGCCGTCAATTCCGTAATGCGCTGAATGACAACCAGATAGGCCAATAAAGCTCCTGCTCGAAAATCTACCGGCGGCTCAAAAAATTCCTCTTGACCGCTGCAACCGCATCCATATCTTTGCGTACAATTGTTAGCACTCGACAGAGGTGAGTGCTAACAGGGTTGAAACAAGCAGAAGCGCAATTCAACGTTTAACAACCACCAATAAAGCAAGGAGCTTACTTAATGAACATCCAACCGTTACAAGACCGAGTTCTGGTCAAGACGCTGGACACCGGTGAGATGAAGAAAGGCGGAATCATTATCCCCGATACCGCCAAGGAAAAACCGCAGGAAGCCGAAGTCATCGCCATCGGTCCGGGTCGTATATCGGATGACGGCAAGCTGATTCCCGTCAACGTCAAAGTTGGCGACAAGATTCTTTTCGGCAAATACTCCGGCACCGAAGTTACGGTGGACGGAGCCGAGTACCTGTTTATGCGCGAGTCCGATATTCTCGCGGTTCTCAAGAAGTAAGGAAAGGCAATTACAATGGCAAAGATGATAGAATTTGGTTCTGTAGCTCGCGAGAAGCTCAAAAAAGGTGTCGACAAACTTGCCGATGCCGTAAAAGTGACCCTCGGTCCCAAAGGCCGCAATGTCATCATCGACAAGAAATTCGGCTCCCCGACCGTGACCAAGGACGGCGTGTCGGTCGCGAAAGAGATCGAACTCGAAGATCATTTTGAGAATATGGGCGCCCAGATGGTGCGCGAAGTCGCCAGCAAAACCTCCGATGTCGCCGGTGACGGTACCACTACAGCCACCGTGCTCGCGCAGGCGATTTTCGCCGAAGGTCTCAAGAACGTTGCCGCCGGCGCCAACCCGATGGGCATCAAGCGCGGTATCGAAAAGGCCGTCGTGGTCGTAATCGCCGAACTCAAAAAGCAGTCGAAGCCGATCGGCAACAAGGCCGAGATCGCGCAAGTCGGCACCATTTCCGCCAATGACGACAAGGTGATCGGCGAGCTAATTGCCGATGCGATGGAAAAAGTCGGCAAGGACGGCGTCATCACCGTCGAAGAAGCCAAGACTACCGACACTACTCTCGAAGTGGTCGAAGGTATGCAGTTTGATCGCGGCTATCTGTCGCCATACTTCATCACCAATCCGGAATCGATGGAAGCCGAGATGGAAGATGCCTACATCCTGATTCATGACAAGAAAATCTCCGCGATGAAGGACCTGCTCCCGATTCTGGAGAAGACCGCTCAGAGTGGCAGACCGCTTTTGATCATTGCCGAGGATGTCGAATCCGAAGCGCTGGCGACTCTGGTAGTCAACAAGCTGCGTGGCACGTTGAAAGTTTGCGCGGGGAAAGCCCCCGGCTTCGGTGATCGTCGCAAAGCCATGCTTG
>Ga0209777_10005551_pt1 | contig 14471 bp, 23 predicted proteins | sample FrelakmetHBP12HB_FD_187147 | JGI IMG/M metagenome (GOLD analysis project Ga0209777, IMG submission 187147) | Freshwater lake sediment microbial communities from the University of Notre Dame, USA, for methane emissions studies -HBP12 HB (SPAdes)... | ecosystem: Environmental > Aquatic >...
ACCCAAGCGCCCAACACCCAAGAAGTCAGCACCCAAGCGCCCTGTACCCAAGAAGCCAGCACCCAAGCGCCCAGCGCCCAAGAAGCCAGCACCCAAGCGCCCAGCGCCCAAGAAGCCAGCACCCAAGCGTCCAACACCCAAGAAGCCAGCTCCCAAGCGCCCACTCCCAAAGCGTCGCCGACGTAAGAAGCCCGTCAAACGCCGTTACCCTCCCTTCATGGCCAAGGCCATGGAAGCCGAGGCTGTGATGATTGAGAAGCTTGAGAGGATGATGATGGCATTGTCTTCGTCGACACCGGGCTTGGAGATGTCATTGAAGTCGTTTGCCAATGCCGATGCCACGGTGGACGGTGAGCTTCGTATTGTGAATCTGCCCGATAAATGGCGCACGGTGGACGGTCTACCGGGTTTGATGGGAGTGCTCTCAAAGGCCATAGACACAATGGGTGCGTTTCCAGAAGCTCCGTCCATGGGAGGAGCGTTTTGGATTTCCTTCGGGTTGCGATTTGGGCCAAAGGATAGACAAGAAATCGAGGCCATGGCGAAGTTCTATAAGAGGTTTCGAGGTCTTTTCCAGGTGGGCGCTTACCACTCGACGGCTCAACAGTTGCCAGCAATAAGGAACAATGCCTTGGCGATCCGTTATCTCATTGAACGTGTATGGGCCAGGCGCGAATTGCCACCGGCCCAATTGCTTGTGCGTGTGGTTTGGACACCTGACACCAAGCACCCCGGCCGTTATGCCGGTGAGGAAGGTGTGGATGAACGATGAGCGACAAAAAACCGTCTGGCATCGATCTGATTGCAGCCGAACGTTATCGCCAAGTTGCGAAGGGGTACACTCCAGAGGTCGATTCTAAGCTTCCTGATGGTTCACTGTCTATGGCGGCAATTTGCTATGCCATGGATGAGCAGCTTTTCATGAAGACTGAGCAGCCAAATGGTGTGCTCTATTCCGATCCGTGGCCCTGGGATTCAAAGTTCGATCATCGTAGGAAAATTGAAGGCGTTGTCGTCTACAAGTTGTCGTTGAAAGAGCGTATCAATCAGTTGGTCAAAGCGGGCGCTTTGATTGCGGCCGAGTTAGACAGTCTTCAATTCAAGGACGAGGTGCCTTCTTTGGAGGTTTCCCCAAAGAAGAGTCTTCGTACATACTTCGCCGAGCCAGATGACGATGATGATGCTGTGGCTCGAACGGAACGAGAGGCCATGCGTGCTCTTGGTAAGAAGTCTACTTCCTAGTACCCACGTTCTTGGGTTTTTGAACTCTCATGGCGGTATTTGGGCCTATCAACACAGAACGTAAGCTGCGTCGATTTGGTGTTCTCGATCTTGAGTGGGTTCCCGGCGAAGTGCTTCCGATGCCCGTGCGAACGGAGCTGGCTATCGAAGGCATCACTGATCCCCTTGTGGTGAATCTTCCTCCCGCCAAGACTCGAACGTCGCCACTTCAATTGCGGTTAGCGGGGTACTATGACCAACAACCCGTGGACGAGGCCGACGGCGAGCTGGTCATGCAAGAGCGTTATGAGGTCTTCAAGACGGTGGCCGATTTGGTGGAATTCATGTTGGTGCGAGAGCACCGAGGCATGTGGTTCTTTGCCCATGCAGGCGGTCTTTCGGACATGGAATTCGTGCTCGATGAACTGCTCACCCAGATCAAGGATCAACTGGCCGCGAACCGACGAATACTGTCGGTTTTCGATGGCAACAATCAGAAGAGAGAGGAGTCTGTCACTGGATCAGACAAAGTGGGGGATACTTGGAACATCAAGGCTTCCTTTTCTGGTTCGTCGGCGATTTTGATCCATGTGTCCAAGGGCAAGAATTCCTGGCATTTCGTGGACTCGTATTGGTTGTTTCGAGACAAGCTCTCGAAAATTGGTGAGAGTATAGGCATCAACAAGGTCGATGAGGACAAGAGGAGAACTCCCGAGGAGACTCGACTCTATTACGCCAATACACCACTTTCCGATCTGATTCCCTATAACAAGGTCGACTGTGAGATTTTGTGGAAGGCCGTTGCCGAATTCGAGCGAGAAGTGGTTTCGCTTGGTGGCCAATTGCAACAGACCATTGCTTCTACGGCCATGAACCTCTTCCGAAGGGCGTATTTGAAGCAGACGATCTATACGTCGGAGGTTGCAAACCAGATAGCTTTGAAGTCGTACTTCGCATCACGTGTCGAGGTGTTTCAGCGAAGTGTTGAGGATTTCAACATATATGACATCAATTCGTCCTTTCCATACTCGATGACCTTCCCGTTGCCTGGCAACATATGTGCCATGGGAACCAGTCTTCCAGATGAAGACTCAGATTCGTGTCTATATGTAGCCGATGTCACGGTGGAGGTTCCTGACATGGAAATTCCACCTTTGCCTTTCCGCACACCCAAAGACAGTCGTGTGTTTTTCCCCACTGGGCGTTGGCGATCTTGGTTCACGTCTACCGACATACGTCTTGCACGTCGTGAGGGTTGTATCATCCATAAGGTTCATGAGTGTTACCAGTATGAACCGTTCGATGACTTCGCAAGATATGCCACTGAAATATATGCCTTGCGTTCTGAATCGAAAACTCCTTTCAGGAAACTGTTGCTCAAGTACCTGCTCAACTCTCTGTATGGAAAGGCAGCGGAGTCGATTCTCAAGCAAGAGATGTTGATAAACCCTTCCGAGGAAGAACTTGATAGAGCTGTTTTGCAGATGTTGCAGCCCGGAGTTTGGCTTAGAGAGAAGGAAGCAACCATTGCACACAGACACGTTATTGTGTCTTCAATCATCACTTCTTTGTCCAGACGACATCTTTATGATTACGCTAAGATGTGTACCAGTCAGGGGAAACCTATTTATTACTGTGATACCGATAGCATTGCTTCAAAGGCTGATTTGCCAGTTGACGACAAGAAGCTTGGTGCTTTGAAGCTTGAGAAACGTATGCACTGGGCAGAGTTCGTGGCGCCGAAGATCTACCGAGGCGAAGGTGAGGAGTTGAAAAACGGGGTTTGGAAAGCGGTGAGGTTGGCCCGAGCTAAGGGGTTTTCTCTCGGCAAGTTTGATGATCCGGTGGAAATGCTTGGACGCATCATTGATGGTGAACAGGTGGGCGTGCAGACGATGGTGCGTATGCGGGAGCTTTATCGCGCATCTTCGGGAGGGATCGCTGAGAGTTCTCCTTACGAACAGCTCGTTATCAAGGCTTTGACGCAACGAATGCTATCAAAGCGTCATCAGTACCCCGATGGCAGAACGAGAGCATGGACGGTTGAGGAAATCGCATCGGGTGATTTTCAACCTATTGGATTTGACTTCGATGCGAAGTTCCTAGAAACTCTCGACACCACAACCCGAGCCATGTTGGCGTCTGCTGTATGACCTCCACCCCGGTACACAGTCTTGACGATCTACTATCCGCTTACGAGCGGATAGTCATCATGGAAGCTCTTCGGCGCAACGGTTGGAATCGGCGTAGGGCGGCCGATTCTCTGGGCATATCGCGCAGGCGCCTGGCGTATCGCCTGGCGGCTTTACATTTCGATCTGTGTGCGATTCCCAGGGATGTTCCAGGTAGGCGGAAATCCGTTGCAGGAGGGCCAACTCCATGAAGCGCGGCTCTCGCGATGAGGGACCGGGACTCTTCGCCGAGCGCGTGGTGAAAGGTTCCGCTTTGCGGAGGCTGGATGCTCAGTTAGGCGAGTTGCGTTACGAGGTGTGGGCCGAAAAGCTTGAACGCGAGTTCTCGATCATGCTTTTGCCTGTTCTTCGGGAGAACATTTCAACCGATGACTGTCGGATTTTGGCAGCTCGGTTGGCGATGTTGGCTGCGAAAAGGGCTCGGTCAGCATCGGCTTTGGTCGATGATTGTCCGGTGGTTAAGTGTCGGAAATGTGAAGCGATTCTTGTCTATCATACAGCTTTTTGTCTTTGTGTGTCATGTTCTGGAATGGCGAAACCGGAAGATAAAGCTGTGATTCTCGATCCTGGTGAATAGTGATTGACATGGTTTTAGGGATGAGTAGACTTTTGGGTAGCTAGGAAGACAACGAAAGGGGAAAAACCATGAAATCGCAGGTTACAAAGACTCACGTTCCACCATTGTTTCGAGCGACCCATGGCAAGAACGGTGTTCCACTACTACATGCAATGCCGGAATCTTTGCCCGAAGAGGTTCTCTGTGACGATGTAGAAATTTCCGAGGGTGACATGGCTGATTACATGCGGTCGTTGACACTCGAAGCGGCTGCTGAACTACTTCAAAAACAAGGTCGCAAGGTATAGAAGGAGAATCATGCGTTTTCGCGTTGTGGACATCGAGACGGTTCCTGATTTGAGTGTTTGGACACCTGGCGAGCCGAAGTGGGAGTTGATGCCAGGTTTCAGGCAAGATTCCAGTCGGGTGGATAACCACACGTGGTTCGAGCTGGACAAAGCACGCGGGATGGTGCCTTGCGATGTGCTCTACAAGTCCGCTCCACCCTTTGCCCCTCCCCAGGCCCAGAGAGTTGTCGCCATTGCTTGGTGTGATGTTGAGCTGGTCAATGAAGCGGATCGGCTCAAGACTTACGAATTTGCCGGGTGCCACGTGCGCTCGCGTTGGTCCGACGATCCGAAGGTCGAGCGTTCGCTTCTCTGTGGCTTTCGCGAGGTCATGACGGAAGTTCCCGCCACGCTCATCACATGGAATGGTCGGACGTTCGATTTGCCCGTGCTCGCGATGCGGGCTCTTCATCACGGTGTCCCGTGGGGCTGGTACTACGACACCTCGAACATTCGCTATCGCTACAGCACCGAGGGCCACTGCGATTTGATGGATTTCCTCTCGGACTATGGCGCTTCACGAAAAATGAAGCTCGACGACGTGTCCCATCTCGTGGGCCTGCCCGGCAAAAGCGCGGCCGAGGAGCCCATCGACGGATCCATGGTGGCTGACATCGTGGCCAAGGGACCACTTGACGAGAACATGGTGAGGGTGGGGCGCTATTGCATGCAAGATGCCATTCAGACCGCGCTCATCTTCCTGCGCACGCGATACCATTTGGAGATCATCGACAGGCCAGGTTATATGCAGTCGTTGTTGACTTTCTCGGAGTCTCCAATCATTCGAGGTGCCATCACCATTGACTGGTCGAAAATGGCGCTGTCCATTTGACGGCGAGCGGGCAATGTGCAAGAAGCGTTTTGCCATAGCCATACCAGCGGAGTATCCAGGTGATTTTCAATTGGGAGGACATTTCTGGCGAGCTGTCACTGTTGTTAGGGCTGACAGTCTCGCGGACGCTACCCAGATCTACGCGAGCACGCCTCGTCCTCCTGATACTGCGTCTTGGGATTACTTCATTGCCACGGACTTCGATCCTGCATTGGATGTCCTCGACGCTCGGTTTGAAAGGATTCAATCATGACTGTAGCGTTGCCCGATAACCTCGATCCCTTCACAATGGCGGTGCTTCACATTGCCCTTGCCGAGGATGGTGTTAGGGAAGTCTCGGCCATGGGCCAGAATCGTGGGCCTCGGGTTGACGAGTACATTCGTAGTACCCACCTAGATCCGGCAGCCAGTCCACCTCATGGGTATCCGTGGTGCATGTGCTTTGTCTACTGGTGTTTTGAGACGGCTGCCCGAGTGACGGGAAGGCAGAATCCTTGCTGGAGGACCTCCAGCGTGATTACGCATTGGGATAAGACTCAAGGTACGAAGGTCTTGGCTTCCGATGCTGCAAAGGACCATGGACTCGTCAAACCTGGAATGGTGTTTTGCAAGACGCACGACTTGAGTTCGCACACGGGGATCGTTTGTCAGGTGACGGACGAAGGTATAGTGACCGTGGAGGGCAACACCAACGCGGTAGGAAGCCGCGAAGGTGATGCTGTTGTGGCTGGGAAGGTTCGTCCCTGGGATTACGTTAAACTAGGTTTCATCGGTTATTTCGACGTTCCGTTGTTGATTTGTGTTTGACAGCGGTTACGTTTCGGAGGACACTGAATAAGCAGATAGAATACAGGGTTGTGGCATTTTAGAAGATGACTTCTGAGATCAACCACCCGCCAACGACCACACAAGGAGAACGATACATGGGAAAGAAGAAGGGCACGAAGAAGACCGCAACCGAGAAGCCTGAGACCGCCGTGGAGACCACCGAAACCGTGAATTTGCGGTCGGCACCTCCCGTCGAACGCCTCATTGGCCAACTTGCCATCGTGGAAGAAACGCTCGAAAAGCGCCGTGATACCTTGGCGTCGTGGGCCGAGCCCCAGGTGGAAGGTGCCGAGCCCAACGAACTGGCCAAAGATGCCCTCGATGCTTTGAACGGTGTCGTGGATGGGTTTCCCGCTGTCAAGGCAGCTCTCGACAAGTTGCTCGCTTCGGGCTATTCGCCACCGCGCAAGAGCTACACGGCGAGCACCGAGGAAGGCGATCACGTGGCAATCCTCGAAGGAGATCGTTCTCGCTACGAAGACATCATGGATGTCGAGTTGATGCTCGACCTCGAAGTCATCAAGAAGATCCCTGGCAAGGGCGGCGGCCTCATCGTCCAGGCCAGCAACGACGCTCGCATGAAGGTCGCAACCAGCCACGTCGTCAAGCTGTCCTAGCTCCCGGCCGTATCATACTAGGCCCATGGCCCGGCCAACCAAGATACGCAACGCGAAAACAGCTCAAGATTTCCGTGATGCGGTGGTAGAGCGCTGGCACCAAATTTGGCGCCGTGCTTTGCCATCGTCATCCGTTGATTCGCGAGAACTCCCGCCGAGACGTGCTTCGTCGAGTGGTTACGATCACGATGGACCGCAGGCTCCGTCCTTCAACCATGATCGACGTGCGCGGATAGGGCGTCCAAGGCCAGGTTTCATCTCTCGTGATGATGACGACGAGTAGTTACCCTTTCGTGTAACGGTGTTCTCATGCCCAGATTCTTCATGTCTCTTGTCGTCAAGCCTCGTCCCTGGCCTTTCAGGTGGGGTCCGTTTGGACGACGCGAGGTTGCTCACATTGACGTTCAAGCCTTGAGAGTCTTCATCAGTCGCCACGAGGATGGTTTCATCAATCCCTTCAAGATAGTGAGGGTTTCACTTGAACAAGGCTGTGTGGTTGTGGCCGACATGACAAAGAAGATTCCGACCTTGACACGTGTTGATTTCTAAGCTCTAAGCAGGCATTGTTGTCTGATTCAGTTTTCATTCATCGTTTCGTGTTACTAAGTCTCTGGAGGAAGGAAAAGGCAATGAAGGTATTCGTTTGCAACATTCCCTGGTCCACAACCGAGCAGGAGTTGCAGGGTTTCGTGGAGGAAAACGGATATTCACACGTGGGCGTGAAGATCGTCACGGATCGTGACACGGGTCGATCCCGAGGCTTCGGATTCTTGACCTTTGAATCGGATCTCGAAGGCGAGCGAGCCCTGGCCGAACTCGATGGGGTCGATTTCATGGGGCGCACGTTGCAGGTCCTTCCTTCCACGTCGCCAGATCGTTCATCGCGTGGCTATAGGCCGCCTCCCTCGGCTCCGGTTCAACCAATCGCAACCCCTCCAAGGGAGACTGGGAGATCTTTCGCCAAGAAGGCCAAGGGCAACAAAGGCGGCCGAGGCTTCGCACCTCGCACGGATCGTTTCGCCTCTCGACGTGGCGACGACTACGATTTGGACTAGCTATGTGGCGTGAACTCTTTTCTCAGGTGCGAAACGGCACGTGTCTTTATTGCCAAGAGCCGTTGCCCATCATTGGGCCGCTTCGCGCCCTGCCGCCTCACATCGACAGTGGAGTCTGCGATGTGTGCTCCTACGCCCTTCGGCATTCATGGCAGCGCACACAGGGCGAACGCATCGCAGCCCTTTGCCCTCGTGTGGTGCGCTCTTATGTGCTTATCCCACGCATCGCCAAGGGGCGCGTGGAAACGGATCTCAGCGCCTACGAATTTCTGACCGATCTCGAAGGCAAGCTGCCCTATGCCGAGTGGACCTCGAAAGAGGGATCTGTTGCCGCTTGGCTTGAGACCGCGTTTGGCGTCACTACCTGGCCCACCACTTTGAAGACGGTCTATCTAGGCTACTCCGGTTCGGCTGACTTTTCCGAAGTGGTGTTGGCCTGGGCCTGGGGCAAGTCGCTTTCGAGCCGCCGATCTTCACAAGAGCGTCACAAATTCGCATCGTTCAATTCGCTTCTGAGCATTCCGACACCCGATGCCGGTTTCCATCTTGGGATCAAGACAGCGTTCGAGGCTCTTCTGTGGCGTCTCGAAATGCAGCCCGAGGGCAATAAGCTCTGTGTGGTGATGCGCGAGTTGGCCATGAACTACTTGCGTTCCAAGAAGCTCGTGCCCACGGATGGACTGACCGACGACGAGGATTTGGCATCCATGTCCGATGCTTTTCGAGCGTCGATGACCACGGACGAGTTGACGGTGGCCGCTTTGCTGACCAAGACTGCCGAGGAAGCTCGGGAGGCCGAGGTTCGGCTGTCGAGCCCACCGCCCGTGTCCTATGCGATGGAAGAGCCATCCGAAGACGATAGCGGGGAAGAGCTGTCCGAAGGTGAGACGGCCGAGGCCCCCGAAGTCGAAGAAGGCTTCGCGCGTCCGTTCCTACCGCGTGCGTCTGATTTCAAGGCGAAGTGAGGAAACTAAAATATGCGCTTGCGACACTTGTTTCGCGACCACGATGGACGGATGTCGGCCATCAAATGGTGGTGTTACACGACTGTATTCACGTTGGCTTGTCACAAGCAATCCCTTTGCCTTTTCCTTTTCGGTCGAGTTACGTTCAGAAAATCATGCACACCACGAGACGTTGATAAACGAGGTCCCCTGCCCGATGGTGGTCTCTATCTCACTATCAAGAACTTCTTTAGGCGTCTTTTCCGTCAACCACCCGATCCCGGTATATAACCATGGACACGAACAAGGTCATCAAACACGTACCTCTTCCTTTGAATCCTGAAAACCCTCCGTCAGTGTCTTTGCACGTGATTGCCAAGAACGGAGAAAATGTGCTCGGGAGGCTTCTAGATAATATATTGCCGTATGTTCAGGAAGCCTACATCATTTTGAACGATACCGTCGATGCTTCCATGAAGGTCCTCGAACGGCAAATCTTGAAACATCCACTGGTATCGTTTCACACTCAGAACGTGACGAGCGATTCGCACCCAGGGCTCTATTTCGAGGATGTTCCAGCAACATACCTTGATGGCATTCCCCTTGACGGTGAGACTTTCGAGGGGCCGTACACCCACGGACCTCTGCTCGCCGATTGGGCTGGGCTGCGCAACCTAGGGTGGAACTCCAATTCGGATTGGCGACTCATCCTCGATGTGGATGACGTTGTGGACGATCCCGACAAGCTGCCCGGCTTGCTCGTGGTCCTATCGAGCATGCACGCCGATATGGCAGCCACGAAGTATGCGTTCGGCGTGAACAGCACGGGCCAGGTCAACTCGCTTGCGTATCATGACCGTTTGGCGCGTAACCTGCCTTCTATACGATGGGAGGGCAAAACTCACGAGCATCTAGTGGGAGGGTTGCGTTGCGTGTTCGTGGAGGATTGCTTCACGGCAACGGATATGAAGGACAATTGGGGCAAGGGAGTGCGAGTGCCCGGCCGGTGCTTCAAGGTGCTTTACAGGGAAGCGCGACTTGCCAATTGGGAAGTGAGCGCGAGGCACTTGGCATATCTCGTTCAAGAGAGCCCTGGGCTAATGCCCGCGGAATGGGTATCGGGATCTCTTTTGCCTCGTTACGTTTCAGCGAGCACCGAGCCCGAGGAGAAAGCCTGGGTTTATTGCATGGTGGGGGAGATGTGGGAGCAGCGTGGAGATTTCCCCAAGGCATGTTCGTTCTTTGAGGGAGCAATTGGCTTTTTTCCGTCGCCCAAGAACTACTTCCGGCTTTGCAGGTTGCAGTTCCAGGCCAAAGAGTGGCGTGGTTGCATTGACGCCTATGAGAAGGGCGCTGCCCTCTCGGCGACCACCCAGATCTTCGATATGGGACCTGTGTACTTGAGTTCCAGCAAGATCTTGGTTGCCCAAGCGTACTGGGAGCTTGGAGACAAGGCCAGGGCACGGGAGTTCATGGCCGAGGCCCTAAAGGCTTTCCCGACTTCGGCTGCCGTGAAGGCCATGTTCGAGATGATGGGAGGGGCGGCGTGAAAATCGTCAAGCCTAATGTGACCTTCGTGCATTCGACGCCCAACCCTGAACGTGTGATTGAGCGCATGGGTCGGATTTGCTATCAGAGCGATCACAAGGTGAAGGTGTGTGAGAACTGTGGTGGAAAGGGTCGCATCAAGGATCCCGGCAAAGGAGCACTCTCGCCGTATGAGATGGCTTGTTTTCACTGTGCGGGTACGGGTACGGACATTTCCTCGGCGATTGCTTTCGTGAAAAAGATCATCGCCAACGGTCACGAGTCTGTTATAGAGCACGCCAGCGCCGGGTTTTCGATCATCACGGATCGTGGGGTAACGCATGAGATTGTGCGGCACCGGCTGGCCAGCTTTTCGCAGGAGAGCACTCGATTCTGTGGCTACGATGGTGAACGGTTTGGAAACGAGCTGACGTTCATTGAACCGCCAGGACTTTCCACTGAACCAAATGCCGATGCGTTCAGTGGAGCACCGCTGCCGAGTTGCCGGGAACTGTGGTTGGCGGGAATCGCGATGACGGAACAGACGTACAAGCTTCTTCGGCAGGAAGATGTTCGCCCCGAGATCGCTCGAAGTGTTCTCCCCAACAGTCTCAAGGCCGAGATTGGCATGACCGCCAACTTCCGCGAGTGGCGCCATTTCCTTCGCCTGCGAACCTCGCCCAAGGCTCATCCTCAGATGCGTGAGGTCGCAGAGATGCTTCGAGCCGAACTCATGAAGCTTTCGCGTGTTTGCTTCGAGGACATCCTGTGAACGATTTTATCGTGTTGGTTCGCTTCTTGAAGCACGTTCGCCAGGTGTTAGTCATCACAATCATCATTCTCGGCTACTGTGTTCTGTGGCCACCTTTAGCTGCCGGTCTATCCGTCGTTGAAAGCACGGTTCGATGGCTCGTGGGCCTGAGCCTGGAAAAGGATGACCACCTTATGATGCGTTTGGATGATCGGCTTTATTCGAGACTGAACAAGGTTGTTCGTGGCTACGAGAACAGTCTACGCAAGTACACGAATTGACAGAAATGGAGATCTCATGAAAGGCTTTTTCGTCGCAATCGAGGGCGCCGACATCTGTGGCAAGTCGACTCAGGTCGATATGCTTGTTTCCAAGTTGAAGAACTGCGGTGTTCCAGCGATTGGAATATCGTTCCCGCGCTACGAAACGCCGGTTGGGAAAGCCATAAGCCGCCACCTGAAAGGTGAAATCTGGACAACCAGTCCTGATTATCAGCCGATGGGCAAGGTAAAGGAAGATGCTCTGGTTTTTCAGGCTCTTCAAACCTTGGACAAGGTTGAAGCAACCAAGGATATACAATACTGGCTAAGTGAGGGCAGCGTCGTCGTCTCCAGTCGATGGTGGCAGTCGATGATGGTCTATGGCCTCGATTTGGGCCTCGATAAGCAGCCAATCGTCAATACGTGTCTTGCTCTTCCCCAGGCCAACCTCAACATTCTCTTGAACGTCTCGGAAGAGCAGGCTTTGAAGTGGAGGCCCGAGGCGCGAGATCGCTACGAACGCGACCGCGAAAAGCAGAAGCGCATCAGGGAGGGGTATCTGAGGCTGTGGCAGGACCACGCGCGAAGCTACAACTGGACCGTGATAAGTGGCATGGGCAGTCCGGCCGATGTTCACGAGAGGATCTTAGCCGCATTCATTCGCACCTGTGTTGAAAGGATGGCAGATGGCTAAGAAGGCTGCAAAGCGCTGCATCGTGTGGAACTGCACGAATAGAACAAGCGAGGGCTCTTTCATCGGCGACCTGTGTCTTCCCTGTCATCAGTTCATAACTACACTTGAAGGACGCCATTCACAGGCATATCGGAACTCGCTAAAGGTTGTTGTCTGGGATGTTGGTAGCTGGATTGAAAGACTGGCAACGTCAACTTTCGATCCTACTGCCCAGGGGCAGCTTTCTCAAGAACGCAAACGACACATCGATCAAGACGGGAGGTGAGAATCATGGAAATGAGATTCGCGAAGAGTTACCTGCAAGGTCTGAAAGGCTTCAAACCAGTCAGTCAGCTTGTTCTATACATCAAGGGCATTCTGACCTATATGTCGGAAGAAATATCCCCATTGCTTCCCAATCGTATCAGGTTCGAGTGGGAAGATCGAAACATCGTGGTTGTCGATATGTTGGACAGACGTTTCGTGGTAGCCACTGCAACGGTTGACATATCAATGTCTGGGTTTCCAGTGACCATTAGCTGGCTTGGTGGTTCCTACGACGCCATGACGTTGGAATCTCTCACGGAAGCCTTTGGAAATATGCTTGAAAACCCCACGGTGGCCAGAATCATTGCCTACTCTGGAGGAGTCAAGATTTCCATTTCCCAAGAAGAAATGACGCTGGATGAAAATGTCATCCATGCGAGTTGTCATCTTGATTCCCCTAGGGAAACGACCAATGGCTAGAATTGTCATCTGGCTCGGTCGCGCCCTTTCGCCCTTCAACCCGATGACGGCATTGCAAGACGGCATCGGCGGCTCCGAGTCGGCCGCCATCTATATGTCGCGTGAGCTGTCGAACCGTGGCCACGAGGTCGAGATCTACGCCGATACGCTAGATCGCTCGACGACGGTCGATCTGACTCCTCATGGGCTGGCCGTTCGCTGGCATCCCTACGCCTCCCTTTGCCAGGAGAACTCCGCGCGTCTTTTCTGCGACATCTTCATCTCATCACGCCAGCACGAGGCTAAGCGCACCTTGCAGCCTCATTGTAGGCAAGCGTGGCTGTGGATGCACGATCTTCATTGTGGTCCCGATTGGGAGAACTGTCTGGGGGCTGATTACGACAAGATCTTGTGCTTGACGAACTTCGCCCGCGACCAGTTTCTCGCCTACTACCCCGGAGTCGACGCCGCCAAGGTGGTGCGCACCTCGAACGCCATTGATCCACGTCTATTCGACGGTGCGCATGGCTACCACGATGCCCTGGCGAGGGGCACGATGCCCTTCCGTGTGACCTATTCCTCGTCTCCCGACAGAGGGCTCGACAAGCTCCTCGACTTGTGGCCCAAGGTGGTGGAAATAGTTCGCGCGAAGCATCCAAACAACCTACTTCGGCCAGAACTCCATGTGTACTACGGCTTTGCCAATTGGCGGAAATCCTCATTGCTCCAAGGTCGAGCCGATGAGCTGGTGCGCACCGAATTCCTCTATACGAAGATGCAAAAGACTCCTGGAGTCGTCTATCACGGCATCGTGGGGAAAGCCGAGCTGGCACTGTCGCATCGTCGGTCGCAGATGTGGCTCTATCCCACTGACTTTCTCGAAACGAGCTGCATCACGGCCATGGAAGCCCAGGCCGCAGGTTCCAAGATCGTCGCCACACGCTGCGGGGCTCTGCCCGAGACAGCGCCCTCGGCCTTCTTCGTGGATGGTCCCACGAGTGCGAGGGATTATGAGGCTCGGTTCCTAGAGCAGGTCAGAAGGGCGCTTGATTCCGAGCCGGTGGTTTTGCGCCAGCCGACCTGGGCGGAAGTGGCGGAACAGTGGAATGGATGGATTGGCCCGTGAGAACTGGCAAGCCACCTTCAACGACTGAGAATGGCGAACCATTCATCAAAGTCATCGACAGTGGCGAAGGTAGAGAGATGAAGATTTGGCTCTTGGGAGGAAAAGTTGCCAGGTTTTATGGGGAATACGACGCTTTCGTGGTCAGAGCCGAATCACCTGAAATGGCCAGAGAATTGGCCGTTCAATTCATCAAAATGAATGGTGCGGGTGAGAACTCGGAGATCTTCCGAACTTGCCCAATTGTGGAAATTAAGACCAGTGGTCCGTCCGAGGTGATTTTAGACGTTTATCGGGACGGATGAGCGTCGATTGGATAAGCACGATTAAAACCAGAAGGAGTCAACATGAGATCAGACAATGCTGGACTGTCAGACTTTCAAGCCCTGGATCGTATTGCCGAGGATATGTGTGCCATCGCGACGGAGAAGGGCTTCCATCCCGAGCCCAATCAGTCGGCACTTCCATCCATTACGATCCCGTCTAACTTTGGCGATATGTGCTCGAACATCCACGGCGAGGTGTCTGAACTCTGGGAAGCCTACCGCAATAGCAAGCTTGCCGCTCATTGCGACAAGCCCTGCGATCTCACGTGCGCCGAGGAAGAGCTGGCGGATATTGTCATTCGGACCATGGATCTCGCGGTCGTGATGGGTATCTCACTGGGCTCGGCCATCAAGGCGAAGTCGGACTACAACAGGACCAGATCGCATCGGCACGGTGACAAGAAAGCCTGAGTCATGAGCGACCAAGCGAAAAAGCCCGAGGTCATCAATGGTCGTCGGGTGGGCGATGAGGTGGGGATCTATACAGGTTCGG
>Ga0209777_10005552_pt1 | contig 14468 bp, 7 predicted proteins | sample FrelakmetHBP12HB_FD_187147 | JGI IMG/M metagenome (GOLD analysis project Ga0209777, IMG submission 187147) | Freshwater lake sediment microbial communities from the University of Notre Dame, USA, for methane emissions studies -HBP12 HB (SPAdes)... | ecosystem: Environmental > Aquatic >...
TATCTACACCGTCTACCTGTTTGTCCCCTTCAACGCCAACGTCTCCAGCAAGGGCGGCACGGTTGGCCGCGCGGGCGTCGCTGTTACCGCAACCATCCATCCCATAGGAGACGGTTTCGGCAGCGCCACCATCGGCCACATGTCAGGCCGCTTATGCGACCCGAACCCCGAAGGCGAACCGGATCAGCCGACAGTCCTCGGTGTTGACGACCAATGCGCCTTGGCTGTGACCATTACCGACTGGGTCAACTTCCCCTCCCTGGGTCTCACGGAAAGTGGCCAATATGGCCTTAGGCTTTCTGCAGACGCCCCTGGCACAATCGCAATCGAGTTAGCCATTCAGGATAACGGGCTGGGCGTGCCAGCTTTAACAACCACCATATACACATACATCTCGCAAAATCACGCTCCGGCATGGATGACGCCGCCATCAACCATCACTGTGACCGATGGCTCGATATACAACCAGGTCAATGGGACGGCGCAGGCATCAGACGACGGGCAGACCGTGACTTGCTCGAGCAATGGCACGACGTGCGGTTTTGCTGTGACGGTGAGCGGAGGGGGTTGGTGGTGGGGGCCATGTATCGTCAATTTTACGGCGCCCTTGGGCGCCCAGTCATGCGACTTGAGAATAACGGTAACGGATAATGGCTTGCCGGCTCTTACGGTTGGCAAGACGATTCCCATCACTGTAGCCAACCATTATCCGACATGGCAGACGGCGCCGACTGACATCACGACAAACATAGGCTCGACGTACAATCAAACGAACGGCGTTGTGCAGGATTCGGACACTGATCAGACCTTGACCTGTTCGAACAACGGCGCCAATTGCGGCTTTGCCATTACGGTAAGCGGTTCCGGTTCATCGCCGGTCGCATGCAACATCAGCTTTACAGAGCCTGCAGTAAATGATCGCTGCTACCTGCGTGTAATGGCGACGGATAACGGCACGCCGGCTCTAACGGTTGGCCATACAATTTGCATATCTCCTCCCAATTACCCTCCGACATGGCAGACAGCGCCGACGGACGTCAACATAACGGGCGGCTCGTCTTACAACAAGACCAATGGTATAGCGCAGGATGCCAACACCGGACAGATACTGACCTGCTCGAGTAATGGCACGTCGTGCGGCTTTACGGTTAATGTAAGCGGCTCCGGCGCTAACCCGCAAAACTGCAACGTCAGCTTCACGGCGCCAACGCTCGTGCAGATGTGCAACCTGCGTATTACAGCCACGGACAACGGCGCGCCCCCTCTGTCCATCGGCCAGACTATTTCCATCACCGTGAAACAACATGCTCCGAAATGGTCTACAACGCCTTCCAGCATCACCATACCGACCGGGTCTACCTACAACCATACAAATGGTGTAGCTACAGACGTAGATACCGGCGAGACGCTGACCTGCTCGAATAACGGCTCTACTTGCGCTTTTGGCATCACGGTAAGCGGTTCCGGCGCATCGCCGGTCAACTGCAACGTCAGCTTCACGACGCCTCTGGTTTCCAGGACGTGTAGCTTGCGAATCTCCGTGGCGGACAACGGCGCGCCGGTTTTGTCCGTCGGCGCTACAATATCTATAACAGTCACAAACCATGCCCCGACATGGCAGACGGCGCCGACCAACATCGCGATAACCGTCGGCTCGATTTACAACCAGACAAACGGCATAGCTCAGGATGTGGACGCCGGCCAGACGCTTACCTGCTCGAGCAATGGCACATCGTGCGGCTTTACGATTACAGTAAGCGGCGCCGGTTCATCGCCACTAGCATGCAACATCAGTTTTACCGAGCCTACGTCATTTCAAACCTGCAACCTTCGCGTGATGGCGGCAGACAATGTCAGCCCCGCTCTAACGGTGGGCCATACTATTTCCATTACAGATAATCATGCCCCGACATGGCAGGCGACGCCGACCAACATAACCATAACTGGCGGCTCGACGTACAATCAGAACAACGGCACGGCCCAGGATGTGGACGCCGGGCAGGTATTGACATGCTCGAGCAACGGCACTTCTTGCGGATTTGCCATTACTGTGAGTGGCGCCGGCGCATCCCCCGAAAATTGCAACGCCAGCTTTACTGCGCCTGTGTCTGCGCAGACCTGTAATTTGAGAATTACAGTTGCAGATGACGCCGCTCCCCCTTTTACGGTCGGCTCGACTATTTCCATCACCGTAAAGAACAATGCCCCGACCTGGCAGACAGCGCCAACTAACATCACGATAACCGGCGGTTCGGCATACTACCAGACGAATGGCGCGGCGCAGGACGTTGACACGGGCCAGACTTTGACCTGCTCGAGCAACGGCACAACTTGCGGCTTCACCATTACGGTGAGCGGCTCAGGCGCATCGCCGCGCAACTGCTACGTCAGCTTCACGGCGCCTTATCCGGACCAGACGTGCAATCTGAGAATCCAGGCAACAGACAATGGCTCACCGTCGTTATCGGTCGGCCAGACGATTTCCATCACGGTAAAAAGGCCGCCGCCGTATTGGGCTATTGCGCCCATCCCTATTAGTACACGTCCCGGTCAGGCATATAACCAGATAAACGGCAAAGCGTCTGAGGCTGATACCGGAAAAACCTTCACATGCTCGAACAACGGCACGAGCTGCGGCTTCGCCATCACCGTGAGCGGCTCCGGTTACAATCCGCAATATTGCACCCTCAGATTCGTCCCGCAAGACCCCGAAGGCTCATGCTATCTGAGGGTTATGGCGGCGGACAATGGATCGCCATCTTTAACAATAGGGAAAACCATCCGCATATATGTTTCGAGGTGGATAGGAATAGGAAGCGGTTCAGCGTCCGGAGGGGGAATTTCCAACAATAGCGGGAACTCAACGCAACCTAAACTCGCCCTGGATTCTTCCGGCAACCCCGTTGTGGCGTGGCAGGACACTACTCTTGTTACCCCTGAAATATACATCCGGCGATGGAATCCCAACTCGTCGGCATGGGCGGAGATAGGAACCGGCTCCGCATCGGGAGCGGGGATATCCAACACGAGCGTTTCAAATGGGGCGCAGGTACCGTCTCTTGCGCTTGATCTAGGGGGAAACCCCGTTGTGGCGTGGCAGGATTATTCTTACGCCACTCCCGAAATCTATATCAAACGCTGGAATGCGGCCAATGGAGGGACGTGGGAGCAAATAATCCCCGGTTCTGCGTCCGGAGGAGGAATCTCAAACAGCAATAGAGGCGCTGTTGCCCCATCTCTTGCGCTTGATTCTACCGGAAACCCTGTTGTGTCATGGACGGATAGTTCTTCCGGCAATAGTCAAATATACATCAGGCGCTGGAATCCTACGGGTGGGACATGGGATGAAATAGGCGCCGGTTCCGCGTCCGGCGGAGGGATTTCCAACAGCAGCGCCGGCTCATATGTCCCGTCATTAACTCTCGACTCCAGTGGAAATCCCGTTGTGGCATGGCAGAATGGTGGAGCTGGCGGCAACGCGGAAATATACATAAAGCGATGGAATCCCACGGGCGGGACATGGGATGAAATAGGCGTAGGCTCGGCGTCCGGTGGAGGTATATCCAACAATAGCGGTTGGTCATTGAATCCATCTCTTGCGCTCGATTCTTCCGGAAACCCCGTTGTGGCATGGTATGATTGGACCTACCCCACTTCCACGCCCGAAATATACATCAGGCGATTCGATCCCGGCAATGGCGGGTCATGGGTCGAGATCGGCGCCGGCTCCGCATCCGGGATGGGAATCTCCAACAGCGCCGTTGGCGCAGTCCAGCCCTCTCTTGCCCTCGACTCAGCCGGAAACCCGGTTGTCGCATGGGAGGAGGGTACTTTTTGGGGCAAAGGGTATTACATATACATCAGGCGATGGAACGCCACTGGCGGAACGTGGGATGAAATCGGCCCCAATTCGGCGTCCGATAAGGGAATTTCAGATAACATCCCCCCCACCCAATATGGGGCATATTATCCCTCCCTGGCTCTGGATTCATCGGGGAACCCATTTGTGGCGTGGGTCAATGATTCTATTTATTTTTCTCAAGAGAAGGATATTTACATAAAGCGCTATCAGCCCGGTAACCTTGCGCCGTCATGGCTAACTACGCCTTCCAACATCACGATCACTGGCGGGTCTACATACAATCAGACCGACGGTGTGGCGACGGACATTGATACAGAGACACTCGCATGCTACAGCAGCGGAACTACCTGCGGATTCACTATTGACGTGAGCGGTTCGGGCGGCAATCCCCAGAACTGTAACGTCAGCTTCACTGCGCCGATACCGGCACAGACGTGCAGCTTGAGAATTTCGGCAGCCGACAGCGGCGCGCCGCCTCTTACGGTTGGCAAGACCATTTACATTACAACGCGGAACCATTTCCCGACGTGGTCCACCGTGCCCGGTGACATCACAATAACGGGCGGATCGGTATACAACCAGACAAACGGTGTTGCGACGGACGTTGACACGGGCCAGACGCTGACATGCTCGAGCAACGGCACGAACTGCGCCTTCACTATCACGGTAAGCGGCTCAGGTCTACCGGCGAACTGCAACATCAGCTTCACGGCCATCTCGTCCACCCAGACCTGCAGCTTGCGGGTCAAGGTGGCGGATAATGGCACTCCGGCGTTATCGGTTGGCCAGACAATTACAATAAATATTACAGGGAATCACCTTCCGACATGGCAGACAGCGCCTTCTAACATCTTTTTGCCGGTTGGGTCTACCTACAACCAGACCAATGGTGTAGCGATGGATATTGACGCGGGTCAGACCCTTTCCTGCTCCTTAGTAAGCACCACCTGCTCCTTTGGGGTATCGGTCAGCGGGAGCGGACCGAACACCGGAGTTAATTGTAATATCAGCTTTACTGCGGGAGCTTCGCATGAAATCTGCGGCGTGTTTATCCAGGTTTCAGATGATGCCTGGGGCAACGTAACGGCCAATTTCAATATTTCAGTAGACCCGTCTGTATCGGCGATTTCAGCGGGCGGGGGGGATAATGGGGATCACACCTGCGCCCTAACAACGACGGGCGGTGTTAAATGCTGGGGACATAATTCTTACGGCGAAATTGGGGATAACACAACAACCAACCGAAAAACTCCCGTGGATGTGGTCGGGTTAACGAGCGGAGTTGTGGCGATTTCCGCGGGACAAATTCACACCTGCGCCCTAACCACAACGGGCGGTGTTAAATGCTGGGGAAATAATAGTGCCGGCCAACTCGGGGACAACTCAACAACTAATCGTTTGACACCTGTTGATGTCGTTGGGTTATCGAGTGGAGTGGCGGCGATTTCCGGGGGAGGTTTTCATACCTGCGCCCTGACAACGGTGGGCGGTGTTAAATGCTGGGGAGCGAATGGTTGGGGCGAGCTAGGGGACAACACGTCAACCAATCGTTTGACACCTGTTGATGTCGTTGGGTTATCGAGTGGAGTGGCGACGATTACCACGGGATATTATCACACCTGCGCCCTGACAACGGCGGGCGGGGCTAAATGCTGGGGAGATAATGCTTACGGCGAGATTGGGGACAACACAACTACGAACCGGTATACCCCCGTGGATGTTATCGGGTTAACGAGCGGAGTGGCGGCGATTTCCGCGGGAGGTTATCACACCTGCGCCCTCACAACGGCGGGCGGGGCTAAATGCTGGGGATATAATTATGACGGCGAGCTTGGGGACAACACGTCAACCAATCGTTTGACATCTGTTGATGTCGCTGGTTTAACGAGCGGAGTGGGAGCTATTTCCTCGGGATTTGAGCATACTTGCGCCCTCACAACGGCAGGCGGTGTTAAATGCTGGGGATTGAATAATTACGGCCAGGTCGGGGACAACACAACTACGAGCCGGTATACCCCCGTGGATGTGGTCGGGCTATCGAGCGAAATGGCGGCGATTTCTGGAGGCGGTTATCACACCTGCGCACTCACAACGGCGAGGGGGGTTATATGTTGGGGAGAGAATAATTACGGCCAGGTCGGGGACAACACAACTACGAATCGGTTGTCCCCTGTTTATGTCCTTTGGTTGAATTATGCTCCGACATGGCAGACTGCGCCGTCTAACATCATGATAACGGGCGGCTCGACCTACAATCAGGTCAATGGCACTGCCCAAGATTTGGACCTCGGCCAGACGCTGACCTGCTCAAGCAACGGCACATCGTGCGGTTTTACTGTGAACGTTAGCGGATCGGGTGGCAATCCGCAGAGCTGCACCATCGGCTTCACGGCGCCAGTGCCTGCGCAGACATGCAGCCTGCGTGTGATGGCGACGGATAACGGCTCACCGTCCCTTACGGTTGGCTCAACGATTTCGATCACAATAAAAAACCATGCGCCGACGTGGTCAACCATGCCAACTGATATAACGATAACGGGCGGCTCGGCATACAACCAGACAAACGGCGCAGCGCAGGATGTTGACACGGGCCAGACTCTGACCTGCTCGAGCAACGGCACGTCATGCGGCTTTACCATTACTATAAGCGGCTCCGGCGCGTCGCCACGGGCATGCAACGTCAGCTTCACGGCCGTCTCACCGACCCAGACCTGTAACCTGCGGGTCAAGGTGGCGGATAATGGCTCACCGTCTCTTACGATTGGCCAGACGATTTCCATCATAATAGCCGGGAATCATAAGCCGACGTGGCAAACTGCGCCTTCCAACATCGGGATACACGGCGGGTCTATTTATAACCAGACAAACGGCGTAGCGACGGACATTGACACGGAGCAGACCCTGACCTGCTTGAGCAACGGCACTACGTGCGGATTCACCATTAATGTGAGCGGATCGGGTGGCAATCCGCAGAACTGCAACATCAGCTTCACGGCGCCCGCGGTAGCGCAGACGTGCAGCCTGCGTGTGATGGCGACGGATAATGGCTCGCCGGCGATGTCGGTTGGCCAGACAATCGTCATTTCAATTAACGATCCTCCGACATGGTCTATAGCGCCATCCAACATCACTATAACCGGTGGGTCCACTTACAATCAGACCGACGGTGTGGCGACGGACGTTGATACCGGCCAGACTCTAACCTGCTCGAAAAACGGCACGTCATGCGGGTTTACCATTACGGTGAGCGGTTCCGGGGCATCGCCGCGCAACTGCAATCTCACCTTCACGGTGCCAATACCGATGCAGACCTGCAATTTGAGAATAACGGCTACGGACAACGGCTCTCCCGCTTTTTCTGTCGGGCAGACAATATCCATCACCACAGTAAACCGTCCGCCCGTATGGTCAACAACACCAGCAAATATCACGATCGCAAGGAATGCGCAGTTCAATCAACTGAATGGCAGTGCTGCCGACCAAAACACCGGTCAGACGCTTTCCTGCTCATTGGCAAGTTCGACTTGCTCCTTTGGGGTAGCGGTCAGCGGGAGCGGCCCCAACACGGGGATTGATTGTAATATAAGCTTCACAGCGGGAGCTTCTTCGGAAAATTGCAGCATAACAATTCAAGTTTCAGATGACGCCGGGGGCGCCATAACGGCCAATGCTAATATTGTTGTTTACGAATCGCCGCCGATATCAGCGATTGCCGCGGGCTGGTATCACACCTGCGCCCTCACAACGGGAAACGGGGCAAAATGCTGGGGATATAATTATTACGGTCAGATCGGGGACAACACCACGACCGACCGTTTTACCCCTGTGGATGTTGTTACTCTATCGAGTGGGGTGGTGGCAATATCATTAGGAAGCGTTCACACCTGCGCCCTGACAACGGCGGGCGGGGTTAAATGCTGGGGACGAAATAAATACGGCCAGCTCGGGGACAATACAACCACAGATCGGCATATGCCCGTAGATGTGGTTGGTCTATCGAGCGGAGTGGCAGCGATATCTGCGGGATATTATCACACCTGCGCCCTCACAACGGCTGGCGGTGTTAAATGCTGGGGATGGAATGGCTCCGGTCAGCTTGGGGACAACACCACAACCAACCAGCATGCCCCTGTGGATGTAATCGGCCTATCGAGCGGGGTGATAGCGATCTCTGCGGGAGGTTCTCACACTTGTGCCCTGACGACGGCGGGCGGGGTTAAATGCTGGGGATATAATCTTTACGGTGAGATTGGGGATAACACGACAACCGATCGTCATACCCCTGTTGATGTCTATGGTTTATCAAGTGGGGTTGCAGCAATATCAACTGGAAATTGGCACACTTGCGCCCTCACAACGGCGGGCGGGGCAAAATGCTGGGGATACAATCATTACGGCGAGATTGGGGACAACACAACAACCGACAGTTCAATTCCGATAGATGTGATAGGTTTATTGAGCGGAGTTACGATGGTTGACGCGGGAGCCTATCACACCTGCGCTATCACAACGGTGGGCGGGGTTGAATGCTGGGGAGCTAATAGCTACGGACAGATCGGGGACAACACAATATCTGATCGTTATACTCCTGTAAATGTCTATGGTTTATCGAGTGGAGTGGCCACGATTGATGCGGGAGTTAATTACACCTGCGCCCTGACAATTATGGGTGAGGTTGAATGCTGGGGATGGAATCAATACGGCCAGCTCGGTGACAACACAAGCACAGACCGTCATACCCCTGTGTATGTAATTGGGTGGTGATAAAAAAAGGGTATATTCTGAGGCCTTTCAGGTATCGTTGCCGGGTTTGTTTTTGAGGATGTCGGCGGCGGCCTTGCGAAGCTCGATGTGAAGGGCGGAGTCATTGCGGATTTCGATTAGGTCCTGGCGCATAAGCAATCCGACGAGCCGGACGGAAATATCGGTGGGCGTATAGGGATTGCTGACCAGAGCGCGCTGTATGCGATAGCGGCAGATCCATTTCTGGTTTTTTGCGATTTGTTTGAGCACCATGCCCGCGGTGGGTCTTTTCGCCGCGATGCGAACGACCTGGTCCTCGGTAAGCCCCGGATTGTTGAGAATTTGCTCGATAACGGTCGGCTCCTGTTCGTGCAGGAGGCGATTTATGAGGTCGCGGTCTCCAATGCGCCCCATGGTTTTTTTCATGCCGAGGGCCACATCTTTAAACTTGACGTCAATGTAAACCTCTTCCACGGCGTCCTCGGCTGTCCTTTTGGCGGGAATCTCCTGAAGTATGCGAGTGACATCATCATAGCCGCGCTCTCTGCTGAGCATATATATGCCGCTCATTTTGCGCGGGCCGATGTGACGAACGAGTTCGGGGATATTTTTAAATGACCTCAGCCCAACTTGATAGCGGGGAATTTTCTGTCCGCCGCGGGTAAGTATTAACCGAATGACCTCGACGGCCTGGTCGTCATCGAGCCTGGCGAGCGCCCTTCCCAGAACAGCGGTCCTGCTTCTGGGTTCGGAGATGGAGCCGAGTTTGCGCATCAGGGCATCGGCTTTTTCCTCCGGGGTGGACATAAAGAGTTTAACCGCAGATTACACAGATTTCACAGATTAAAGAAAAAATAATTTAAACACAAAGGCACAAAGTTCACAAAGTTTTTTTCTTTCTTAGAGTTCTTTGTGTCTTTGTGTTTGAAAAACATCTGCGTTATCTGCGTCATCTGCGGTTTTATTTTCAGGGCGACTCGGGTTTCAACGGTTCGGATTTTATCACCGTAACCGACGGCTCCATGAGGGTCGGTCTGGCCGAGGTGACGCCTTCGAACACTATGACGAAGTCGGTGTTGGCGTCCGTGAGCAGGACGCGTGGCTCGAGGGTTTCGTCCAGTGTGCTCATCAGGATTTCATGAATCTTGTCCATTGACAGGGTTCTCAATTTTTCATCCGACAATTGAGGCCCTGCCATGTTCTGTGCGGTTTTAGGCGCGTCGCCATCCTTTATCTGGCCTTCGAGAAGTATGGCGCGCATGCCCTTGGTGAAGCGGTTTGTTATGTTGCCGCGAAGCACCCATATTTTAAACCCGTTGTCACGCGTAACCGAATAGAACCTCTGGGCGTCTGCGGAAAATTCCCATTTGTCCCGAGGCGCCTCTTTCTTCTTAAGTCCGATCAGTTCCTTAATTTTATTGAAATTCAGCTCTTTTAGAGGGGTTTTTCTTATTTCATCCAGCTTGCCGCTCTTGTTAAGCAGGAAAAATCCTCCGCCGACGATGACGAGAATGATAATAACCACCGTGAATTTTTTGCCGCCGCGGCGTTGCGGAACGGCGGCCTCCTTCCGCGCCGCGCCGGTTCGAGGGGCAGGAGTGGGCGGGGCGATTCGCTCGCGCGCCTCGGGCTTGGGGGCAGGCCTTGCGGGCACGTCTACATCAGGAAGCTCCGTTGATCCCGCGTCGAAAGCATAGGAATCCTCGGCGCCGCCCGAAACCTGCTTGAATTCGTCCATGGTGCGGCCCCCGACTCCCCTGTCAATCTCAAGCTCGTCCGAGCCTGAAGGTGTCGGGGTAGGGGCAGGGGATTTGGGGGGCGGGGCTGGGGGCTTTGATTCCTGCATTCCCGAGTCATCAAAAGAAATATCCCCGAACTCGTCAAAGCCCTCCCCGCCAGCCGGAGGCGCAGGGGCGCCCGGCTTTGAGGGAGGCGGTGGCGCCGTATCCCCAAGGTCGAAATCACTCGCGCCGAAATCGTCCGCGCTTAAATCCCCGGCGCCGCCTGAATCGCCGGCCCCGGATGGCGCAGAGGGAGGAGGCGGCTCCGGCTCCGACGCCGAAAAGTCGGGGAAATCGCCGAGGGCATCGCTGGACGCCGGCTTTGCAGCCGGGGCGGAAGGCGGGGATGTTTCGGAGTCTGAGCTTATGTCGTCATCGAAATCAAAATCGCCGAAATCGTCCTGCTCTGTGCCCGAGTCGCTTAAGGATTTTTCATCGGTTTTTGAGAAATCCCCTAAATCGCTATCGGAAGGCGGCGCAGGGCTTGGGGGAGCGGATGGAGGACTTTCATCGGCAAAACTCAGGTCTCCCAGCCCGTCGTCGAAACTTGTGCTTTCCTTTTGCGGCTCGCTGTCTTCCTTGAAGTCGAAGCTTTCGAAGGAATCGTGCTCCGGCTGCTTGGGCGCGGCGGGAGGCGTAGGCGAGGGCTTGGGCGGCTTGGCGGGCGGATGCGGTGGAGGGGGCGGAGCCTGGGGCTTTGGGGCTTGCGGCGGCGGTTGCGGAGGGGGAGTCGGATCCAGGGATATCATGGTTTTATCCGGCTCAGGGACTGTAACTCCCCCGCTCTTGACGGTAAAGATATTCTTGCACTTCGAGCAGCGAACTTTCACTCCCCGATCGGATATTTTTGAATCGTCGAGGCGAAACTTGGCATGGCACTGGTTACATTCAACTATCATCGAATACGCACTCTGTAAGCTTCTACTATAGCTATGGACGCGAGAAAAATCAAGGAGCGTTGACCACAGCGACAGGATGTGTTACTTATAGCTCCATGTTGAATATGCAACGACTTTCGGTTAAAAGCAACCAGCGGGAGGAGTTTCTGGACGTGACCGCTTCCGCGCGCCACGCCGTGAAGGAAATGGGGAGCGGGTCGGGCCTCCTGACCCTCTACGTGCCCCATACCACCGCAGCCATAACCGTTAACGAAGGCGCCGACCCCGACGTCGCCGCGGACATCATCGCCGCTCTCGCTAAGATCGCTCCCCGGGATGGCCGCTGGAGACATTCCGAGGGCAATTCCGACGCGCACCTCAAAGCCTCCATCATAGGCCCCAGCGTCACCGTTATAGTGCAGGACGGGGAAATCGTCCTCGGAACCTGGCAAAAGATATTCTTCTGCGAATTCGACGGCCCCCGCACCCGCGCGCTGATTGCAGCTTTCCTGAGGCCATGAATGTGATTCAATTGTGCGGCGCCGCTTGCCAGCAGGCGGGAAAAATCCTGTCTTAGCCGCAGATTTTCAAAGCGGGTAGCCACATAGCCGCGCTATGTTGGCGACGCAAGGAGCAGGCCACAAAAACAATGTTCGATGGTTACTCAAAATTGCCGGCATATCAGGTAGCCAAAAAGCGATAAACTCGTCTTCGCCAAGGCGCATAAAATATCATTCTCGTTGAAACGCGTTCCTTACCAGTTCCTCGTATTCTCTCAATGGTCTGATAATCTGATGCTCCTCGATAAATCCGAACTGCTCCTGCTTTGGAGCATTGTGTTTGATCAACTCGCGGACGGTGCGCAGCCTGAAGGTGTGGTGAGACCATGAGACCTCGCAGGCCTTCTCAATCTGATAGCCTGAATGACGATTGGCAACGCTAAGAAGCCCCAGGAGAACCCGCACGCTTTCGACGCCCCTGTTTTCGACCATATCCTCGGCCCACCGCGCAGTATGAGGGCCTATACGATCGGCGTTTATCAGAAGGTCTGCGGCGCCCCGTTCTACGCCGGAGATTTTCTCAGGCGCAATGTGGCTACCCAGGGTGCTGAACCTGCCCGGCTCGGATTTTACGTGGATGGCGATCATCTGCTCCAGGCGCTGATTAAAGATGCGCACGATCCGGCTGTCCCATCTCGCCCACACCTTCCGGGACTACCTCGAAAAAAATCCCTTGAAGCGGCTCCAGCCATTCGACATGACGCCGAAAACCGTCAGGAGGGCAATGACTCTTAAAGAAATTCAAAAGCTTCTGGACGCCGCACAACCCGCTATGCGCCTGCTTTACGAGGTGGCTTTTACTACCGGCCTGAGAGCACGGGAACTGAGTTCTTTAAAAGTCAAAAATCTCAACCATGAAAAAAGGGCCTTGATTCTTGAGCCTGAATGGAAGAAAAACAGGAAACCGGGCATACAACCCCTGCCAAGCTCGATATATGAAAGCCTCAAAGCCTCCACGGCAGGCAAAAAGTCGGGGGATCCGTTGCTATACGTTCCCAGCCACCCCTCAAGAGAGATGGACAAAGACCTTGCGACCGCCCGGAATACCTAAATTAACGGATGAAGGCAAGTTCGACTTCCACGCCGCAAGAACGGCCTACATCACTTTCCTACTGGAGTCCGGCGCAACGGTGAAAGAGGCACAAACCTTGGCCCGGCATTCAACGCCGACGCTGACTATGAACACTTATGCCAGGACGCGCGATAGCAGGCTCATCGAAGTGACGGAAGCGATCGGGAAAATGCTCGATTTTTCCAAAGACTATGCCCTATTCATGCACCAAGAAGAGGAAGGCGGCGGGGCAAAAGAGAATAATGTCTTTGAAATCAAAGACTTAGCTCATGCACAGGGTGATGGAGGCGGCGGGAGTCGAACCCGCGTCCGAAGATGTTTGGAGAGCGGTATCTACGCGCGTAGTCCGTGATTTATTTGGTTCCGAAAAACTCCCGCGGACAGGATTCTTCCGAAACGAGCCCACTTGACTCTCAAGATGAACCCAGCAGGCAGTAAGCTCATCTCCAGCCCGCCTGTACGACGGGATCGCCCGGGCCGGCGGACTTGCCCGAGTTCCCGCTGGCCGTCAGTTAAGCGGCCAGAGCGTAGTCAGTGCTATTGGCACTTATGTGGTTCCCGCTTTTTACGAGGACCGCGGGGCCTCGGCACGCAACCTCAATCCGCATCATCCCCGTCGAGACCGTTTCGCCCCCCTTCGGGCATTTTCGATTGCCACATTCATTATTTTAGATTAGCGGTATGATTATGTCAATAACGCAATCCACAAATACACAATATCCACAATCCACAAATTATCAAGTATCGGAAAATGGGCGCCGAGTGTTCTCAAATAATGGGTTGAATCAAATAAGGCCGCGCTTAATCAGAACGGTCATAAGGAGCGCCAGCGCCAGTAATGGAATGGCCGTCATGCTCATTGCAAGTGGGAATCGGCCTGTCTGGGCTATGCCGCCGACAACGGCTGGAAGCATGGTGGCGCCGATCTGACCTCCCGCCGCCATAAGGCTGAATGCCGTGCCTGACTGGTGAGGCTTAAATCTTCCATTATAACTGACAAGGATAGGATAGATGGCCGCATACCAGGCGCCGGCCAGCGCAAACGATCCCTCGACGGCCCACTGCACGCCCCAATGCGGCGCCAATCCGACCGTGATGCATCCAAGCAACGATAAGACGATGAGGAACTTGGCAGGGTCCCAGCGGGATAGCAGGTATGATGAGACCCATCGCCCCGCCATAAGCCCCACCCAGAAAAGCGTTATTATGACATTCACCCGGTAAATTGTTTCTTCATGAGGAAATGTATCCAACAAAAATTTAGGAACCCAGAAATTCAAACTCATCTCGCTTGCAATATACAACAATGTCCCCACCACTCCCACTGCAAGCACGACGGGATTCTCTCTCCATATTTCCGCGATAACTTTGATAGAAAGCGGCGCCTGAGGCGGCGGCTCGGGAAAACCTGCAAAGGCAACCGAAACCAGCAATGTGATCATGGTCATGGCGGCGGGCAACATATAAGGCGCCCACCAGGGCAATCCGTGTTTCAGCATCCACCCGGCGGCTATCGGCTCAAATATGACCCCACATGCGAAGAACCCATAGACCAGGTTCATCGGTCCGGCG